>WNEX01002075.1_pt1 | contig 13669 bp, 10 predicted proteins | sample 5399841 | NCBI WGS metagenome assembly WNEX01 (sample SAMN13153337, study PRJNA577476) | soil metagenome | isolation source: 40 cm grassland meadow soil 2 days after 1st rain plot 5 | place: USA:California | collected 2015-09-18 | reverse complement strand
AGTGGTTTCACCGCGGTGAAAAACCAGGGGGGCGACCTGAAGCTGCTGCAACTGACCAAGAAAGTCCGCGACCTCTTGCAAATCACAAAACTCTACACTGTATTCGACGTTTACACCGACGAGAAAGCGGCCCTGGGAGGTTTTAGCTAGTCACGTCGAGCGCAGGACCTTTTCTCCTGGCTACGTCTTGACTTCGACGCCACTTTTCTTCAAGGCTCGCCTCTGCCGGCCCATTGCGGCACAATCTTCTGGATGACGCAATCGGCAGACACCGCTTGGATTGTGGAGCGGGCGAAGGCAGTCGGTTTCAGCCTGTGCGGCGTAGTGCGCGCGGAAGCATTTCCCGAACTGGAGAATACGGAAGAGTGGCTCTCGCGCGGTTATGCGGGAGAAATGAAGTATCTCCACGACCCTCGCCGCAAAGATCCACGGGCAGCCATGCCGGGAGTACGCAGCGTTATCGTTTGCCTGCTCGGCTACAACACCGACAACCCGCTCTCCACGGACGCTGAGCTCGCCGGCAGGGAAGACGAGCCGAGAGGTTGGATTTCTCGCTACGGATGGGGAGACGACTATCATGATGTGCTTCTGGAGCGGCTGGAGGCGCTGACTGTGCGGCTGAGAGAGCGGTTCCCTGAGCCACTTGAGGCGCGCGCCTATGTGGACACCGGGCCCATCCAAGAGCGTGTAGCGGCGAAGTACGCGGGCTTGGGTTGGCTGGGAAAGAATACGTTGCTGCTCAATCAGACGATCGGCTCTTACTTCTTTCTCGGCGTTATTCTCACAACGCTGGAGCTGGAGCCGACGCTTGGCGTGGGAGAAATGCCGGCTCCCGATTTATGCGGGAGCTGCATGCGCTGCATCGAAGCATGTCCCACACAAGCGTTTGTGGAGCCATACGTGATGGACGCGCGCAAGTGCATTTCGTACTTGACTATCGAGTTGCGCGGCAGCATTCCTGAGGATTTGTGCGAGCCCATGGGCAATCACGTCTTTGGCTGCGACATTTGTCAGGATGTTTGCCCATGGAACCGCCGGGCTCCGGTCTCCGCGCTTACGCAATTTCAGCCGAGAACCCTGCCGTCGCGGGAAGCAGGCAAAACCGCCGCGCCCGCAGACGCCCGGAACGATTCGTTATTTCGCCCTCGATTGGAATCGCTCTTATCGTTAAGCGAGGAGGACTTTCGCAAACTGTCTCGCGGCAGTCCGCTGAAACGCACGAAGTGGCGCGGACTGGTGCGCAACGCTTGTATCGCGGCGGGAAACTCGAAACTCGCGGCTGGCGGCGCGAGCCACACCCGCATCTGCGAATGCCTAAAAAAGCTGGCCGCTTGCGGCGATTCCGTCGTTGCGGAATCTGCCCAATGGGCGCTCTCGCGCATCCAATGAGTGCGCGTGGAAGCCGGTGGTCAAATAAACTGCGAACGCTACGCGCACAGCAATCGCTTTCCGCTGGCGTGGAGGGCCTCATTACAATCTTGGTCGTGCTAGGGGTATAATCCCCCCGCTGGCCAGCTGGCTCTCCGCACTACCGAGGTTGCATGAATCGCCGCAAATTCTTGTTCCATACGAGTATCGTCGGCGCAGGATTGCTCGGGACAGGTAAAGCTGCACCGGATCTTCTGCGCGCCGGCTGCGTGACCACTTCGGATTCAAATCTCACACTGGAGGAAAAACCCGTGGCATTTAGCGTGCCCCCGCTCTCATATCCCTTCGACGCACTGGAACCCTACATTGACGCCAGGACGATGGAAATTCATCACGACAAACATCATGGCGCGTACGTGACCAATCTAAACAAGGCCCTGGATGGCCAGTCCGCCCTGCAGGCCAAACCCATCGACGACCTGCTGAAAGGACTCGATTCAGTACCTGAGAGTATCCGCATGGCGGTCCGCAACAACGGCGGCGGACACTGGAACCACACGCTGTTTTGGACGCTGATGAAAAAAGGCGGGGGAGGTGAGCCCAAGGGGGACCTTGCGGCGGCGATCAACTCGTCTTTTGGTTCGTTTGCCGGTTTCCAGGAAAAGTTTACGGCTGCGGGCCTGGGGCGATTTGGCTCGGGCTGGGCATGGCTCATTCTGAAAGACGGAAAGCTGGCCATTGATTCGACTCCCAATCAAGACACGCCGTATCTGCTTGGCGGAAACGCCAAAGCGGTTATCGGCTTGGACGTTTGGGAACACGCGTATTATCTGAAATATCAGAATGTGCGCGGCGACTACATCAAAGCATGGTGGAACGTGGTGAACTGGGACCGCGCCGCAGAACTTTTCGCAGCCGCGAAGAAGTGAGTGGCGTCGCGGGAATTTCAAATCAAAAAGAAAGCCCCCGGGTGGAACCGAGGGCTTTTTATCTTTACGTCAGGAAATTCGCGTGAGTTAAGCCATCAACTGGCGTTTCGCCAAAGGAACTACGCTGACGGCCCGGCGCGGTACCGGGTAATTCTTGATGGCGGGAGCGAAAGAACGAGGTTCTCGAGTGGCCACCGGCAGTGGCTCTGAAACCAGGCCCATCGTATGACGCGCGGCTTCGCGAACGAGCTCCATGCGCCCGCGCACCTGGAATTTTGCAAGCAGCGAAGAAACGTGGAATTTGACGGTGCGTTCCGAGAGGTTGAGATTGGAGGCAATTTCTTTGTTCGAAAGACTGTCCGAAACGCCAGCAAGGACTTCTTCTTCGCGGCGTGTCAGCCGCACCTGGCCGTGAACGGACTTGCCCGCTTCAAGCAACTGGTCGGCTTTCTCAATCAGGTTTTGCAAAACTTCGTTTTCGGCCTGGACCAAAACGGCATAGTCACTGGGGCTCTGCCCCCGAACAAGGCAATGCATGGCGAGGAGCCCAGCGGCTTGATCTACAGGAAGACGGCCGTCGGGGTTGGCCTGTATATGAAAATGGGCTACTCCAGAATTCTTTTCATAAAAGAAGAAGACATTGCGGTGGCATACGGGACGAGCGGCTAACAATTGATGCGGATGGTCACTTCTGCGGATCACCTTCACGTGCACCCCCCTCAGAATGCAGCCTCGTGACGGAAACCGAAGCCATTTAAGTTTTTTAGTTCTAACGCCCCTCGACGAGGCAGGACCCCAATTGGGTTAGTCGCCCGAAGGTAAACGAAAGGTGGCTAGCAAACGGGTACTTATAACCCAATGAACGGCAAAGAAACAGGGTTGGGCTCGGGACTCCCTGAAAGTCCGTCAAGTGGACGGTTTGCCGAACTACACCTGACTTGCAACCATTCTGCCGCGGAGGAGAATATGCAAACCACTGAAAAGTGGGGGCTTAGACGCAGCTCATGACAGTACCGTTACTGTTGCACTGGTAGGATTTTCACTGCGCACGAATTTTTTCCACGAAATGTAGGTAAATTCCTTACGAATCGCGCATCTTAAGTTGCATTGAACAAGCGCCAAATGAACGGCTTTCCACAAGTGACGATGTCCACTCCAGTAATTGTGGAAAACTCTGTGGAATCTATGGAAATCCTCAATTCCGGATAATCTTGGTTTGCTGTGGGCTGATGAGTTCGTATACGGCGCCGCGCCACCGGATTTTGCGTGTGATCAAAGAATGAACAAAGTTCACTACATAGAGGAAAGGCACGAACAGCGTCAGCAGGACGTAAATCCATGCTTGGGCCATGATTTGTGAACGCACGGCCGGGAGGGTTTCCGACACACCGGTCAAACGCAGCACTCCGCGGATGGATCCCAGGAGCAACGGCAGAAGCGTCAGCAAGACAAGCTGAAAGGCGGGCCTTCCCGCGAACAGGGTGGTGAGGATCAAATAGAAACCCAGAACCAAAGTCGAGCAGTATAGAAAATGCGTGAGCGCGGCGGCTCTCCACATTTTGCTGGAATAGACGCGCGTAATCAGGATTTGCCTGCTGGTGAACTCGAGCAATCCCTCAAAGTCCGTTTCCACATAAGAGAGCGTCAGGGATTCGGGGACGAACATGATGGATAGGCCGCGGTGTTCCAGCGCGCGGGTCAGCGAATAATCATCGCTCACGGAGCTCTTCCATTCGTCGAGGACGCCACACTGCTCGAACGTGCTGCGGCGAATTGCGGTGCCTCCGCCCCAACAAAAATTCCTAGCTTTTTCGCCCAGCATGGTGACAATCGGAGCGTTCCACGCCGCGAGAAGCAGCGTTGGCAGGTTCGCCACATTTGGGACCAGCCAGCGCATGGTGGTCGTTGCTCCTATCCTGTTGTCCGCCAGTGGCGCAACGAGATGGTGCAGCCAGTGTTTTCCCGGGCGGCCATCGGAATCGGCGAACACCAGCACTTCAAATTCTTCGGGTAGTTGCTCAATCGCGGCTCGCAGATTGCTCACGGGAACTCTGCGCCACCCTTTCGATGATGCTCCTCGCAGGATCTTTCTCGGAAGCCAGGATGAAGAAAACCTCGTAGTTTTGCCGTTCGAATTCCGTCAGCGAAACGAGGTTGCGCTCGAGTCCCGGCTCCACTCCTTTACATGGGCACAGCAGGGCCACGCGCGGCGCGTAAAACCCCGGATCGGAATGCAGCCGCCGCCGCACGTAACCGAGCCACTGCACACCGTGCCAAACAAGATACGTTCCGAGCAGAATCTGAATGGTTGTCAGCAAGTAAAAGAGCGTGTCCACTTTCTCAGAGAATAGCAGCGAAACATTATTCGCGGGGCGGCAAGCCGGCCGGTTAGAATCGCATCCGTTACTGGTCAGATCGGAGTTATCTGAAGGGGTATTTCATCGTAATTGTTGTAGGGGTTGTTTGGTGCTTTGTTCCGTCCATTCAAGGAGACTGCAATGCCAATAGTTGATGCGGGGATGGTTACATCGGGAGTCGAGCTGCCGGGATACCGGATTGTAAGGAACTTTGGGATTGTGCGGGGAATCGTGGTGCGGTCGCGCAGCATTATCGGGAATCTGGGCGCCGCGCTGCAAACGATTGTTGGGGGAAACATCACCATTCTCACGAATCTGTGCGAAAAAACGCGCCAGGACGCTTTCGAACTGCTCTTGCAGCACGCGGGCGAACACGGAGCCAACGCCGTGATTGCCATGCGCTATGACGCCACCGAGGTGATGCAAGGCGTCACGGAAGTGCTCGCCTATGGCTCGGCTGTCCAAGTCGAGCGCATTTCTTGATCTAACCGCTCCGCGTTCGCGGTGTGCGGCGGACCAATGCTAGAATTCTAGTCCTCTCATGTTTTGCCCAACGTGTGGCGCAAAAGCTTCTGCAACGGCGAAGTTCTGCTCGTCCTGTGGCCAGGCGATGGATTCGGATACCGGAACCACGCTCGTGGATCATGACGGCGGTTTCGATGGCGAAACCATTGCTCCTGTCGCATCCACGCCGCGCAAGCCTCCTCCGACGCCCACTCCTTCGCGCACCCCACGTTCCACGCCAACTCCCAATCCGCTGACCAGTTCGGACGCCATCAGCGGTGGACGGTTCACGCCGGGCCAATTCCTTGCGGAGCGTTACCGCATTGTGGCGCTGGCAGGCCGCGGCGGCATGGGTGAAGTTTTTCGCGCAGAGGATTTGACGCTCGGGCAAATTGTGGCGATGAAGTTTCTCCCTGAAAGGCTGTCCCGGGACGCAGCAGCGCTCTCACGCTTCCATGCCGAAGTGCGGAACGCGCGCCAGGTCTCGCACCCGAACGTTTGCCGCGTGTTTGATATCGGCGAAGCCGAGGGGACTCTTTTCCTGACCATGGAATACGTGGACGGCGAGGACCTTGCCTCGGTAGTTCGGCGCATCGGGCGTCTTTCGCCCGACAAAGCGACCGAGATTGCCCGGCAAATCTGCGCCGGACTCGCCGCCGCTCACGAGCGCGGCGTCATTCACCGCGACCTGAAACCCGCCAACGTAATGCTGGATGGCGCCGGAAAAATCCGCATCACGGATTTCGGGCTGGCGGGCCTTGCCGCGAGCATGCAAAGCGAAGATGCCCGTGCGGGAACGCCCGCCTACATGGCGCCGGAGCAGCTTGCTGGCAGGGAAGTCACAACCAAGAGCGACATCTACTCCCTCGGGCTTATCCTTTACGAAATCCTCACCGGAAAAAGGGCTTTCGAGGCCTCGACTCTTCAGGAGTTGGTGAGGCTGCGTGAATCCGGAACCATCACGAATCCTTCGACACTGCTTCGCGATCTCGATCCTTTAATCGAGCGCGTGATTCTGCGGTGCCTGGAAGCCGATCCCGGCAAACGGCCCGCTTCCGCGTTGCAGGTTGCTGCGGCTCTTCCTGGCGGCGATCCTCTCGCTGCCGCGCTGGCAGCCGGCGAGACGCCTTCGCCTCAAATGGTCGCTGCCGCGGGAAGTACTGAAGGAATCAAGCCCTGGTTAGGGATAGCGCTGGTTGCGACAGTGCTGCTCGGACTTGTCGCGCACATGATGCTGGCCGACCGATACCGGGTGCAAAACCTGACGCCGCTCCAAAAGGCACCCGACGTGCTTCTCGCTCGCTCCCAGGAAATCATTCAACAACTTGGATTCCCGGAAACGCCGGCGGACACTGCCCATGGGTTCTTTACGGACTACGACTATCTCAACTACATTCAGGAATACGATAAATCGCAAACCCGCTGGCAGCGTCTCGCCTCGGATCGTCCCGCAACGGTAATTTTCTGGTATCGCCAAAGCCCGCGCGAGATGCAGTCCGACAATTTTTTCAACTCTATCGGCTCGGGCGTCATCACGCCATGGGAGCCTCCGTCCGATGTAACCGGCATGACCAGCGTATTCCTGGATACCCACGGCCGGTTGCTGCTTTTCAAACGAATTCCGCCGGAGCGCGATCCGCCGGGCGGCCCCTCTCCTCCGCCGGATTGGTCACCGTTGTTCTCCGCTGCGGGTCTCGATCCGTCCAAGTTCACCTCTGCTACGCCCGAGTGGTCCGATCTCTTATATTCTGACTCGCGAGCGGCATGGACACGTGAAATTACCACGCCGATTCAGGCCACAGAACGCGTAGAGACCGCGGCTTATCGAGGGAAGCCCGTTTATTTCCGGGTTTTGTTTCCTTGGGCCAACCCGTACCGTGACCGGCTGCATCCTGCGTCTGCCCATCAAAAATTAGCCAGTATTATCGGAATCGTGCTGTTCGGAGCTGTGCTATTCGGGAGCATCTTGATTGTTAAAAGAAACGTCAAGCAAAAGCGCGGAGACGAGGCTGGCTCCTGGCGTTTGGCCAATTTTCTCTTTTTTGTGTTTCTTGCGATGTGGGCCCTGCAGGCGCATCACCTTGCTTCCTTGGGTGAATTTGGGACGATCGTGCTCGCGCTGGCATGGGCCTTCCTCGTCTCCACCTTCGCGCGAATGCTTTATTTCGGACTGGAGCCGTTTGTTCGCCGGCGCGATCCCCATACGTTGATTGGATGGGTGCGTTTGATCGGTGGGAAGATCCGCGATCCTCTCGTTGGCCGCGACGTTTTGTTTGGCATGACCTATGGCGTATTGCTCGGGGTGTTTGAGTCCGTGGACAACGTTCTCCTTCCTCTGTTTGGAGGGCTGCCGCCTCTGCCGGGCACTCCATCAATGGAATCGCTGCTCGGCATTCGACAAACCCTCGGCTCGGTCTTTGCCTACACTTGGGTCTTCGTGCTCTACTCGCTGGGGATTTTTTTCTTTCTTTTCCTATTGCGCCTTTTGGTAAGGAAGGACTGGATCGCGGCCATCGTGATCGTTTTCCTCGGTACCATCACGAACACCGGGGGCGATTACCTTTGGCTGACATTCTTGGCCTCGGCCGTCATCTGGCTTTCCATTTACGCGGTCCTTCGGCGCTTTGGGTTGCTCGCCTTGGTCGTTGGGCTCGTCGTGCAGAACATGCTGGTCACCTTCCCGATGACCACGCATCTCAGCCGCTGGTATGCCTCCGGAGCTATCGCCGGCATGACGGCCATCATCGCCATTGCGCTCTTCGCGCTCCACAGCGCGTTAGCTGGCCAGCCCCTATTTAGCGCCAAGGTTTTGGACGACTAGTTCATCCACGCCGGCTTGTTCCCGGGAGTATCGGGTTCGCATACTTGCGCGGCGAGGTTTTCTAATTCTGTTAACGTCCTGCTGGCTGCCACGCGCGCTTGCTCCAGGAATGAAGAGTCCAATAGAAACGCGCAGCGGTCCACGTAGGGATGATTCGCTGCTTCAAACGGCTTGCGGCTGCGCCGCGTTCGCGGTGTCCGTGCCAGCAGGTCTTCGTACAACTGAAAATCCCGCTGGAAATCGAGCGCTTCGCCCACGCTCCAGCACTGCTGCCGCGCCAGCGCCGCCAGAAACCTCTTTCGAAACAAGGCTGCCTCGCGCCGGTGCATGGGCCGAGGCTTGGAGCGGCCCTGTTCCCGCGGCTCATTGCAAATGATTTCAAGAGCTCGCACGCTCAACTCCAAAAGAGCCTCTCGTTGCAACAGCGCCAGCAGGTCGCGATACATCACGGCATGGACTTGCAGCGCCTGACGGCCATTCTCGACGACATAAGAATCCACAAAGCGAGGCACGATGCGCTCCCGCAGAAGCGCTTCGTGGAGTTGCTGTGCAATCTCCGCTGGTGCACTCTTTTCTGATTGCCTTCCTGATGCCATGTCTTGGGCGTACATGGTAGCAGGAGTTTCGCTCCACCTTTACAAATGTGGTCTAAAAGAAAAAGCCCGGCATTCTCTCGCCGGGCCATTTGTTCTTAGTTTGTTGCTTTTGAATGATTGCGAGCGGACAACTCGAAGACCTAAATGGCTTTCCTCACCAGTCACGTTTCCTAGTGAATTGCCCTTGGACTTTCCGGGCCAAGGCGCTTGCCTTTCGTCTCCGGCTCAGGAGCCAATGGCGCGGCCACCGGCTCCTTTTGCAGCGCATGTTCGAGCACTTGGTCAGGTGTGTGCACGTAGGTGATCTTGATATCGCCAAGAATCTCCGGCGTCAAATCAGCCACAACGTTCGGCTCGTTGTCCGCAGGCAGCAAAACTTCTTTGATGCCTGCGCGCTTGGCTCCTAGCACTTTTTCCTTCACCCCGCCAATTGGCAGCACCACGCCGGAAAGCGTCATTTCTCCAGTCATGGCTAGGCGGTCCTTCACCGCCCGCCCGCTGAGCAAGCTGACCAGTGCGGTTACCATCGCAGCGCCGGCGGATGGACCGTCCTTCGGCACCGCCCCCGACGGCACGTGGATGTGGATGTCCTGCTTGCGGAAGAAGTCCGGATCGATGCCGTAGCGGTCCGCGTTGGCGCGCGTCCAAGTCAAGGCCGCAGTCATTGATTCCTGCATGACTTCCCCGAGATGCCCGGTCATGGTGAACTGTTTGCCGCCGCGCATGCGCGTCGCTTCGATGAAGATGATGTCGCCGCCCACCGGCGTCCACACCAGCCCCACGGCGACGCCCGGCCGCTTGACGCGCTCCTCGACTTCTTTTTCCGTGCGGAACTTCGGTACACCCAGGAATTCGCGCACCACTTCCGGCGTCACGATCATCTTTTCCGTTTTGCCTTCGGCGATTTTGCGCGCCTGCTTCCGCGTGATGGTGGCGATTTCGCGCTCGAGGTTGCGGACGCCCGCCTCGCGCGTGTAGCTGTGAATGATCTCTTGCAGCCCCTCGTCGGTGAAGTGTATCTGCTCGTCCACTTTCAAGCCGTGCTCGGAAGCCTGCTTCGGGATCAGGTACTTGTGCGCAATGTGCAGTTTCTCTTCACCGGTGTAGCCGGGCAGCTCGATGATCTCCATGCGGTCGCGCAGCGGTTCCGGAATGGGATCCATCCAGTTGGACGTGGCGATGAACAGCACCTTCGATAAATCGAACGGCACATCGAGATAGTGATCGCGGAACGCGTTGTTTTGTTCCGGATCGAGTACTTCCATCAGCGCGGAAGACGGATCACCGCGGAAGTCGCGTCCTAGCTTGTCCACTTCGTCCAGCATCATCACCGGATCGTTGGTTTCCGCCCGCTTCAGCCCCTGGATGACTTGGCCTGGCAATGCGCCGATATATGTTCGGCGGTGCCCGCGAATTTCCGCCTCGTCATGCATACCGCCCAGCGCAATGCGCACGAATTTGCGTCCCAGCGAACGCGCAATGGACTTGCCCAGAGAAGTCTTGCCCACGCCCGGAGGCCCGACGAAGCACAGGATCGGTCCCTTCATGGCCGGCTGCAATTTCTTCACTGCCAGGTAGTCGAGGATGCGCTCCTTCACTTTTTGCAAGTCGTAATGGTCTTCTTCGAGGATCGCGTGCGCTTTGGGGATATCGATTTCCGTCGCGCCTGAAGATTTGCTCCACGGCAGCGAAGTCATCCATTCCAGGTACGTGCGCGAAACCATGTACTCCGCCGAAGCCGGCGTCATTTTCGCGAGCCGCTTCAATTCGCGATCGCATTCTTTCTTGGCTTCCGCCGGCATTCCGGCCTCTTCCACTTTTTTGCGCAGTTCGTCGATTTCCTGCGTCGAATCATCCGATTCGCCCAGTTCCTTCTGAATCGCTTTCATCTGCTCGCGCAGCAAATACTCGCGCTGGTTCTGGCTGACCTGTTCTTGCACCTGCTCGTGGATTTTCGAGCGCAGCTCCAGAACTTCCAGCTCCTTCGATAATTCGCGGATCAGGATTTCCAGGCGCTTGCGGACGCTCGGCGTCTCGATCAATTCCTGGCGCAAAAGCGTGGAAAGCGAAGGCAGCATGCCGGCGATAAAATCCGACAGCTCGCCCGGATCCTCAATGCTCATCGCCTTGGATTGCAGGTCATCTGAAAGCTGCGGCGAGTGGCTCACCACTTCGCGGAACAGGTCCTGCGCATTCCGTTGCAGCGCCTCCAGCTCCGCATCTACGTCTCCGATGATGTCTGGCTCAGGCTTAACCTGTGCCTTCAAGAACGGCCGCAGATTCACCAACTCAACGATTTGAATCCTCTGCAAGCCTTCCAGGAAGACCACCACGTTGCCGTTGGGCATCTTTACGGTTTTATGCACGCGCGCCAGGGTACCTACCTTATGAAGGTCGGCAGCAGCTGGGTCTTCAATCCGCGGATCCAGCTGAGCAACCACGCCCAGGAGCTTGTCCTCTCCCTGCAAGGAACCGACTAGCGCCAGAGAGCTTTCCCGTCCTACCGTCAGCGGCAACATGGCACCCGGAAACAGCACCGTGTCGCGGACCGGCAGGATCGGCAGAACCTCCGGCACAAAAAGTTTCTTCTCAGCCATATTCTCCCCAGTCTATCAAGGGGTATGTTCAAGCCCCTCTATTCGCGATTAGATGCGGCCTAGTTGTAAATGTTGCACAACCATGAGAGCGTCGCTAGCATTAAATATTAGTCTGTTACGCTCACATCTTATCTCAAAATCCATTTGATTTGCAAGTCGTACAGTAAGTCATTTAATTTCTATATGTTATGAAAAAAGCCCTAAATCAGTTTGCCTTCCTCTTCTTGCCCGTGAAGTTTCTGATTACGTATTCCTTAGCCCCTTCCTTGGTTTTGAGCTGGCCCTCTAGCTGGGCGTCTTCGATCCCCCTCAGAATCCGAGCAAATTCGGGCCCGGGCTGTAAGCCCATGGCCAGAAGATCGTCCCCGGTTACGAGCCGTTCCGGCCGCACCTGCTCTGGCGGCGTCTCATCCAGGAAGCGCTGGACAAACTCATACGAATCCAGGTGCCGGTGGCTGGAAAGACAGTCCAACCGATGCAACTCCAGATGCTCGTCGAACCGCGGCAGCCTCAGGAACCTCTTCAGCGTGGCCTTCTTCATCGCTTCCACCGCGCCAAACCTCATGTGATTCGCCACTAGCGCCGAAATTTGCTCCGTCTCTCCGCTGGAAAAGCGGAACCGCCGGCAAATTGCTTCTGCCATCTTCACGCCCACCTCCACGTGGTGGTTGAACCGGATACGGTCACCCGTCTCCGCTGCCGATTGGAACGTCGGCGGCTTCCCAACGTCGTGCAACAGTACACCCCAGGTCAGCGTGGGGGAAGCGCCTTTTGCAAGCTGTTCAAGCATGAGTCGCGTATGAATCCACACGTCGCCCTCGGGATGAAACTCCGGGGGTTGCTCCACGCCTTTCATCGCGGAAATCTCCGGCAGCACCTGTTCCAGCAATCCCATTTCATCCAGCAACTCAAACGCGCGCCGCGTCGCACCTTCCGTCAGCATCTTTGTAAGTTCTTCGCGCAAACGCTCTGGCGAGACCTGCTGGATTTCCGCGGCATGCCGCTTGACCGCAGCAAACGTGGCCTCTTCGATTTTGAAGCCGAACCGGGCGGTAAAGCGAACAGCGCGCATCATGCGCAACTTGTCCTCCGCGAACCGGAGTTCGGGATCGCCGATGGCGCGAATCATTCCCGCGCTCAGATCCTGCTGGCCGCCTACGAAGTCCAATACCCCGCCGTTATCATGTCGCATCAGCAGGCCGTTGATGGTGAAGTCCCGGCGCTGTACGTCTTCTTGCGGTGTTTTCGAATAAACCACGCGGTCCGGGTGCCGGCCGTCGCTGTAGCCCAAGTCCGAGCGGAAGGTCGCGACTTCCACTTTCAAGCCGTTCTTCGGGATCAAGATCACGCCGAACTGCGCGCCGACGGCGACGCTCTCTGGAAAAAGTCCGGCGACTTCGACTGGTGTGGCATCGGTAGCCACATCGTAGTCGGCGGGTTCGCGCCCCAGCAGAAGATCGCGCACACACCCGCCCACTAGCAGCGCCTGATACCTATTGCGCTGCAGCATTTCGCAAATCGAATTGGCTAACTCCCGAGCTTTCATACGCTGATTATGCGCTCGTTCGCCTGCTACCGTCCCAGGCCGCTATAAACTGAAAGTCCAACACCAAACAGATGGGTTTTCTTTCACTAAGAACGGATAACTGAAAACTGTGAACTAACTTTATTTGCAGCGGAATACCAGGCAAGTAATGTCGTCGGATTGCCGCGTTGCGCCCACGAATTCATCCACGCGCTTCATCAGGAACTGCAGGGTTTCTTGCGAACTCCAGTCGGGAAGGCTGCGGATCGCTCCTTGCCAGCGGCTATTGCCGAACTCTTCGCCCGATTCGTTGAACGCTTCCACCACGCCGTCGGTAAAGAAAATCAACGCGTCACCCGGCCGGAGCTCAAGCGTGGCGGTTTGGTATTCCGCCCCCACCTTGATTCCCAGCGGCAAGCCGCCCACCTCCAGCGTTTCGAATGCGCCATTTGCTCGCCGCAGTATCGGTGCGTTGTGGCCCGCATTCACATAGGTCAGCTGCCGCGTGGCAGGATCGTAATCGCACAAAACCGCCGTCGTAAATCGCCGGCCGTCCAGACTGTACGCTGATGCGTAGCGATTCAGCCGCGTCACCAGTTCCGCCACGGGCACGCCTTCGCCGGCAATCGTGCGCAGGCTGGCTTGCAGCGTCGCCATCAAGAGCGCTGCCGGAACGCTCTTTCCGGCCACGTCCGCAATCACGACCACCAGCCGGTTGCGCCGTTCGTCAGGATAAAACGCGTCGTAGTAATCGCCCGCGACGGAATTTTGCGGCCGCGTCGCAAACGCAATGTCTGCTCCGGGGACTTGCGGCGGTTCGGAAGGCACAAGCCACATTTGAATCTCGCGAGCGATTTCCAGGTCGCGCTTCATGGTCACTTTGTCGGCTAGCTCTAGCGAAAGCAGCAGCAGAAAGATCAACGCAGCAAACAGTTCAAACTTGAATTCAACCGAGACGTTGTGCCCGAACTG
>WNEX01001241.1_pt1 | contig 13670 bp, 10 predicted proteins | sample 5399841 | NCBI WGS metagenome assembly WNEX01 (sample SAMN13153337, study PRJNA577476) | soil metagenome | isolation source: 40 cm grassland meadow soil 2 days after 1st rain plot 5 | place: USA:California | collected 2015-09-18 | reverse complement strand
GCGACGACAACGTGCAGATCCTGCTCGGCACGTTTCACGACGGCAAGCAGGCCTTGATGTTTGCCGTGAATCCGCTGGGTGTCCAAGGCGATGGCACCCTGATCGAGGGCGCCAACGTCACCGCCAGCGGCTTCATCGGAAACGCGGTCGTGGGACGCGAGCAGCCCGACCTGAGTCCCGACTTTGTGTTCCAGTCGCGCGGGCGCGTCACCGATTGGGGATACGAAGTCGAGGTGCGGATTCCGTTCAAGAGCATCCGGTATCAACCGCGCCAGCCGCAGGACTGGAAGTTGAACATCGTACGCGAGGTGCAGCACTCGGGGTTCGAGGACTCCTGGTTCCCAGCGCGTCGCGCCAGCGCGACGTTCATCGGACAATCGGGCAACCTGGTCGGCCTGAGCGGCATGCATCGTGGTCTGGTCATGGACTTGAACCCCGAGGCCACCGGGAAGGCGAGTGGTGCTCCCACCCCTGGCGGCTATCAGTACGACCTGGGAAACCCGCAGCTGGGCGGCAACATCCGCTGGGGGGTGTCCGACAACCTCACACTCAATGGCACGATCAAGCCGGACTTTTCGCAGGTCGAATCGGACGCGGGCCAGCTGGCGTTCGATCCACGGCAGGCGCTGTTCTTTCCGGAAAAGCGGCCCTTTTTCTTGGAAGGCAGCGAGCTGTTTCAGGTGCCGCAGAACCTGATCTATACCCGTCGCATCGTCCAGCCGGTCGCGGCGGTCAAGCTCACTGGAACGACCTTCGGGACCGATATCGGTCTACTCTCGGCGGTGGACCAGAAGTTCGCGTCGGTGACGGGCAGCGACAATCCCATTTTCAACATTTTGAGGGCTCAACGCAGCTTGGGCCGAGGCTCCCGCGTCGGCCTGGTCTATACTGATCGAATCGAGGGCGGTGATTACAACCGCGTCGCGGAGGTCGACAGCCGGCTCGTCTTCAAGGAGATCTACGGACTGAACCTGCAGCTCGCGGGCAGCCGCACGCGGGTCGGAGGCGTGACCACGACCGCGCCGCTGTGGCTGAGCCAGTTCACGGTGCAGGATCGCACGTGGGGCCTGCGCAGCCTGTTTGCCGGCATCGGGGACGACTTTCGGGACGCGAGTGGGTTCATCGGCCGGGCGGGGATCGTGCACGCGTACGTCGATCCGAGCTACACGACCTATGGGCGGCCCGGGGCGCTGCTGCAGCGGTTCATCGGCGACATTGTGGTGGACGGCATCTGGCAGTATCAGAACTTCATCCACGGCCGCCACCTGCAGGACAAGAAGCTGCACTTCAACGGCAACGCGACGCTGCGCGGTGGGTGGAACGTCGGGGCGGGGTACTTCGTGGAGTCGTTCGGTTACGATTCCGCCCTCTATGCCGACTACCGTCTCAAACTGCCGAATGGCAGCGTAGTCCAGTTCACGGGACAGCCAACGATCACCAATGGCGAATACATCCTCCAGATCGGGACGCCCCAATGGAAGCACTTCAGTGGCAGCGGCCCTACCGAGCGGCTCCGCAACAGCATCAGCTATTTCTGGCAGCAGGTGAATCGCCGCACCGACGGCAGCCTGGTGAATGTCGGACGCGTGCTCCGGGCCAAAGTCGAATACCAGCTGTCGCGGCCGCTGTTCGTCCGCGTGGTGGGCCAGTACATCCAGGACAAGACGGACTCGCTGCGGGATGACTCACGGACCGGCGCGCCGATTTTCATCAGGGGGCCGGACTCGAGCCTGACGCGCGCCGCCGCGTCGCGCAGCAATCTCTTCCACGTCGACGCGCTGCTCAGCTATCAACCGGTACCGGGGACGGTGGTGTTCGCCGGGTACGGCAGCGACATGGTGGATGAGGACGCCTTCCAGTTCCGCGGTCTCACGCGAACGGACGATGCCTTCTTCCTGAAGCTGAGCTACTTATTCAGACTGTAGTCGGCCGCGAACTCCTACTCGTGCAGCACCTGATGCACCGCGGCGATCGCGATCGACCCCTCGCCTACGGCCGATGCCACGCGTTTCAAGCTCCCGGCGCGGACGTCGCCGATCGCGAACACCCCGGGGCGGCTCGTCTCGAGCAGATGGGGAGCGCGGGCGAGCGGCCACCGCGCGGCGGCCAGCTCTTCGGGCGACAGGTCCGGTCCCGTCTTGATGAATCCCTTGGCGTCGAGCGTGAGGCAGCCTCCCAGCCAGCGGGTGCTGGGCACCGCGCCCGTCATGGTGAAGACGTGCCGGATGCCGTGCGTCTCGACGCGCCCGGTCTCGTTGTCGCGCCAGCCCACGCGCTCGAGATGGCCGTTGCCCTCGAGGCTCACGATCTCCGTGCGCACATGCCGCACGATGGCCGGATGGTCCTCGATGCGGCGGATCAGATAGCGGGACATCGTATCGGCCAGACCCGTCGAGCGGATCACCATGTGCACTCGCCGGGCGGCCCCGGCCAGGAACACCGCCGCCTGGCCCGCCGAGTTGCCGGCGCCCACGATGACCACTTCGTCGCCGGCGCACAGCTGCGCCTCCATGAAGGTCGCCGCGTAGTACACGCCCGCGCCTTCGAACCGTGACAGGCCGTCGATCGCGAGACGCCGATACTCGGCGCCGGTGGCGATGATCACCGCGCGGGCCGACAGCCGCTGCCCGTCGCCGATCTCGAGCGCGCGCGGATTGCGATCGCAGGTGAGGCGTCGAGCCCCGGTCCCGACCATCAGCTGGGCCCCGAACTTCTGGGCCTGGTTGGTGGCGCGTGCCGCCAGGTCCATACCGGCGATCCCCGTCGGAAAGCCGAGGTAGTTCTCGATCCGGGAGCTCGCGCCGGCCTGCCCTCCTGGCGCGGTGGACTCCACGACCAACACATCCAGTCCTTCGGAGGCTCCGTACACTGCCGCCGCCAGCCCCGAGGGTCCCGCGCCGACGATGACCAGGTCGCGGACATGGGTCTGATCGATCGCGTCGTTGAAGCCCAAGGCGTCGGCGATCTGTTGATTGGTGGGGTTCCGGAGCACGACCTCGCCGCACGTCAAAATCACGGGGATATCCGCGGCGGTGATGTGGAAGCGATCGAGCAGCTCTTGGACGCCGGGATCGCGGTCCAAGTCGAGCATGGTGTGGGGATGCCCGTTTCGCGTGAGGAACTCCCGGACGCGGAGCGTCCCCTGACAATGCGTCGACCCGAGGACCACGACGTCCGAAACCCCGCGGGCGATCAATTCCACCCGGCGCAGAATGAAAGCGCGCATGAAGATGGCACTCAGCTCGCCGTCGGTTTGGATCAGCGCCAGCAGATCGTCGCGAGCGATCTCGATGACCTCACCGTCCGCTTCCGCTCGGATCTGCGCGAGCCCGGGGCGGCCCGAGAGCATCGTCGCTTCCCCCGTGAACATCCCCGGGCCCAACGACACCACGATTTCCTCGGCGGCCGACGGACGGACCGCGTCGATCCGCCCCGCCACGACAACAAAGCAACGCGCCGCCGGCTCACCCGCTGATTGCAGCACTTCGCCCTGCGCGACCTGGCGCCGACGCCCGTGCGCGGCGACGCGCTCGAGCTGTGCCGGCGAAAGCGTCGGATAGAGTCGGTCGGCTCGCGGCCGGGAGGGCGGGGCGGCGACGGTCATGGCGTCACAGAGGCTTGCTGAGCCGAGCGGTTGACCCGCTGCCGGACCGCCTCGATGTCCTGGACCGCCCGAACCTCCACGCAGCCGGTTTGCGCCCAGGGGAAGTGCGTTGCGATGCGGACCGCCTCGTCCATGTCCTCGGCCTCGATCAGGTTGAAGCCCGCCAGCATTTCCTTGGTCTCGGCGAACGGTCCATCCGTGACCGTTTGGCGGCCGTTGCGCACCCGCAGCGATTTGGCGGTCGCGGCGCTCTCGAGCATCTGCGAATCGAGCAAGCGCCCGTCTTGGCGCAGCTCATCGGCATTGGCGAGGCAGTCGCGCATCTTGGCGTCGAACTGTCCTTCCGGGAGCGCGTCGAGCAGCGTGGCGTCAGTATAGATGATGATGGCGAATTTCATGTCGGTTCCTCTGCAGCGGGTAGATACCGTTCAAGGAGTGCTTGAATGGTGCCAGGTCTGCGCTGTGTAGACAAGTCGCCGCCGCGCTGATACCTTCGCCGCTTCCCAATCAACCCTATGCCACCATTTCTCGCAGAAGTGCTCGGCACCATGCTGTTGATCATCCTGGGCGACGGCGTGGTCGCTAACGTGGTGCTCAACAAGACCAAAGGCCAGAACAGCGGGTGGATCGTCATCACCGCGGGGTGGGCGTTCGGCGTGGCGGTCGGGGTGTATGCGGTGGGCGCCTTCAGCGGTGCGCATTTGAACCCCGCCGTGACCGTCGGCCTCGCCTCCATCGGCAAGTTCCCGTGGTCCTCGGTGCCCGTCTATATCGTCGCGCAGATGCTGGGCGCAGTTCTCGGTGCCACGATCGTCTGGCTTGCCTACCTGCCGCACTGGCCCGTGACCGAGAACCAGGCAGGGAAGCTGGCCGTCTTTTGCACCGCCCCCGCCATCCGAAACCCCGGCGCGAATCTCTTGACGGAGATCATCGGCACGTTCGTGCTGGTGCTGGGGGTGCTGGCCATCCTGACACCGAAGAACTTGAACCCGATACACGGCTGGGACGCGGGGTTCGGCCCTTTCCTGGTCGGCATCCTCGTGTGGGCCATCGGGCTGTCGCTGGGCGGGCCAACCGGTTACGCGATCAACCCGGCGCGTGACTTGGGTCCGAGAATCGCTCATGCACTGCTGCCGATTGCGGGCAAGGGCACTTCGGACTGGGGCTATGCGTGGATACCGGTGGCCGGACCGATTATCGGCGGCCTGATCGCGGCGTTCGTGTACAAGACCTGGTGGCCGGCGTGAAGTACATCCTGGCCCTGGACCAGGGCACGACGAGCTCGCGCGCCATGGTGTTCGACCACAGCGGGAGCGTCGTTGCGTTGGCACAGAAGGAGTTTCGCCAGATTTTTCCCACGCCAGGCTGGGTAGAGCACGACGCCACGGAGATCTGGGCCACCCAGCTGCACACGGCCACCGAAGCGCTCGGCACGGCCGGACTGACCGCCGCAGACATTGCCGGAATCGGGATCACCAATCAGCGGGAAACCACCGTGGTCTGGGAGCGCGACACCGGCGAGCCGGTGCATCACGCCATTGTGTGGCAGGATCGCCGCACGGCCGCCCGGTGCGATCAGTTGAAGGCCCGCGGGCTGGCGCCATTGATCAAGCGCAAGACCGGCCTCGTGGTGGACGCCTATTTCTCCGGCACGAAGCTCGAGTGGCTGCTCCGGAATGTCCCGGGCGCCCGCGCCAAGGCCAAGGCCGGCAGGCTGGCGTTCGGCACCGTGGACTCGTGGCTGGTGTGGAACCTGACGGGCGGTCGCGTGCACGTGACCGATCCGAGCAACGCGTCGCGCACCATGCTCTTCAATCTGCGCACCGGCGAATGGGACGACGAGCTGCTGGCCTTGTTCGGTGTGCCGCGCTCGGTGTTGCCGGCGGTTGCGTCGTCGAGCGAGGTGTACGGCGAAACGACGTTGTTCGCGGGGGGCCGCGCCGTTCCGATCGCCGGCATTGCGGGCGACCAGCAAGCCGCGCTGTTCGGCCAGGCGTGCACCCAGCCCGGCATGGTCAAGAATACCTACGGCACCGGGTGTTTCATGCTCATGAACACCGGCACGAAACCGATTACTTCGAAGAACAATCTCCTCACGACGGTGGCGTGGCGCATCGGGAACCGGACCGAGTACGCGCTCGAAGGCAGTATTTTCATCGCCGGTGCGGTGGTGCAATGGCTGCGCGACGGACTGGGCATCATCAAGTCGTCGTCCGAAGTCGAAGCCCTGGCCGCGCAGGTGGAGGATACGGGTGGGGTGTATCTGGTCCCCGCCTTCGCCGGGCTGGGCGCGCCGCATTGGGATCAATACGCGCGCGGTGCGCTCGTGGGCGTCACGCGCGGCACGACGGCGGCGCATGTCGCGCGCGCGGCGCTCGAGGGGATCGCGTTTCAGGTCGCGGACGTGCTGCGGGCGATGGAGGCCGATGCCAAGATCAAGCTGAAGGAGCTGCGCGTGGATGGCGGCGCGTCCGCGAACAACCTGCTGATGCAATTCCAGTCGCACCTGCTGGGCGTTCCCGTGGTGCGGCCCAAGGTCACCGAGACCACGGCGCTCGGCGCGGCATATCTCGCGGGATTGGCGGTGGGCTACTGGAAGGACCAGAAACAGATCGCGGCGCAGTGGCAGGTGGACCGCCGCTTCACGCACGCGATGAAAGCCACGCAGCGGAAACAGCTCGAGACCGGCTGGCGCAAGGCGCTCGACCGCGCGCGGCGGTGGGAAGCGGAGGGCTGAACCGTGGAAGTCATCATTCAGCGCGACTATCAGCAGATGAGCAGGGTGGCGGCGCGGATCGTCGCCGAAGTGCTCAACACCAAACCGAATGCCGTGCTCGGCATGGCCACCGGGTCGACGCCCTTGGGCCTATATCAGGAGCTGGTGCGACTGCACAAGGAGGAGCAGCTCGACTTCGCGCGCGTGACCACGTTCAATCTCGACGAGTACGTGGGCCTGACGGCGAGTCACCCGCAGAGCTACCACTACTTCATGCACGAGCACTTCTTCCAGCACGTGAACATCCCGCGGCAGAACATCAATATTCCCTCCGGGACGACCAGTAACTACCCCGCCTTCTGCAAATGGTACGAGGAGCGTATCGCGGAATGCGGCGGGATCGACCTGCAGATCCTGGGCATCGGCTCCGACGGCCACATCGCCTTCAACGAGCCGACGAGCTCGCTGAGCTCGCGCACGCGGCTCAAGACGCTGTCCAAACAGACCATCGATGACAACGCGCGGTTCTTCGAGCGCCGGGAGGACGTGCCGGTGTACGCCATCACCATGGGCGTCGGCACCATTCTCGATGCGCGCCAGCTCGTGCTGGTGGCGAGCGGGAAAACTAAGGCCAAGGCGATCGCCCAGGCCATCGAGGGACCGGTCACCAGCATGGTGACGGCGAGTGCACTCCAGCTGCACCGCGATGCGATCGTCGTCGTCGACGAGGAGGCGGCGACTGGCCTGACGATGCGCGACTACTACGAGTTCATCTACGCCGCCAAGCCGGCGGCGCCGAGGGCGTAGTCACGAGGATCGACATGCGAACCATTTCAGTCGTTTTTACCCTATTCCTGTTGACTCAGCCTGTCGATGCACAAAGGCGCGCGATCGTCTACACCACGGCGGAGAGCACGAGCTTCCGGCTGACGCCCTCGGACACGCTGACGTTCAAGCCATCAGAGGCGATCTCCGAAGGGAAGGTGTACGTCTTCGTCGATCCGCGGAAAACGTTCCAGCTCATGATCGGAATCGGCGGGGCGCTGACCGATGCCGCGGCCGAGACCTTCGCGAAACTGCCCGCTGCACGACAGGAAGAGCTGCTGCAGGCGTATTACAGCGCCGACCGCGGGATCGGGTACACCCTGGGCAGGACCAACATCCACAGCTGTGACTTCTCGAGCGAGAGCTACACGTACGTCGAGGAGGGTGACAAGGATCTGACCTCCTTCTCCATCGCGCACGACCTGCGGTTCAGGATCCCCCTCATCAGGAGAGCGATGGCCGCGAGCGGGAACCGGCTCAAGCTGTTCGCCAGCCCCTGGAGCCCGCCGGCGTTCATGAAGGACAACAACGACATGTTGCACGGCGGTCACCTGCGCGCCGACTACGCGCATTCGTGGGCGCTCTACTTTGCGAAGTTCGTTCAGCGCTATCGCAAGGCGGGCGTGCCGGTCTGGGGGATCACCATCCAGAACGAGCCGATGGCGGTCCAGCGGTGGGAGTCCTGTGTCTATCAGGCCGGGGACGAGCGGGACTTTCTCAAGAACCATCTTGGTCCGGTCATGGCGCAGCAGGGGCTGGGCGACGTCCACATCATGGTGTGGGATCATAACCGCGACCTGATCATCCAGCGGGCGCAGACGATCTTCGAGGATCCGGAAGCCGCGAAGTACGTGTGGGGGATCGGATTTCATTGGTATGAAGATTGGTCGGGCGGACAGCAGATGTACGAAAACGTGGCCCTCGTGAATCGTCTCTACCCCGACAAACACATCCTCTTTACCGAGGGCACGCCGGCGACGTTCGATTCGACTGGCTATGGAAGGTGGAGCCTGGGAGAGGCGTACGGCCGGTCCATGATCCACGATTTCAATTCGGGCACCGAGGGATGGACCGACTGGAACATTCTGCTCGATGAGCGCGGGGGCCCGAACCACGTGGGGAATTTCTGCTTTGCGCCGATCCACGCCGACACGCGTACCGGCGCGCTCATCTTCACCAATTCGTACTACTACATCGGCCACTTCTCGAAGTTCGTCCGTCCCGGCGCACGCCGGATCCTCGCGTCGCCGAGCCGCAGCATGCTGCTCACCACGGCGTTCGTGAACCAAGACGGTACGGTGGCGGTCATCGTCATGAACCCGACGGCAACCGCCGGGCAATACAACCTTGTTGTCGGCTCCGCGTCAGTGGAGATCAGCTCGCGGCCACACTCCATCCAGACGGTGGTCTTCAAGGCTACTTGAGAACCACGGGATGCCGATCACTCCGAATTGACAACGTGCGACCGCTCACGGCACCACGGCAAAGTCTCTAGGGCACAACCGGCAGCACGATGTGTGACGGCAGCGCCGCGGAGCAGTACACCCGGTGCGTGGCCCTCACGTAGTCGGCCGCCGTCGCCCGATAGATGCTCGGCACGAATTTCTGAGGGTTGCGATCGATCAGCGGGAACCATGTCGACTGCACCTGGACCATCAGCCGGTGCCCCTTCAGGAAGACATGGTCGTGGTCGCGGAGCGGGATGCGCCACTCGACCGGCTGGTTGGCCGGGAACGCCCGCGGGCGCTCGAAGCTCTCGTTGTAGCGGCCCCGCCGGACCTCCATGGCGATCGGCAGCTCGTAGCCGTTCATGGATCTCGCGTACTCGCCGGGGGCGGGCCCCGCGTCGGGGTCCCAGCCGTTGGGCTGCGCGTTCTCCGGATAGACGTCGATCAGCTTGACCACGAAGTCGGCGTCGCTGCCGGAGGTCGAGGCGAACAGGTCCGCCGCCACCTCGCCGGTGATCGTGAGGTCGTGCTCGAGCGGCGCGCTCACGAACGTGAGCACGTCCGGCCGCCCGTCCACGAAGCGCTGGTCCTGTACCTCCCAGGTGCGCCAGTCGCCGCCGGGGTAGGTGGGCGAGATCGGGCGGCGCCGGTACGGCACCGGATGCGCCGGATCCGAGACGTACTCGCGGTACGCCGCACCGCCGGGAGCGGGCCGGTCGAACGAGAGCGTCCCGTCGGCGTGCAGATACAAGCTCGTCGCCTTCGCCTCGGGCGGCGGCCATGCCGCGTAGGTCCGCCAGCGGTTTGCGCCTGACTGGAAGGTGCTCGCCCGCCACGCCGGCTTCTCGCCGCCGCCGTGCAGGTAGTAGCGGAAGAACGGGGCCTCGATCGTTTCCCGGAACTCGCGGGCCGTTTCGTGGCCACCGAGCGCGATCAGCCCGATGCTGTCTCCCTTGGGGGCGTGCCACTCACCGTGATACCACGGGCCGGCGACCATGAAGTTCGTGTGGTCGGGGTCGTGCTCCGCGGCATGACGAAAGATCTGCCACGGTCCCCACGGGTCTTCCTGATCCCAAAATCCCGCGACGTTCAGGTTGGGGACCGTCGAAGCGTGCAGCTGGCTGATCCACGCTTCCTTCTTCCAGAAAGCGTCGTAATCCGGATGGGTGACGACCTCCGTCCAGAACGGGATAGACCCGTGCAGGTAGTGGGCGTCGATGTTCGAGAGTGGGCCGAGTGCCAAGTACCAGGCGTAGGTGTCGTACGTCTCGAACGCGAAGTTCGTGTTCTTGTTCTTGTCCGCCTGCTCGAGCACCGAGTACTCGAAGGCATAGCTCTCGCGCAGCGCCCCGTAGCGATGCATGTCGTCGTTCATCCACTGGTCCACGGGCGCGGCCTGCTCGCTGATTGCCTTGAGGGCCGGGTGGGGATGGAGCAGTGCGAGCGCGGTGGTGAGGCCGTCGTACGACACGCCGAACATGCCGACGTTGCCGTTGTTGGGGACGTGCTTGACGAGCCAGTCGATGCTGTCGTAGGAGTCGGTGGTTTCGTTCGTGGAGGTCGAGTCGGCCAGATTCACCTGTGATGTCAGCCCAAAGACGCCTTCCGACTTGAACCGGCCGCGCAGGTTCTGGAACACGAAGATGTAGCCGTCCCGCGCCAGCTCCTTCAGGCTCGTCGGCACGGTCGGGAGCGGTCCGTCGGGGACGCCGTAGGGGGTCCGACGGAACAGGATCGGTAGTGGGCCCGTTTTGTCCGTCGGCGTGAGGATCGCGGTCTGCAGGTGCACCCCGTCGCGCACCGGGATCATCACTTCCTGGAAGGTGAAGGCCGGCTGAGGGGCCGGTTGCTGTGCCGGGGCGTTGGCGGCGACGAGCAGGGCGGCGACGACGGAGAGACGGTGGCGCATTCCATCCTCCTAGCGTAGAACGAACTTTCCGCCACCGGTCGTGATAATGACGAGGTTCATCACGACCAGCATGAGATCATAATGCCACCCGTAGGCTCGGCCGCCCCAGAACCCGATCTTCCAGACGAAGACCTTTTTCTGGATGGCGCCGAGCATGATCAAGATCAGCCCGATTGCGGCAAGCTGCGTGAAGACCCCGAGCGCGACCGCGACGCTACCGGCCACCTCCGCCGTGCCGAGAAATATCGTGAACCGGGGACTCGCCCCGATGCTCTTCGAGCGCTCGACGGGATTCTTGAGGTGATTCCATCCGCTATCGAAGAACACGACGGCGACCATGAGGCGTAGGAGCAGGAGGCCGACGTCCGAGAATCGCAGCAGCGCAGGAAACAGGATGTGCATGTGTACCTCATCGGAGCCTCAGGGTGAACTCCACGCGAGCCGCAGGCTGAACTCCCGCCGCAGCAGTAGCATCGCGAGCACCAGCTGTACGAACACCGACGCCACCGACAACCACCACAGCCAGCGCAGCTCGAAGCCCGGCAGCCGCGAGATGATCACACCGGGGATGGCGACGAGCGCAATGCGCACCACCGATGCGATGAGCGAGGGGATGGTGTTACCCATCGCCTGGAATGTGCTCGAGGCCACGAACACGAGGCCCGACGCGACGTAGTTGAACGAGATGATGCGCAGGTACTCGGTCCCGACCGCGATGACGCCGTCGTCCTTGCTGAAGACGCTGACCAGCGGCCCCGGCAGCAGGTGGCAGGCGATCGCGAACACCACCATGAGGGCCACTGCCATCCATGCGGCATCCTTGAACGTGTCCTTGACGCGTTGGCCCAGGCGCGCGCCGAAGTTCTGGCCGGCCACCGGAGCGACGGAGAACGCCAGCGCGACCACAGGCATGAAGCCCGCCTGGATGATGCGTATGCCGATACCGAATCCGGCCTGCGCCGCGGCGCCGAAAGGCCGGGTGATTGTGTAGACGAGGGCGAGATACACCGTCGTAATGCCGAACTCCACGCCGCTCGGCAGCCCGATGCCGAGCATCTGCTTCCAGACGGCGGGTCGCGGCCGCCAGGCGCTCGGGTCGAATCGCAGAAAGGAGCCGACCTTGCGGAAGTACGCCGTGAGCCATACGAGCCCCACCACGATGGCGATGAGCGAGGCCATGGCCGCGCCGGCGACGCCGAGCGGATGGCCGGTGCCCCAGCCGAAGATGAGGAACGGCGCGAGGATCATGTTGAGGATGACCGTCACGGTTCCCACTACCATCCCCGTCTTGAAGTTGCCGATGGCGCGCAGGGCCGCGCTCATCGCCACCAGGCCGAACTGCAGGGCCATGGCCGGGACGAACCAGACGAGGTACTGCGTCGCGAGCTCGGCGGTGCGCGCGTCCGCGGCCATGGCGCGGGCGTAGGGGAGGCGCGTCGCCAGACCGATCACCAGGAACAGAACGCCCGTAAGCATCGCCAGCACCTGCGCCTGGTTGAACAGCATGACCGCTTGGGGCGCGTCTTTCCGGCCGACGGCGTGGGAGATTACGGCGGTCGTGCCGACGCCGAGCATCTGGGTGAGGGCGAGCACGATGAAGGTCAGATTGCCGGCGATGCCCACGGCGGCGACCGCGGCGGTGCCGAGCCGGCCCACCCAGTAGAGGTCGATCAGGAAGTAGAGGGTCTGAAACAGCATCGTCACGAGCATGAAGCCCGTGGTTTTCAGCAGGTGACGCGTGATGGGGCCGGTGGTGAGGTCTTGCATGGCCACTTACTGCGGCGTCTCCAGCGGGTGCTTGGTCCGCTCGTAGAACTCGTTTTGCAGCCGCAGGCTCTGCTGGTCGGCCTTCACGGCGCGGATCGCCTGGACGATCCCGTTGATCCACGTCTTCGCCTCGAACTCACCGAGCTCGCGGGTTGCCGCGGCGCCTTCGCCCGCATAGTGATTCGGGAACCGCGCATACCACCAGATCCCGGTATAGAGGCCTTCCGGCAGCCCCTTCAAGCGTGCTTGATCGGCGCCGGATTCCTGCGGCGCGCGGTCCAGGTGCACCAGGTCGGGCCGCGCAATCATGCTCATGGACGTCTCGCTCTCACCGGCATGCATATCCGTGGCCGGGTCCGATTTGTGCTTCGGTTCGCCCGGCCCGCTGCGCGTGATGCCCAGCACATACACGACGTAATCGTGCGACGTCTCGAGCTGCGACTGCGCGAAGTAGGGAAGCAGGCTGTTGTTGCCGCCGTGACCGTTCACGATGATGACCTTCTTGCACCCATTGCGCGCCATCTCGTCGGTCGTCTCCTGCAGCAATTGCAGCTCCAGTCCCCGGCTGTAGGCCACCGTGCCTGGCTGATGTTTCGCTTCGAAAATCTGCCCGAAGTAGTACTCGGGAAAGACGATCGCGTATTCCTGCTGGGCGGCATTGAGGGCGGCGTAGCGCACGTTCAGCAGATCGTTACCCAGGGGCAGATGCAGGCCGTGCTTCTCCAGTATGCCGAAGGGGAGCAGGCACGTACCCTGCGCCCGGGAGATGCCGTCGCGGAACTCGGCCGCCGACAGCTCCTCCCAATGCACCGACAACTTGGTTTGACCCGGCGGCGACTGTGCCCATGCGATCGAGACACAGAGTGCGTTGATGGAAACCAGAACGGATCTGTACACGTGTCCTCCCGTATCGCGTTCGAGCCGAGCGTGATGAGGCTTCGAGAATCACTCGGGCTCGCTAAAAGCGCTACCCCCCCGGGGGGGTTGTCGATAGCCTCTCCGTCCGTTCGTCGTCAGGTACCCCATTTCGGTTGCACAGCGTGGTTCAGGTGTGTAAGGTCAAGCAAAATCGCACAGGATTCACCCGATGCATTCAGGGAGACGCCTTCGGTTCCTCGGCAGTGTGATCCTCGCATGTGCCGCAACAATGACTGCTTCGCAGGCTGCGGCGCAGCGCGCTCCGGACTATCCGGAGCGTCCTGCTGCTGCGCCCGAACAGGTCGCGCGCGGCCAGCAGCTCTTCAAGAGCAATTGCAGCTTCTGCCACGGCTCGGACGGCAGGGGGGGAGAGACGGGACCGAACCTGGTTCGTGACCAGGTGGTTCTCGCCGATCAACACGGCGAGCTTATCGCGCCGGTCGTCCAGAACGGGATTCCCGGCCGCGGTATGCCAAAACTCAC
>WNEX01000996.1_pt1 | contig 13719 bp, 12 predicted proteins | sample 5399841 | NCBI WGS metagenome assembly WNEX01 (sample SAMN13153337, study PRJNA577476) | soil metagenome | isolation source: 40 cm grassland meadow soil 2 days after 1st rain plot 5 | place: USA:California | collected 2015-09-18 | reverse complement strand
GATGAAGCGTGCTCCCAGGTTCTGGCGCACGCGAGCCAGCAGACGCTGCCCGGCTCGGTATTCACTGTCGCCCGGCCCATAGGGTTCCACGTCCACCGGCAGGATGAGGTCGCCGCCGACCACCGATGCGAGCACCAGATGATGCCGGTAGCCGGTGATTTCTTTCTTGGCATTGCGGTGGGGACGGCACAAGGGGCAGCCCTTCTTTCGCCGCCGCCCGCCGGTGGTCCCGTCCAAAGCGAGGCCTACGAAGCGGCAGTCCTCGAAGGCCTTGTTGCGCTTGGCGCGATGGAGCACGGCGGCCAAAGCGACCCGCGTGGGCGTCGGATCTAAACGTGCGGTGAAGTAACCCAAAGCATCGTCGCCGAAGGATCGGCTGACGTTTAGGTTTCTTCGCGCTTTCGATCCCACCAGGAATTCAATGGCTAGGAAGGCCCACTGGCGCAAGATGGTGCCCAGGACGAAGGACCACAACAGATCTTTTGCCGGGATCTTATGACTACAACGCCCATCGCCGGGGGAGCGGAAGTAGTACGCCAGATGGAGGTGCTGGCTGACGAACTTCCACAGCCGACGTGGGGTAGGGCTTCTCAGTCGGGCTTTCGCCTTTTCTTGCGCTGCTCGCGGGCCAAGACCAACAGCTGGGCGTTGGCCGCCAGCACTTCGCGCACGGTGTCTTGAAATTCGCGTCCGGCCGAGACGCGCCGCTCGACCTCCTCCACCCAATCTCGCGGGATGCGCTCGACCTGTCGCTGCCCCTTGGCGGCCATGAAGGTGAGTGTCCAAGATTCATGCCCTTTGTCGTGCGCACAATGGCAACGGGGATTCCCGCAGCGGGTGAAACTGCGAGTGAGGTTTCCCGGCAGCAGATCGGGAGGGATGGGGAAACGGCGAAGCAGTTGAAACTTGCGCTGGCGGAGGTGTGCGGCCTGAGGGCCACGTGGTTCGTCTTTCATATGAGAGAAGTAAATCTACAAGTTAGCGACAAAAATCAAGCACTTTCTGAATGCGAAAATAGGGCAGTTTTCCTAAACTGCAACAGCTTGAAGCACGAGCGCTATTCTAAAGGGTAGATCTAATGGTGGTGGGTCTTATGTTCCGAAATAGCTGCATGGGCATCATGGGCATCATGGGCATCGCCGAAGAGTAGGCGCTGGCAGGTGTCCGCAAGTTTGGACGACGCACTATTTTTTCAGTAACCCTTAGCTGGCTCAACGTCTCCGTCCTGGCAGTGGTTTTTATTAGAACCTCTTAGGAGTTCTTCTTCGCGGCCCTCACCTTTGCCCACCGCGCCCTTTGCGACTTCGTTATTCTGGCTCTCGCAGCCGCAGACATCACCCGTTTCTTCCTGCTCCATGAATCCTCCCGGCCCGGTATCCTCTCACGTCCAAGACCTCGTGTTAAGGCAGGAATTGCGGGTGACGCGACTGCTCACAAGCGGTGTAGAATCAGGCTTGCTTACTTGTTTTTCTTTGGACAGACGTCCCGCTTAAAGGTGATTGCCGTCCGTATGTCCTGGTCCTGACTCGGTTACGAATTGCTTCCACTTTTGGGCGTTTTGGTGCCACGAAATGGGTTTTTCAAACAAGGGCGTCGGGTTTGATGATTCTGTCCTTCTGCGCTGACGTTGATATTTCTCCCGAAAAGTCTTCGTTGGTGAGAAAGCTAACGTTGGGGTCCGCCAAGTACATGAGCAATTGCCAATCCACATACAAACCTCGGTCGTTCTTACGAGGCTTCGCTCCTACCGCAACTTTTCGAACCGAAGTCTCTAGATACTCAATTGCCGCCGAAAACTGACGACTGATCACCAACGGATTCGGGCGACAGCCTGGAGCACCAAACATCATCGAAAGGCGTTGAGGGATGTGGAGGTTCTTTCGTTGTTTAGCCAAGGCCTCCAAAGCCCTCAATTCGTTTTCGATTTGGCCTTCGTGAATCTGATCTAAGGATTCGATATTTTCCCAAACACTGCCATCAGCGTTCCCGCGCTGAACAAACTCGTCGAAATTCGGAGCGGTCACAACCATGTCTATAAGCTGCGTGTAATGTTCAGGAACTACGCCCGATTTTGTCGGCAACGTAGTCCGAAAGCGAGGATTGCTATCACGAAACTTTTGGGCCGACCTCACTATTGGGACGGGAGACATCTGAACATGTCGTTCTAGAACGACGACTTCGGCCGTTTGGTCATCGGTTCTGTCCGGTCTAGCTTTGCTTTCAAAGCAGCACAGCATTGTGCTAGCGCTGGCGAACTTCCAATTGAATCGGCCGCGCGATGGAGTTCACTTCAGGGTCGTAGTATTCGTAGACGCGAGACTGAAACGTTCTGGCACGGATCGGATACTTTGCCCTCAAGCGAAAGCGAAGTAGGACTGTGTCGCCCGAAGCAAGAGAATCGAAGTATAGAATCGCTTGCGTCGCGGTCAGACTGAACTTCTCTAGCCGACCGCTTTTCTGACCCGCACTCTTTTCATGGTAGGCCTGCAAATCTTCACTGAGTAAATCGAACCCCGGCGGAATTCCCAGGTCTACCATCACCATGTTGGCAGCCTTCGGCAAATTGTTTTTGATAGTTGCGGCCGCCATAGCGATATCGTCCCCCGCAAGATGCGTGCGATCGTATTTCACCTCAATAGTAAGGGGCTCGTTCTCCGGTTTCTTGTCCCACGGCAAAAAGTATTGCCCTACCACCTGGTACGCTAGCCCGCCTTTCCCCTCAAAGCGAATCTCTACAGTGTTCCCGCTTTTCGCATCGACTCCTTTGAACACAAACTGGTGGAGCAGATCATTATTTTCTCGAGTTAACGCTAGTTTCTCCGCAATCTTCCCGTTCAGCACTACTTCCAGTGTGCCGCTCACGTCCGCCGTGCCTTTTTCTGTGGCCAGTAGCAATGCGCGCAGCGCCATGATGGTCGCTTGCGTCGTGCCCCAGGCTCCCGAAGCTTCTTTCTTGGCCGCGATGTAATTCATCGCCTTGCGCGCAGTCCCCGAAGCTCCGCCCCATTTAAGCAGCGCCTGAGCGGCCAACCCGGTAGTTTCCACGCTGGCGCTAGTACCCGTGGCATACACATTCGTTTCTTCCGCGCTCCACCACGCTTGTTCATCTCTTTCCGTACGCGCATCGAGTAACAGTTGCATCGCCTGTCGGGTGAACTCTCGGTCTTTTCTATAATCCGTAGCGAAGTTCGCCAGCACCGCCAGCGTGTACGCGTCGGCTTTTGCGTTCGCCTGCGTCTCGATGAATTGTTTGGCTTTCTCCACAGCCTGACCCTGATAGCCGGTATTCTCCAACGCCCACGCCAGGTAAGCGGTGATGCGCAGTACATCCTTGTTATAGCGGTTCGTCGCTCCTTCGTTAATGAACGACGCATCCGGTTTCCAGCTTCCGTCGCCCTGCTGCTGTCCCGCAAGCCACTGCTGGGTTCGCGCAATCAGCTTCGGATCCACGTCGTGGACCTTCGACATCTCGTAGAACTCCATGAGCCCGTACGCGGTCAGGATTTTGTTCGCCGGCGCGTTGCCGAACCAGGAAAAGCCCCCACCAGGAACTTCAAATGTCAGCAGCCGCTGGTAGCCGTTGGCGATATAGCCTTCGGCCTTCGCGTGCACTTCCGGTGTCACCTTCTTCGTGCGCTTCATGTAATCCAGCGCCAGCACATTCGGGTACGTGCTCGAAGAGGTCTGTTCGAAGCAGCCGAACGGCATCCGCAGCAAGCTGTCCATCCCTTCAATCACCTGGCTCAGCGGCCCGGGATAAAGCCTGACGAAAATATTGCTGGCATCAGGAATCGATTCCGGGGGGAAGTTTAGCTCGTGCCTCGCCGTAGTTTCCAGCCGACCGTTGAAAACCTGGTTCTGTTCGCGCCCATTGGGCACCACTTCGATTTCCCGCACCACGATGTCCGCGCGATCGGACTCTCCTTTCATTCGCGCGCTCAGCGTCAGCTTGAATTTCCCGATGCGCTTCGCTTCCAGCGTGAACTGCGATCCACCCACTCGCGCAGAATCCACCGTCACGCTCTTCTCGGCCATGTCATCCACCAGTGAAAACCATTCGTCGGTTTGCAGTTGTAGGCTAACTTTCCCAGGCGCGCCCGAGTAGTTGTACACGGCCACGGGAATCGACACGCGGTCTCCTTGCGTGAGAACGACCGGCAAATCCAAGTCCACGAAGAAATCCTGGAACACTTTCAAGCTCGAAGTGCCACTTCCCAGCGCCCCTCGCGCCGTCGACGCCATCATCGCCATGCGCCACGTGGTAATCGAGTCCGCCAGCGGTATCGTGATACTTGCCACTCCATCCTTATCGGTGATGATCTCTGGATTGATATACAGCGCCTCTGGAAAATACGACCGCACTCGCGCAGCGCCCGAAGCGGCTTGATCCTTCTCTTTTGCGACCGTCACGCTGTTCACCGCGCGAGCCTCGTCGACTACAACCATCTGAGCTACGGCAATGGGAGCCGCCGGTGGTGCTGCTAAGAACTCAGCGTCGCGGGCCCGCTCAACCCTGGGGATCACCACCCACTACTCCTCCCACGACGCCGCCTGCCACTCCTCCCGGAACGCCGCCCGCAAACCCCACGCCCGCGCCCGCTCTGAAATCTGCCACCATTCTTCCCGAATCGCTTAGCGCTACAATCGTCCCCGCTGGCCGATCTTGCCGGAGCAAGACTGACAGGATGGCGCGATCACGCGCGTCCAGCTCCAACTTGCCAGAAGCGCTTCCTGAGTCCGTAGAAACTTGAATTTGATAGTCGCCGACGGGCAAACCTCCCAACTGGAACCGCCCATCGACACCTACTCTCGTCCTACGGACCTTCCTGCTCGAAACCAAGCGCGCCACTACGGTAGCTCCTTCAAGCGCACCGCCCCACTGGTCCACCGCCATTCCGATGATTTCTGCGCGCCCACCAAACGCGCCGCGCTCGTGTTCAATGTTGATCCCGATCGTGCTGGGGCCCGCGCTGGGATGCCCTACGACTCTCCTTCGCCGCGCCTCCACGTAGACCAACAGATCGTCGCCAGTCCCGAATTGCTTGTCCGGACCCGCACTGCTTATCAGATAGTGCGTCTTGTCCGTATCCCACGAAGCGCGCTCTATCCGCACGTTTGTGTCCCACGCGTCGCGCAGGTCTGCCGCGCCGTCATGCCTCATTCTTTCCAGAGTCTTGATTAGGTCCCCGTTCTCCGGGTTCTCGGCATACGCACGGCTGAGCCTCTCTGATAGCCGCTGTACCTGTTCTAAAAGCTGCTTCTGATAGCGTTGCGCGTACTCCCAGTATTTCGTCTGTGGCACCGTTCGTCCGAACTCCGTTTCGAACTTATTCCCGCTCACCATCTCCGTCGCGGAAAACAAAGCCCGTGCCGCGCGGTCCTTTTGCTCGGCTTTGGACTCTTCCGTCGGCTCGACGACGTCCGGCATCCCGATCGAGTGAATCTCGTAGCGCGGCTTCAAAAGCTCCTGCTCCAGGTAAAAGAAAACTTTGGCAAACCCAGGTTGTTTCTCCGCAAGTGCGAATACCGCCTCATCCACGACTTGCAATCCCAGCGCAGCGCTCACTCCCTGCCCTCGGCCGTTCGTCACTCGGAAGTGGATGCATGCTTCGCCACCCGGCTTGTACACCGGCGCATTGGCCGTGGCCTCGATCTTCAATTCATCCGCGGGCTGCACGAAGACCAGCCGGTGGTCTCCTACAGGCTGCGCGTCACGTCCAAAAACGTAGGCATTGAAATCCACCGTGCCTGCCAGTTCCGGCGTGGCTGCCAGCTTCAATTCGGCCTGGCCGTTTTCGATGTCCACGTCACGCGTGAGTACGGTTTGCCCTTCTTTGACGATGTCGACATATGCAGTGCCTCGTTTCACTGTGGAGAACACTTTCAGTCGAATGTCGTCCCCAGCTCGGTACACGGCCCGTTCTGTCCGCAGAAGAATCTGATCCTGTCCTCCGCGGCTTTGTAGCGCCACGGCGCTCGACGTGCGGTTCCCTTTCTTGTCTGCTGCTTCTATCGTCAGCACTTGGGTTCCCGCACCGTCCTTCAAACGAAGCACCGCCACCCCGCCTTCGTCCGTGGTCGCGTGTTGGTCGGCGTTGTCGGCTGCATGGACTGTCAGCTCAGTTCGCGCCGGACTTCCATCCGCATAACTGGTAAGAACAAACACTTCGTTTTCTAAGCCGGGGACGAGTGTGCCTCCTTCCGGAACCGCTGTAACCAGCAGAGGCGATTCGCTCACGGTAATTGGCTCTCCACGGCCCTCTGCGTGGTCCGCAGAATCCCTTACCGTGGCCTCGATCAGCACCAGCGCCACTCCCTGGCTCAGCGGCCTCGCGGCAAAGTAATTGGGCAGCTTAAGATCAAACTTATACGTCCCGTCGCTATCGGTCTTGCCCTCGACTGAAGCGGCTTCAAACACCGCCACGTCCGTGCCAGAAGCCTTGACGGTGATTCCCGCCTCATCCACCGGCTTCCCAAAAAAGTAGTTCGCGCGCACAGTTCCCTTCACGTGGTCGCCTGGCCGATAGCCGTGCTTCGTTTTCTTATCCTGGCTCTCGAATTCCACGGCCACTTTGAATTTCGGCAAAACGTAGCGCTCCACATTCAGCGCCATCTCTGCCGTGTTCGTCGGTGCATCGGCCTGCCCCATCAAAGCGTGCAGGTGATAGGTGCCCAGGTTGACTTCATCCGCCAGCGCGAACTCCGCTGACGCGATGCCAAATTTGTCTGTCTCCGTCGCTTTCTTGAACACTTTGTTCCCGCGTGAATCTTCCACTTCGAACGTCAGCTGGTGTCCGCTGGCGGCTTCGTGGTCGGCGCGGTCGAGCGCCAGCGCCCTCGCATGGATGATCTGTCCCGGCTGGTAAATCGGCTTTTCTGTCGTCAGCAGGATGGAGACTTTCTCCTCCAGCCGCACTGCCTGCGTGAACTCCGTCGAACCGATCAGCGTGTCCACCACGTACCGCAGCTCGTGATTACCCGTAAGGCCTGCAGGGAATTGGAACTGCGCCTCGGCCGTCCCTCGACGGTTCAACGGCCCTGTGAAAAGGACGCGCGGTTTATGATCCGCGGCTGCCAGCTCGATGCGCACGGCTCCCGCTCCCGCAATCACTTCATTTTTTGAATCCGTGACGATGACCCGCACCGCCGCCGGGCCTCCGCTCAAGTACGATTGCTGCCCTAGAATATGCACCACGGGCGCGCGCAGGATTTGCGAGATCGAGTCGATACCTTCGAGGGCCTCGGTCTTGCCATCCCCATATTCAAACCGGTAGCGCACCCGGTGCCATACGAGATCGTCCACGGCGAGTGTTTTGTTCAGCCGGATGCTCTCTTGCCAGCGCCCATATCCCGTCCCAATCGCAACTCGCGCTGCCGCACTCCCTAGAACTTCATCTTCCGGATTCAGCACTTCGACTCTCAGAGTTCCATCGCCGGAATGAAGGGAATGGTAAGGAATGGTCACATGCACGACACCGTACGTGTATGTGACAACTGTTGGGTCCGCATTGACAGCTGGGAAGAACTCTACGAACACTGCTACGAAAAGCGGCACTGCAAGTGTGGCAGCGAAGAAAAGGTACCAGAAACTGCTTGGGCACACCCATAGCTTCGGAGCCTTCATGATCCGTCTCCTTGAGACTTGCTGAGTTAGCGCCCCTGCGATTTTCTGCGCTCAGAAAATAGAACGCGCTATTTGCCGTTTCTTGCAGATTTTCGTTGAGTCGGATTCCCTGCCATCCGCTCTGGGACAGACGCACCACAAGAAATTGGACACCGTCGCTCGTTAGAAGTGCCCGCCGCAGTCCAGGAAGTGGGGCGTTAGGCTTTCAACGAATGAGTGGATGGTGAAGCGGAACAGATTACACAAGCGTTATTGGAGTTCAAACACTGCGAAGGAAATGGACAGCTTTGAAACCGGAGCCTTTTGATGCCTTCACGTCCGCACGCAACCCTCGCCCAGTGCTCCGTCGTGAGACGGGCACATTTTTCGGCACGATTTTGCCTTACATCTTTGGAAAATCTACTTCCGGGTGTCGTGCCTTCTCCGAATGCACCGATATTTTTTACTTCATCAGGCAACGCCGTTCCCTCGACCTTAAAGCGCGCGGGCGGCACGGACGCTCGCGCTTCGGGATTGTAGTAATCGTACAAGACGGATTCCGAGGACTGTGCCGTGATCCCGAATCTAGGTTTGAACGTAAAGGAAAAAGTCGTGCCGCCAGCTCGCGGCCACAGGTAAAAGACCACACGATCAGGTTGGACTTCGTAGCTCTGCAAGTCCCAACCGGAAGCGGAAACGGCAGAGTCGAGCGAGGGGCGGTCCACGTCGGCACCAGGAGGCAAGCCCACCTCAGCCAACATCATTCCGTATCCGCGGAAGCCGACGCGCTCCGCATGAACGGGCATTGAATCAAATCACCGACGGAAGCCGCAGAGCGATCGAACTTGACCGAGTAATCCATTTGCAAGGTCCTGTATCCCTGGCCGCTGGCCTGCGACGTAGAATGTGGCACCGCCGCTTGAGGCGGAACTGGCGCAGCAGCTTGCACAGAAAACGTTCAGTGAACAAGCAAAAGCCATTCTGAAAGGCGCATTTCACCAAGCATGTGCCGGTGGGCGCGATGCTCCGGCGCGCGTTCGATAAATCTCAATCGCGAGCAACTCAGCGTTGTAGGTGACTGTGGCGGCTGATGAGGATAGTGTTTGGGTCGTAGCCAGGTCAGGGACCACCATCAAACACACGAAATATCACATAGACCGCGCAGGATTCATCGCCCAGATGAAGACTTACTGCAGATGGCTAGAGCCCGGACGGGCACTCTAACATTGAATCTACGCTCTCTCGATGAACCTGGTTCAAAACTCGAACAGGCCAGTATAATCTGGCTGGTTACTATAGGGATCAGCGGAGGAAACCAAATGAATGAACTGTATTGGATTCCGTTGGGGGTCGCGGTTTGCTTTGTGCTGTACCTAATTTTGGGAAGCTTCTTCACCGTGCGCACGGCCGAAGTCGCTGTGATCACACGATTCGGCAAGTTTCTTCGAGTCGCCGAGCCTGGATTAAACTGGAAGCGGCCGTTCTTCGATTCGGTGATGGGCACAGTGAGTCTACGCGTGAATCAGATCACTCTGACCATGGAGACCAAGACGAAAGATAACGTGTTCGTCACCATTCCTATTTCGGTGCAGAATCGAGTGCGTCCCGAAAAAGTCTACGATGCCTACTACAAGTTGTCCGATCCGGTGGCGCAAATCAAATCCTATGTCGAGCAGGTGATCCTAGGGCATGTTCCGGGAATGACGCTGGACGAAGTGTTCGCCACACAGTCCAGTATCGCCGCGGCGGTCAAACAGGAGCTGGATGCGGACATGGCATTATTCGGATACGAAATTGTGAATGTGCTGGTGACCGATATTGTTCCCGATGCAAAGGTGAAGTCAGCCATGAACGATATCAACGCAGCGCAGCGCGAACAGGTGGCCGCCAACGCCAGGGGCGAGGCGGAGAAAATTCTGGTGGTCAAGAAGGCCGAGGCCGAAGCGGAAAGCAAGGCTCTCCAGGGACAGGGGATCGCAAATCAAAGGAAGGCCATCATCGAAGGGCTGCAGGCCTCGATCGAACAATTCCAGAAGGTGGTGGAGGGGGCGTCGGCGAAAGAAGTCATGCAGTTGGTCATGGTCACGCAGTATTTCGACACGCTGAAGTCCATCGGCGAGAGCGACAAAACCAATACGTTGTTTCTGTCTCACTCGCCGGCGTCTGTCAAGGATGTCTCCGATCAGATTCTGCAGGCCATGGTGGTGGCGGAGAGAGCGAACGGCTGAAGCGCAAGAAGCGCGACCCACGGGGCGGGTGGCCAGCCGGACAAGCGACTTTCAGCCTATCCGTGATGTCAAGCCCCATTAAAGGATTGAACAGACTCAAGGCCGAGAGGCGAATGTTCTCCAGTTGGCTGTGCAGTTTTCTGCATTATTCAGGTAGCAGGATCGGTCAGTCCCTCTAAGGGATTCGGCTCGTCCGGCTGGACTCGGACCACCACCCGCTTGTTCAACAGCATCTCAATCCAAAGTCGAAGTCCGATCACAATCGCCATCCGCAACGGGTGGGTCTTCCAGTACCCTCGGTAAACCCGCGCCACTTCGCTTCGGTCGGTAATGATTTGAGCCGTTCCAGAAATCGCGGGACCGTCCTTGCTCCCCACATAACACATGACACGCGGATTCTTTCGTGCTCGCTTCACTTTATATGAATTCCCCGGAGTGAGGAATTCGATCTGTCCGCCATTCACAACGAGCCACACCTGTATTTTCTTCAGTTCGCCGGATGCTTTGTAGGACCCGAACCACTGCGTGTGTCGTTTGAGGGCGCGTTCCAGTTCTGGAGTCATAGGGCTTCAGCCTGTCATCTTAGGACCTCGGCTGGCAGTTTGGCAACTCGCGAACTCGCGAGGCAGGACGGCCACCATGACGTGCCACCTCCCGGCTCGGTATGAATTGAGGCGGTTCCATTGTTAGAGTAGATCGGCAGATGCCTTCCATGAGGCCGGTAAGTGTCAAGCCTTTTTTCTTTTTTTTCTTTTTCTTTTCTTCTTCTTCACTTTTTCATTTCTTCTTTTTCCAGATTGTTCCCATTGAGCCAAGCCGCCTCTGTCGCCACCCTTCCATCCGCACTCTTTGTTGAGCGATTGTCGCTCGGTGCAAGTTGGGTGTACTTGATTCAGTAGGTGCTGCGACCTGATAATCGACCTCGGTTCCCCTTTCGAAGGAAACTGGTCCAGGCACTGGCGCAGTCACCTGATCTCGGCGGTCGAACTCGGCTGTTTGGATACCATCTCTCTTCTTTCCTTGTTTCCTCTTTGCTCCTTTTTCTTTTTTTCTGCCTTCCTCAGTTTTCCACAGAGAAATTTTGAGCCAGGATCGCCTAGGAACGACGATCGTCAACTCCGTCGACCCTTAGCATCCCCTTTTTTGTGGGGGAATTCTTCACTCTAGGCCACGGCGCGCATCGCCTTCTGGCTATTGCGCAGCGGTTCGTACACCTCTCCGCTCACCCACAACCGATGCAGCAGTATCGCCAGCTTGCGCGCCACTGCCATCACCGCCCGTTTCTTGGCGTTTTTCCCTCCTCGCACCGCGAACTTCTGCCCACAGCGCCGCAAATCACTATCTTCCTCAAAGGGGCTCAAAATATAGTGCGCCCCCTGCACCAGCAGCGTTCGTAGATACTCATCACCTTCTTTGCTGATGTGCATCTGTGGTTCGCTCTCGCCCGAGTTCCCCCGCCCCGGCTGCAACCCGACAAAACATCCGGCGTCCCGACTCTTCCGGAAGCGATGCGGGTCCTCGATGGTCAGCACATAGGCCGTGGCGATCAGGTCTCCTACACCCTTAACCTGTTTGAGGAGCGTCGTTTCCGGATCTCCTTGGCCATTTTTTCAATCCGCCGATCGTATTCCTGGATGCGCTCGTTGAGCGATTCTACCTCTCGCAACAGCGGCTCCAAGGTTTCGCGTAGTCCCGTGCTCAATCCACTCTTTTCCCGACGGACTTGCTATGTGCCACACTTGCGCAGCCGTTCGCCGTAGGACTTCAGCGGAAAGCAGCATACTCTCCACAACTAGCTGGCACAACGAGTTCGTGTTGACGGTTCAGCGTGCGCGAAAGTTGCAAGCTGGCCAAATTGGCACAGCAAATGATCATCAGCAGCCCCACGAGCGTCTGCAACGTCCAGAGTTCCCGGCCGTAAACCTTCCCCAAAGGGGAACTGCCGGTACGACCCGGAATCAAGGACAGCGTTCCGTTGCGTAAATAATCTATTCTCTGATAGCCCTCTGTGAGCGATTCCTTCAGGACGTCTCCCGCAATCGCCGCAAGGTTCGCTTGGGCTTGGGCAAAAGTGACGCCGGGCTTGAGGCGCGCCATCGTAAAAAACCAAGTGCAGTCGGATCGAAAGCGGCAAGAAGACTTTCCGTGAAGCGCTACATCGAAGATGAAGGGCAGCACCACCTGAGGTGAATAATCGACAGTAATACCATTGAACGAGCGTGGCATTACGCCAACGATGGTCGCAGTGCCTCCGTCCACCGTGATGGGCTGCCCGAGAACACCGGGGTCTCCCCCGAAATGCTCGAGCCAGAAGTCCTCGCTGATCACGGCAGCAACTCCATTCGAGAGTGCGCTGGGTTCGTCATCCTGCCAAGTTAGCAGGCGGCCGAGGCGCGGCTTGAGCTTCAAAGTGGGAAAGGCCGAGCCAGTTGCGTAAGCCCCCGTGATGGGGCGAGCGACGCCCTTCTTGCTCAGAACCATCGGGCCGTTTCTCAGGCAAAAATGTCTGTGAACACCCTCTGCCGCTCGCGAAGGCGGTCGAACATCGGGCTGGAGAGTGGCCCGTCGATTCCAGGTGGACCGAAGGTGATTCGGACCAACTCCCGGGGAGCCGGAACGTCGAGGCTCCGCAGCAACAAGGCGTCGATCAACGAAAAAACAGCGGTGTTGGAGCCAATGCCCAGCGCCAGTGTGAGGACGGCGATCGCGGTGAAGCCTGGATTCTTCGACAACATCCGCAAGCCGTACCGCGCGTCGCTGATTAAGTTTCGCCAGCCATCTCCCGCCCCACGCGTCGCGCGTGACTTCCTTCGTCAGCTCTACGTTCCCAAATTCGCGCTTGGCTGCGCGTTCTGCTTCTTTCTGAGCCACGCCACGCTCCGTGAGCGCTTGTGTTGCCATGTTCAAGTGAGTGCGCACTTCTTCGTCGAGTTCGGTCTCGCGTGCTTTCCGCCGCCAGAAGGTCATAGACTCCTCGCCCCGTATTTTCAGTTCCTCGTCCCGGTCTCTTGGCTACGTCTGTTCCGGGTTCAGTACGCCAGCAATCGCTTGCGAGAACTGCGACCACTTCGAACGTTCTCTGCTCAAATGTTTCTTGCCCGCCGCTGTGAGTTGGTAATATTTCGCGCGCTGCTTGTTTTCCGAAACCTTCCACTCCGCCTTGATCAGTTTTTGTTTCTCCAGGCGGTGCAGCGCCGGGTAGAGCGAACCCGTGTGCACCTGGAGAATTTCCCCAGAATGATTGCGAATGGCGATACTGATGCCATAGCCGTGCTGCGGCCCCCATTGCAGCGTCTGTAAAACCAACAGATCCAGTGTTCCCTGCAGCAGCTCAATCCGGTTTTGATACCGCTCTTTCTTTTCCGCCATGTCTTATCCTAATTGTCCATCGCCTGAGTCGATTTCTTCATTCATGATGGAGAAGACGTCAGAAACTCTTTTTTGTTCACCAAAGACTGTAGGCATTCTACTCCCATGCCAGTAGACAGTCTATACCCTTCGGTGGAGCAAAGCAGGTAGGTGAATTCCCAGCAGCCTCCTCCTGATGCCCACTTTTTCCGGTTATTCCGTTACCAGGATGTGGTCAGCTCGGTTTGTCATAAGGGAGGCTGATTCTCTTGCTGCTGTCATCATCGGTGACCTGCACTTGACCCTGTCGGTCATCAAAATTAAATCTGCGCCGCTTAGATGGTCCGTACCAACGTCATTGGCCTTGATGTGGTCACCGCTCGTGGCCGACTGCTGACTGCGAACGGCCACGAGAATGAAGATCTTTTCTGGGGCGTGCGCGGCAGCGGAGGTAACCTGGGCGTGGTGGCTTCGCTCGAATACCGTTTGCACGAGGTTGGACCAGTGCTCGCTGGCGCTGTTTTCTTCCCCGTGGCGAAG
>WNEX01000987.1_pt1 | contig 13768 bp, 12 predicted proteins | sample 5399841 | NCBI WGS metagenome assembly WNEX01 (sample SAMN13153337, study PRJNA577476) | soil metagenome | isolation source: 40 cm grassland meadow soil 2 days after 1st rain plot 5 | place: USA:California | collected 2015-09-18 | reverse complement strand
TGCCTCAAGGGCTTCAGCGTCGTACCCGGCCTGCTCGACCTGGTGGACCAGGTGGGCCTCGCCGCGAAGAAGGACCCGGGCACCATGGTCGCGGCGTGCGAGCTGGTGCTCGAGGGCCTGGTGGCCGAGAAACGGATCTCGCGCACCGAGGAGCTGGGCTACGTGCGCGCGCGAGCGGAGCCGAAGGGGCCGGGGTACGGGAAGACCGGCGGTGGAGGAATCGGCGGGGGACCGAATCTGTTCCAGTAGTCCGTGATCCGTTATCCGTCATCCGTAGACGGATAACGCCTCCCGGCAACGCGCAGTATCTTCCCCGCGTCACCTCCCTCCGGAGATCCCATGGGCAAACTCGTCGGCGGCGCGGTCCTCCTCGTCATTGCGTTTTCCCTGCTCCTGGCCGCGGCCACCGTGCGCGCCCAGCGCCCCGGGCCGATCTCCAACCTGCTGCGCTTCGCCGGCTACGCGGTCGGCGCCCTCGCCGTCCTGTTCGCGACCGGGTCGGCCATGGTCGTGATCGACCCCGGCGAAGTCGGGGTGCGTCACGCCTTCGGCTATGTGGACCCGGGACCGCTGCTCGCCGGCATCCGCTTCGTGCCGCCGTGGTCCTCGATCGAGCGGTATTCGACCCGCGAGGAGCAGTGGCCGACCCGCGGGGAGCAGATCGAAGCGATCGAGGCGCTCTCGAGCGAGCAGATGGGGATGCACGTCGAGGTGTCGATCCGCTGGCAGATCGACCCGATGCAGGCACCCAAGATCTTCACGGAGATCGGCAACGAAGACCAGATCCGCGGCGCCGTGCTCAACGCCATCCGCAAGGGCGTGCGCGACGGCATGGTGCAATACTCCATCAACGACATCTCCAAGCGCACGCAGATCGCGAACACGATGGAAGGGCTGGTCGACTCCGCCCTCGTGACGAGGCCCCGCGCCGGCGGTGGGAACTTCCGGATCGCGACGGTGACGGCATTCTTTCTCCGGGACCTGCAGCCCCCACCTCAGGTGGTGCAGGCGATCAACAACAAGATCGCCCAGGAGCAGCAGATCGAGACCGAACGCCACCGCGTCGAGGTCGCCCGCCTCCAGACCGAGCAGCAGCGGCTCCTCAACCAGACGCTCTCCCCAGAAGCGCTCACCAAGCAGTGGATCGAGGTGCTGCACGACATGAAGAGCTCCAGCAACCTGATCATCTTCGTACCGACCGAGGGCGGGCTGCCCCTGTTCAACATCAGCGAGCTGCGCAAGAACCTGAAGCCCTGAGATGGCGCCGCCCGTCATCACGATCACTCGGCAGTATGCCTCCGGCGGCTCGGAGGTCGCCCGCCTCGCGGCGGCGGCGCTCCGGTGGGAGGTGATCGACAACGAGTTCGTGGACGAAGTCGCGCGCCGGGCGGGGCTGCCTCCCGACGCGGTGGCCCAGCGCGAGGAGCGGGCGCCGGGATTGCTGGAGCGCCTCGCGCGCGCCCTCGCGGCCGGCTCGCCCGAACTGTTCATCGCAACCGCCGCCGTCCCGCGCGTCGAGCCGGACGAGGCGGCGATCGTTCAGCTGACCGAGCGCGTGATCGCCGAGGCGGCGGCCCACGGTCGGATCGTCTTGGTGGGCCGGGGCGCCCAAGCCGTGCTCGCGCAGCGGCCCGACGCGCTGCACGTCTACGTCGTCGCCGGGAAGCCGTGGCGCATAAAGCTCGCCGTCGAGCACCTGGAGGTGACCCCGGCCGACGTAGAGAAAGTCGTCGACGAAACCGACCGGCAGCGCGACCAGTACGTACGGACCTATTACGGGCGGCATCGCCCGGACGTGGTGAACTACGATCTGGTGGTGAACACGGAGAGGCTGGGAATCGACGGGGCGGCGGCGCTGATCGTGGACGAAGCACGCCGGAGGAACTGGAGGTGATCAGCGCGGTCCCCCCCCGGTCGGCGGCGCTCGCCGCGTGCCTCTCCCTGGCCTGCGGGCACGGTCCGACTTCCGCACCGCTCGTGCCGGTGGTCGCGGTCCCGTTCGACGCATACGGGGGCGCGATCTACGTGCCCGCGGTGATCAATGGCGACTCCGTCTGGCTCATGCTCGACACCGGCCTCTCCCGCACCGGCCTCGACCGGGACTGGGCCCGGACCGTCGGGATCGAGCCCGTCCCGGCGTCCTCGACCGCCGTCGTGGACACGATCCGCTTGGGAGAGCTCACCCTCGCAAACCACCGCGTGGCGCTGTATCCGCTCCACGGCTTGAGCGAAGCGAGCGGGCGACTCGAAGTGGGCCTCGTAGGGCACGACGTCCTGCAGCACTACGCCGTTGAGATCGACTACCGGCAGCGGCGCGTGCGGTTGTTCGACGCGGCGCGGTACCACTATCGGGGCGCGGGCACCACCGTGCGATTCACTGCGGACGCGGATCTCCCCCTCCTCCGGGCGCAGGTGAAGGTCCGGGGCCGCCGTGCCATCCCGGCCCGGTTGCTGCTCGATACGGGCGCGTCGGGCCTGTGCCTGATTCTCACGACCTCATTCGCGGAGCAGCACGGCCTGGGCACCGTGGCCCCGGCCATCCAGGCGCCCATCGGGACGGGCCTGGTGGGCGAGCTCCACGGCACCATCGTCCGGCTGCAGGAGGTCCGGCTCGGCGGCCTGACGGTCCCTTCGCCGACCACCGGCCTGGGCGGCGAGTACAAGGGCTTCCTGTCGCGAACCGACATCGACGGCGTCATCGGCAACTCGGTGTTCGAGGGAACGCGCCTGATCGTCGACTATGTGGGCCGCCGCGCCATCGTCGAGCCACGACCCGTCGACGGCTCGCCGTGCGATTTCGATATGAGCGGGCTGCGGCTCGCCGCCCGGGGACCGGGGCTCGCGCACATCATGGTCGATTACGTCGTCCCGCACAGCCCCAGCGCCGAGGCGGGGATCGCCGTCGGCGACGAGCTCCTGCTGATCGACGGACGCGGCGTCGCCGCGGGGGACCTGAGCGACGCTCGCAAGGCCCTCCGCGCCGACGGCGAGGTGCGCCAGCTCGTGCTGCGCCGCGAGGCGGACACGATCCGGGTGGCGCTGAAGCTGAGACGGCTGTTATAGACGAGGCTAGAGGAGGTTGGGGAGGTTAGAGGAGGTTGTTCCGTACGCGATCAACCTCCTCCAACCTCCTCCAACCTCCCGAACCTCCGCTATGCCGTCCGCCGTAGCGCCGGCACCCGCCAGGCGACCAGCGCCGCGCCGATGAGACAGCCGATTCCGCCCAGGGCGATCGCGAAGGGTGCGCCGGTATGCTCGGCGACGAGGCCGGCCTGGAACGCACCGAGCGGCGCCATTCCCACGAACACGAAGGCGTAGAACGCCATCACCCGGCCCCGCAGCTCGTTGGGAACGAGGGTTTGGAGCATGGTGTTGGCGAGCGCGGTGGTCACGATCATGGCGCAGCCGGCGAGTGCCAGGAGCACCAGTGCCACCCCGACGGACCGGACGGCCGCGAACAGCATGAGCAGCGCGCCGAACGTGGCGCCGCCGTCCAGCAGCGCCGCACCCTTGCGAACGCGGCGCCCGCGGAGCGCGAGCCCGAGCGCGCCGAGCATCGCCCCGACGCCCACCGCCGCCATGAGCACTCCGTAGCCGCGGGCGTCGGTGTGCAGCACGTCCCGGGCGACCACCGGCATCAGCACGATGAACGGGAAGCCGAGCACGCTGAACACGGCGACCAGCACGACGAGCGCCGACACACGGGCGTCGCTCCGGATGAACGCGATGGCCTGGCGCACCCCCTCGCCGGCCGTGGTGGCCGCGCCGTCGGACACGAAGGGGGGGAGGCGCATCGCCAGGAGCCCGGCGATGACGGCGATGTAGCTCACCCCGTTCAACAAGAAGCACATGCCGACGCCGGCCGCACCGATCACCACGCCCGCGACGGCCGGGCCGACGATCCGCGCCGCGTTGAACATGGACGAGTTCAGCGCGATCGCATTCATCAGGTCGTCCCTGCCCACGAGTTCCGCGATGAACGCCTGGCGGCCGGGAATGTCGAACGCATTGACGATCCCGAAGAACACCGCCAGCACCATCACCTGCCAGGTCGTCACCCGGCCGGCCCACACGAGCGCCGCCAGCGCCAGCGCTTCGAGCATCTGCAACGCTTGTGTCCACACGATGAGGCGGCGCTTGTCGACCCTATCCGCGACGACGCCCCCATACAGCGTGAACAGGAGGACCCCCAGAGACCGGAGCGCCTGGGTCAAGCCGACGGCGAACGGAGAGTTGGTGATCTCGAGCACCAGCCATCCGAGGGCGATCGATTGCATCCAGGTCCCGATGAGCGAGATGCCTTGACCGAAGAAGAAAAGTCTGAAGTTGCGGTGGGAGAGCGCTCCGAGTCGAAACGTGCGCGCGGCTTCGTCCATTGCGGGAAAGCTCGCCGCCGCCCGATATTTCGGGTAGGGAGCCCGATGAAATACACGACGTACAGCCGCTACCTCCCCGAGCTGGCCGATACGATCAACCTCCAGGCCCTGCTCGATCAGCTCGCCGACTTCCTTCTCCAGTCGGGCTTCGCCGGAGGCGCGTACTCGCATCCGTTCTGGGGCGAGTTCGGCGAAGAGGAGTCCGACCGCTCCCTCGACGCCCTGCGGCAGGCGATCCTCCAGGCGCTCATGGACTCGGGCCAGCTGACGCCCGAGATGCTCAAGCTGTTGCGCGGCGAATCGACCGGCGACGCGGCTCGAGACGCCGAACTCGAGCGTCAGCTCGGCGAGCTGCTCGACAAGATCGTCCAGAAGCTCATGGACGAGGGCTACCTGAACGTGACCGAGGCGCCCAAGGTACCGGCCGGGCAGCAGCCGCTGTTCGGTCCGGGCGGGATGGCCAAGGAGGCCGCCCAGCAGGTGCAGTTCAATCTCACCGAGAAGGGCATCGATTTCCTCGGCTACCGAACGTTGAAACACCTCCTGGGGAGCATCGGCAAGTCGAGCTTCGGGGCGCACGACACCGAGCACCTCGCGACCGGCGTCGAGGCCGAGGCGGCGAGCAAACCGTACCAGTACGGCGACACGCTCAACCTCGACGTGAACGCCACGCTCACGAACGCGCTGCAGCGCGAGGGGCTGGGCGTGCCGATCAACCTCGAGTACGACGACCTCATGGTGCACCAGGCCGAGTACCGCTCGTCATCGGCCACGGTGCTCATGCTCGATTGCTCGCACTCCATGATCCTGTACGGTGAAGACCGCTTCACGCCGGCCAAGAAGGTAGCGCTCGCGCTCACCCACCTGATCCGCACACAGTTCCCGGGCGACACGCTGCGTGTGGTCCTGTTCCACGACACGGCGGAGGAAATCCCGCTCGCCCAGCTGGCGCGCGCCCAGGTGGGGCCGTATCACACCAACACCGCCGAGGGGCTCAAGCTGTCGCGCCGAATGCTCCTGTCACAGCGCAAAGACATGCGCCAGATCATCATGATCACCGACGGCAAGCCGTCGGCGCTCACGCTCCCCGACGGACGGATCTACGTGAACTCGATGGGCCTCGACCCCCAGATCCTCCAGGCCACCTACCGGGAGGTGGCGCTGTGCCGGCGCTCGGGGATCATGATCAACACCTTCATGCTGGCGCGGGACCGGAGTCTCGTGGAATTCGTGAAGAAGGTGTCGGCCATCTGCCGCGGGAAGGCGTACTTCACGAACACGATGACGCTCGGCCAGTTCATCCTGATGGACTTCATGCGGCGCAAGACTCGGCGGGTGTCATAGCCCGCTTCGCCGCCCCTGGTACACGAGCCGGGACAGGTCCGCAACCAGATTGTGGGCGACGCTGTCTTCCTTGATACCGCCGGTCAGCACGACGAGCACATAGCCGACGCCAGCCGACGGGTAGACGAGCGCGGCGTCGTGGTAGACGACCTCCCCGATCCATCCGGTCTTGTGTGCCACCCGGGTTCCCGGCGGGACGCCGACCGGGATGCCCTCGTTGAACTCCTGCCGGCCGAGGATCGCGAGCATCGAGTCGCAGGCGCCGCGGCTGGCGGCGCGGCCGGTGGCGATCGCACCGAGCAGCACCCCCAGGTCGCGGGCGGTGGTCGTATTGTTCAGCCCGGCCCGGTACGCCGCGCCGTCCTCCACGCCACGCAGCACCTGAATCGACCACGCGCCCAGGGCGCGCGCCGACGCTTGCGCGCGTGATGCGCCGACCCGCTCGATCAGGATGTTGGTGGCGAGATTACTCGAGCGGGTGATCATGAGCTCGAGCAGCTCCCGCACCGACCGGTTCCGCCCCACCAGCGCATACAGCGTCGAGTCCGAGTCGTCGTCCTTGCCGACCGTGAACGCCCCGCCCCCGACGAGCGAGGGAAAGGCAGTGTGTACGGTGAGCGAGTCGTCGAGCCGAAGGAGCCCGGCGTCCGCGTCCCGGAAGATCTGGATCATCACTGGGACCTTCATCGTGCTGGCAGCGTGCAACCGCAGGTTCGCTCCAATGAGGATGGAGTCGGAACCCGCGAGGTTTCGGTAGTAGAGGCCGACGGCCTGGGCCGGTGCCCGTGCGATCCGAGCCTCGAGCCGGGCACGCAGCGCGCCCGCATCCTGACTCGCGGCCGGGGCTGCGGCTCCCGGCAACACACCGATCAGGAGCAGCCAGTGTCGGAACATGGACCGAAGATAAGGGCTAAATTGCCGTGTGCCCCAGTCTGCCATTTTTGGTACCCACGAGGAAAAGACGCTGGCCCAGCTGCGGGACGTGGCGACGCGGGCCGAGCGCGTGGCCCTCATGGCAGACGGTCACCTGGGCTACGTCATGCCGATCGGCGGCGTGGCGGCGTACCGCAATAAGGTGAGCGTGGTCGGCGTGGGCTTCGACATCGCCTGCGGCAACGCGGCGATCCGCACCGACCGCCGGGTCGACGACCTCCCCCGGCCCGAGCTCGAGCGCCTGGCGGACCAGATCCAGCAAACGATCTCGTTCGGCACGGGCCGCTCGAACCGCGCGGATGACGCACCCACCGACCATCCGCTGTTCGAGCATCCCGCGTGGGAGGCGGTGCCCGGGCGTCACGAGCGGGATGGCCTCCGCGCCAAGGCGCGAAACCAGCTCGGCACCGTCGGAAGCGGCAATCATTACGTGGACGTGTTCGCCGACGAGAACGGGGACATCTGGGTGGGCGTTCACTTCGGCAGCCGCGGGCTCGGCCACACCGTCGCTTCGGGCTTCCTGGCGCTGTCGCAGGGGAGGCAATGGGGCGAGCGCGTGCCGGAGGCCGAGGCGCTGTTCGCGCTCGACCAGCCGCTGGGACACGACTACTGGCACTTGATGACCCTCGCCGGCGAGTATGCCTACGCGGGGCGCGAGTGGGTGGCGCGCAAGGTGGTGTCGCTGCTCGGCGGGCGGGAGCTCGAGCTGGTCCACAATCACCACAACTTCGCGTGGAAGGAGACCCACGACGGGACGGAGTACGTCGTGGTGCGCAAGGGAGCGACGCCGGCGTTTCCGGGGCAACAGGGGTTCGTCGGTGGCTCGATGGGGGACGACGCGGTCATCATCGAGGGTGCCCGACACGACTCCCCGCTGCAGCGGGCGTCGCTCTACTCCACGGTGCACGGCGCGGGTCGGGTGATGTCACGCACCGAGGCGCGCGGCAAAGTGAACCGCCGCACGGGCGAGCTGATCCGGCCCGGCCGGGTCACGTGGGACATGCTGCGGTCGTGGGTCGGTGGGAAGGGTGTGATCCTGCGCGGCGGCGGGCTGGACGAGTCGCCGCACGCCTATCGCCGGCTGCCGGACGTGCTGGCCGCGCAGGGCGACACGGTCACGGTGCTCCATACGCTCACGCCGCTGATCGTCGTGATGGCGGGTGAGAAGGAGTTCGACCCGTACAAAGACTAGACCCGCCGCCATGACCACCTATATCGCCCTCCTCCGCGGCATCAATGTCGGCGGCCACAAGCAGATCTCGATGGCCGACCTGCGCGATCTCCTCACGCGACTCGGTTTCGCCGACGTCCGGTCGCTGCTCCAGAGCGGGAATCTCCTCTTCGACGCGAACGGGCGAACGCCCGCCCACCTGGAGCGCCTGCTGGAGGCGGAGGCCGAAAAGCGTCTCGCGCTCAAGACGGATTTTTTCGTCCGCACGGCGAAGGAGTGGGAGGGCGTCGTGGCGCACAATCCATTCCGCAAGGAAGCCATGCGGGATCCCGGCCATCTGGTCGTGATGTTCCTCAAGGATGCGCCCAGCGTCACGGGCGTGAAGGCACTGCAGAAGGCCATCACGGGCCGCGAAGTCGTCCGGGCTGCGGGCAAGCACCTTTACATCGTTTATCCGGACGGCATCGGCCGCTCGCGCTTGACGAACGCACTCATCGACAAGCAGCTTGGCACACGCGGTACGGGTCGTAACTGGAATACGGTCCTGAAACTCGATGCCCTCGCTGCAGGGTGACGCGCGCTATCCAATGCCCAGACGAATCCCGCAGACCCTGAGGACAGTGCGTCGCCTGGCCTTGGCGTTTCCGGGGGTCGAGGAGGGACCGTGCTACGGTACGCCGGGGTTCAGGGTCCGTGGAAAGTTCCTCGCGCGTTTGTGGGAGGATGGTGAGACACTCGTGGTTAAATGCGGTGACGACGAGCGCGACTTCCGGATGCAGGCCGACCCCGAGACGTTCTTCACCACCGACCACTATCGCGGCTACCCCACCGTTCTGATCCGCCTGGCCCGGGTCCGCACCGCCGACCTCCGCGACATCCTCGAGCAGGCGTGGCGGCGCAGCGCGCCCAAGCGTCTGATTGCCGAATATGAAAAGCGAAGCCCCGTGATCAAGCCGGGAGCGCGTCGAGGACGCGTTGCCTGATCATGTCATCTGCTGGCGGCGCATCGACAAGCCGGGGTACGACAGCGCCGCCCTCGTCCGCCTCGCTGCGGAGTGGCATCTCAGCGGCACAGCGGTGTTCACCCACGACCGCGAGCCCTGCCGCCTGGACTACCTCGTGGCGTGCGACGAGCGCTGGCGGACGTGCTGGACCCGCGTCACCGGCTGGATCGGCCGGCGCGTGGTACAGGTCGAGGTGGTGGTAGATACCGAAGGACGATGGCGTTTGAACGATGCCGAAAGCGCAGCAGTCGCCGGTGCTTCGGACATCGACTTCGAATTCAGCCCCTCCACGAACCTGCTCCCCATCCGCCGGGTCGGCCTGCAAGTGGGGCAAGCCGCCCCGGTGCGCGCCGCGTGGCTCCGCTTCCCCTCCCTCACGTTGGAACCGCTCGACCAGGTGTACCGCCGGACGGGACCGACGACCTACCGCTACGAGAGCGCCGGTGGTGCCTTCGTAGGGGACCTCGTGGTCAATGCCGCCGGTTTCGTGACCAGATACGCAGATTTTTGGGAGGCCGAGTCCACCGCGTGATCCGTGGCGCAGGCCACCGAGTGCCCGCGGGCGAACCCCGAGTCGCGCCTTGAGCCGCGCACTCATCGGACGCCGCGTTCTCCATTTTGATTAAATTGGAGCCGTGAGCGAGTTCGTCTTCGGTACGCATAACGCCGCCTTCGTGCAGGTCATGTACGAGCAATACCTGCGCGATCCCGCGTCGGTGGGCGAGGAATGGCGGCAACTATTCGATAACGGGAAGCTGGCCGAGCTACCCGTAATCCCGACCAGCCCCGCCGAAGCGCTTCGGGAGGCGGGAGGCGGGAGGCGGGAGACGAGGAGCGCGGCGGCGCCGGTAGCCACGCCTCCCGTCTACCCTCTCCCGTCTCCCGGGTTGACTCCGATCACCGGCCCCGCCGCCCGACTCGCGCAGAACATGGCGGACTCGCTCTCCGTGCCCACCGCCACGTCGTTCCGGGAGATCACCGTCGACGTGCTGGACGCGCGCCGGCGAGAGCTGAACACCCAGCTCGCGGCAGCCGGCAGGAAGATCTCCTACACGCACCTGATCGGATACGCGATCGCCCGGGCGGCGCGCGAGCTTCCCGTGATGACGCATGCGTTCCGCGACATCGATGGCAAGCCGCACCGCTTCGATCCACACGCGGTGCACCTCGGCCTGGCGGTGGACGTGGAGAAGAAGGACGGCAGCCACGCCCTGGTCGTCCCCGTCATCAAGCACGCCGAGGGCATGGACTTCGCGACGTTCCACGCGACATACGAGGCGCTGGTCGACAAGGCGCGCACTAACAAGCTGGTCCCCGACGACTTCGCGGGCGCCACGATCACCCTGACCAACCCCGGCACCATCGGCACGGTTGCATCCGTACCGCGCCTCATGAAGGGCCAGGGCTCGATCATCGCGACCGGCGCGATCCGGACCATCGGGGGCGCCAAGGTCATGACGATCACCTCGACCTACGATCACCGGATCATCCAGGGAGCGGAGTCGGGACTTTTCCTGCGACGGCTCGATGAACTGCTTCAGGGCGAGGAAAACTTCTACGGTGAAGTGTTCGAGAGTCTGCGCGTGCCGGGAAGCGGGATGCGGGATGCGGGAAGCGTCCCCGCCACGACCCCAACGCATCCCGCATCTCGCATCCCGTATCCCGACGAGCTAAAGCACGTCGCCGCCGCGATGGCCCTCGTGAAAGCCATCCGCAACTTCGGCCACATGGCGGCGCGGCTGGACCCCCTCGGCTCCGACCCCCCGGGGGATCCGGCGCTCGATCCCGGACCCCTCGGGCTCAGCCCCGAGATCATGGCGCGGATCCCGGCCGACCTGCTGCGGATCTACGTGCCCGGACGGACCCTGGCGGAGGCGTATCCCAGGCTGCAGGAGACGTATTGCGGCACGATCGCCTACGAGGTCGAGCACATCGGCAGCCACCAGGAGCGCGTGTGGCTGCGCCAGGTGATCGAATCGGGGGACCACCGTAAGCCGCTCTCGCCGGAGATGAAGCGCCAGCTGCTCGCTCGCCTCACCGCGGTCGAGACCCTCGAGCGCTTCCTCCACAAGGCGTACCTCGGCCAGAAGCGGTTTTCGATCGAGGGACTGGACGTGCTCGTGCCGATGCTCGACCAGACCATCGAGCTCGCCGGCGCGAGCGGCGCCCGGCGCGTGGTGCTGGGGATGGCGCACCGCGGCCGGTTGAACGTGCTCGCCCACGTAGTCGGCCTTCCGTACGAGACGATCTTCGCGGAGTTCGAGGGCGGGCGGCACGTCGAGGGGACGCTCACACCCGAAGGCGGCACCGGCGACGTGAAGTATCACCACGGCGCGGACGGAGTGTACCAGACCGCCGGGGGCAAGCCCGTCAACATCACCCTCACGCCCAACCCGAGCCACCTCGAAGCGGTGAACCCGGTGGTCGAAGGGCGGGCCCGCGCCAATCAGACGAATCGTCGCGGCAAGGACGCGATCCACGATGGGACGGTGGCGCTCCCCGTGCTGATCCACGGCGACGCGTCGTTCGCCGCGCAGGGCGTCGTGGCGGAGACCTTCAACCTCGCCCGGCTCAAGGGCTACACCACCGGCGGCACGATCCACCTGATCGCCAACAACCAGCTCGGCTTCACCACCGATCCGAAGGAAGGACGCTCGACCGATTATTCGAGCGATCTCGCCAAGGGCTTCGACGCGCCGATCATCCACGTCAACGCGGACGATGCGGAGGCATGCCTCGCGGCGGTGCGACTGGCGATGCTGTACCGCGACAAGTTCCACGGCGACGTGGTGATCGATGTCGTCGGCTACCGGCGATGGGGTCACAACGAAGGCGACGAGCCGGCCTACACGCAGCCGGTGATGTACGAGCGGATCCGGCAGACGCCCACGGCGCGCCAGCGCTACGCCGACCAGCTGGTGCGGGAAGGTGTGGTGGAAGCGGCCCAGGCGGTCGCGGAGGCGGAGCAGGTCCATCAGCGACTCATCGAGATCCAGCAATCGCTCAAGGCGCACCTGCGCGAGGCGGGCGCGGGGGAAGAGCCGCAACGAATCTCCGGCGCGCAAACCCAGCTCGCAGAGCCCGATACCGCCGTGTCCGCGCCGCTGCTCACGACATTGAACGAGCAGCTCCTCCTCGTGCCCGAAGGCTTCACGATCATTCCCAAGCTGCAGAAGCAACTGGAGCGGCGCCGGCCCGCCCTCGCCGAGGGTCAGATCGAGTGGGCCCACGCCGAGGCCCTGGCCTTCGCGTCGCTCGTCGCCGAGGGGACCGCCATCCGGCTCACGGGCCAGGACACCGAGCGCGGCACGTTCAGCCAGCGACACCTCGTGCTGCGCGACGCCCGGGACGGCCGCCGTTACGCCCCGATCCAGAACCTGCCGGGGGCGCGGGCGCCGTTCGAGCTGCACAACAGCCCCCTCTCCGAGTTCGCCTGCCTGGGCTTCGAGTACGGCTACGCGGCCGCGGCACCCGAGACCCTGGTCCTGTGGGAGGCCCAGTACGGCGACTTCACCAACGGCGGCGAAGTCATCATCGATCAGTTCATCATCGCCGGGCTCGCCAAGTGGGGGCAGACGTCGCGCCTCACACTACTCCTCCCGCATGGCTACGAGGGCCAGGGACCCGAGCACTCGAGCGCCCGCATCGAGCGCTTTCTCGCGCTCGGCGCCGACGGGAATATCCGTATCGCCAACTGCACGACGCCGGCGCAGTACTTCCATTTGCTGCGGCGCCAGGCGCGCCACGCCGAGCTGCGGCCGCTCGTGTTGTTCACGCCGAAGAGCCTGTTGCGGCTGCCGCAGGCGAGCTCGCGGCTCGAGGATCTGGCGACCGGACGGTTCCAGCCGGTGCTCGACGACCCCGCCGCGCCGCCCCGCGACGCCGTGCGCCGGCTCATCCTGTGTAGCGGCAAGGTGTACTACGACCTCACACTCTCCCCGGCGCGGGCGCAGGCCCAGCACGTGGCGGTCGCCCGGGTGGAGCTGCTCTATCCGTTCCCGCGCGAAGAGCTGGCGACGTTGATCCGCCAGTATCCCAACCTGCGCGAGATCGTGTGGGTGCAGGAAGAGCCGCGCAACATGGGTCCACAGAAGTTCATGCTGCCGCAGCTCCGCGAGCTGGTGGGCCCCGAGGTGACGGTACGCGATATCGGGCGGCCGGAGCGGTCGAGCCCGGCGGAAGGCTACCCCGCGGCGCACCAGGTCGAGCAGGCGAGGATCGTAGCGGCTGCGTTCGCTCCGGTCGCGTAGGGAGGAGGGTCCTTTGCCACAGCAGCCGTTCCAGGTCCATGTCTTGGGGACGCTCGCAGCCGTGATGCTCGCTTCCTGCAACCGGACGATCAACACGCTGCCTCCGACCGTCACTCCTACCGATCCGGTCCAGCAATACGCGCTCCGCATCCCGGACTCGCTCGAGATCAAGGCGGTGGACTTCGACGCGGCACTCTACCCGAACGTCAGCGGCGGCGGCAGCCTCGGGGTAGACACGAAGCTCGGAGGACGCGCATTCGTGAAGGTCTATGCCGTCCACCGGAAAACGGGCGAAACGTACCTCCTTGTGTTCGAGGACATCGCCCGGCGCCGCGATCCGGTGCTGGTGATCCGGTTCGCAGGAACATCGGGACGGGCAGCGGATCCATAGCCGAGCTTGGCCGCCCGCATGTGGCTGGCCTCCAGTCGGCTCCCCACACTAGTTTGTTGGGTAATGGCTCTCCCCTCCGCTCCAGTCCGGCAGGCGCGCGAGTCCGTCGTCATTCGCTTCGCGGGCGACTCGGGCGACGGCATGCAGGTGACGGGGTCGCGCTTCACCGTCGAAACGGCCCTCGCCGGCAACGACCTCACGACCTTTCCCGATTTCCCCGCCGAGATCCGCGCTCCCGCCGGGACGACGTTCGGTGTGTCGGCGTTCCAGATTCAGTTCGGGGCGCGCGACGTCATGAC
>WNEX01000985.1_pt1 | contig 13776 bp, 15 predicted proteins | sample 5399841 | NCBI WGS metagenome assembly WNEX01 (sample SAMN13153337, study PRJNA577476) | soil metagenome | isolation source: 40 cm grassland meadow soil 2 days after 1st rain plot 5 | place: USA:California | collected 2015-09-18 | reverse complement strand
CTGCGCCCCCGACGACAGCCACCGCCCTGAGGCGCCGCCCCGTGGTCGCAAAGATCCCCTCCACGGTCTTCCCCCCCGACACCGCCGCCGCGAACGCGACGTCGCCGGCCTCGTTAAGCGCAGGGATCGGGTGCCGGCCGAATCCCGAGAAGGTGCCGCCTCCCGGCGCCGCGTCGCCCTGGGCCGCGATCGTGTCGATGCGTCGACCCGTCGCGCGGAAGTAGCCCTCGCTGGTGCGGCCCCGAAGAATCGTCGCGAAGAACGCCACGTGTCCGTGGGAGTTGACCGGGGCCACGACCGGCAGGACCTCGATGCTGAAGCGCTCGAAGACGCCGCCCCCTGGCGCCGGCTGGCCGGCGACCACGACGCGCTGGAGGATCCAGGACTCGGCGGCCACGCTGCGGGGGACGCCGACCGCGGCGACAAGCGCCAGCAGCGCGGAGAGTCGACGCGCATGCATCTCGTGAGACTATAGCGGCCGTGGCGCGGCGATCACAACTCCCGGGGTCGAGGCCGACGCGGATCGGACGGCGCGTCGTGGTCGGATCGGTGCTCTCGCTCGTGCTGACGGGCGCAGTCGAGCCCGCCGCCGAGCGGGCGGAGCTGACGGGCGCCTGCTACTGCCGGGCCGCGGGAGAGCTCACGTGTGCCGCCGGTCTGACCGAGCGCGACTGCCGGCGACGCTGCGCGGAGGACCTGTGCGACGACTGGTTCTGGCTCGATCGTCGTCCTTGCTGGAACTGGGGCTACGGCGGGTAGTCGGAGGCGCCCGGGCCGTCACGCCCCGTCTCGCGCGCTCCGCCATGCTCGCCGCCGCCCTGGTCGGTGTAGCGCTGGTGCCGCGGCCCGGCGAGGCGCAGCTGCGCGTCGTCGCCACGCTGCCAGACCTCTACGTGCTGACGCGCGCGGTGGCTGGCGACGCGGCGACCGTGGACGTCGTCGCCCGCTTCGGCCAGAACCCCCACGACATGGAGGTGAGGCCCAGCCACATGCTCCTCGTCCGGCGCGCGGACGTGCTCGTACGCAACGGCCTTGAGGAGGACGCCTGGATCGACGTCATCGCGCGTGGGAGCAACAATCCGAAGGCTCAACGCGGCTCGCCCAACGTCATCGAGGCCTCGCAAGGCGTCGAGATCCTCAAGGTGCCAACCGGGCGCGTCGACCGCTCGATGGGTGACGTCCATCCGTCCGGGAACCCCCACTACACCCTCGACCCCGCTAACCTGCCGATCGTGACCCGCAACATCGCCGCTGGGCTCGCCCGCGTGGCGCCCGAGCACGCCCGCGTCTTCGAGGCGAATCGCGACGCCTTCCTCGAGAAGGTCGCCGCCGCTGATCAGCGGTGGAAAGCTCTGTTGGCGCCCTTTCGAGGTGCGCGCATCGTGAGCCATCACGACAGCTGGCCGTACCTGTACAGGGCCTTTGGCTTCGTCGAGGGTGGCATCATCGAGGACCGGCCCGGCATCCCGCCTTCCCCGCAGCATCTCGCCGCGCTCATCCGCCGGATGCGGGAAGCGCAGGTCAAGGTCATCCTGCTCGAGAGCTGGTATCCGCCCGATATCGCGAATCTCGTCGCCCGCGAGACCGGCGCAAAGGTGCTCGTCGTGCCGCAGACGCCCGGTGCGATCAATGGCACCGACGACTACGTCGCGCACCTCGACTACATCGTCACCGCGATCGCCCACACGCTTTCGTGACGACCGTTCACCCCTTCCGCCGATCCTCGGGGACTCGACTCGTGCCCCCGAAGGGCGAGGAGGCGTCATGGCGCGGCTGAAGATCGGCTTCATCCCGATCGAGGGCGGCCACTACTACCGCGAGTCGCTCGCGGAGGTCACGCGCGCCGAGGAGCTCGGCTTCGACTCGGTGTGGATGGAGGAGCACCACTCCGTGACGAACCACTACTGGCCGTCACCGCTGACCGTGCTCGCAGGGTTCGCGACACGGACGTCCCGCGTGACGCTCGGCACCGACATCCTCGTCGCGGCCTTCCACCATCCCGTCCGCCTCGCCGAGGACGTCGCGCTGCTCGACGTCATGTCGGACGGCCGCGTCACGCTCGGCATCGCCATCGGCTACAAGCCGGACGAGTTCGCGCTCTACGGCGTCGAGCTCGAGAAGCGGGGCGCCAGGTTCGAGGAGCAGCTCGCGATCATGAAGGGGCTCTGGACGGAAGGGCGGGTAAGCTTCCAGGGCCGTTACTACACGGTCGAGGGGCGGCTGGAGCCGAAGCCCGTGCAGCAGCCGCACCCGCCCGTCTGGATCGGCGGCTGGGGTGAGCTCACGCTCAAGCGCGCCGCAACGCTCGGGGACAACTGGATCCCGGGCCCGACCGCCGACCTCAAGCGCCTCCTCGAGGGCAAGCGCCGATTCCTCGACAACCGCCGCGCGGCCGGGCGGACGGCGCCGATCAACGATTGGCCGCTGACCCGCGACGTCATCATCGCGGACACGGACACGAAGGCGCGCGAGCTCGCCGAGCGGCACATCATGGTCGCCTACCGCAAGGAGTACGCCGGCGGCTGGCGCCACCCGTTCATCGACGCGTCCATCGCGACCGATCTGGACAGGCTCATGGAGGACCGCTTCATCATCGGCGGGCCCGAGGCGTGCGTCGCCAAGATCCGCCGCTTCGTCGAGGCGTACGGCATGACCCACCTGATCTGCCGCACGTTCTTCCCCGGGATGGAGCACGCCCACATCATGCGCGAGCTCGACCTGATCGCCCGTGAGGTGATGCCGGCGTTCCGCTGAGTCGGCCCGCTGAGTCAGCCCGACTTTTCTCTTCGAGTGTCGCGCAGCTTGAGTGTCGCGTAAGTATTTGATATACTAGGCGCTTGCGGGCTCTTCTTCGAAGAATTGGAGTGATCGAGTGATTCGGCAAGCAGCCTGGAGGCTCGATAGGTCGTACCAGTGGAACTACGGCCACGCCCCGGCCCTTCCCCGCGTCCGGCGACTCCCGGCGGGGCCGGGCGGTCGGCTCTTCGACCACGCCCTCGACTCGCCCCTCGGCATCGCATCGGGTCCGCTGCTCAACTCCAAGTGGGTCGAAGCCTACGCCCGCCTCGGCTACGACATCCTGACGTACGCGACTGTCCGCTCCGCGTATCGCCCCGCGCGGAGTCTCCCGAATATCCGCTGCGTGGAGAACAAAGAGCTGGCCGCCGTCGTCACCCGACGCCTCCGGCCGGGCGTCTGCCCCACCCTCGCCGTGTCGCTCGGGGAGCCCTCGACCGAGCCGGACGTTTGGCGTAAGGACGTCCGCCGCGCGAAGGAGCGGATCGGGCCGGGCCAGATGCTGATCGTGAGCGTCACCGGCACGCCGGAGCCCGGGAGCGACGCCGAGGCCCTCATCGCCGACTACGCGCGCTGCGCGGCGTGGGCGGTCGAGAGCGGTGCGGACGCCGTCGAGCTGCACCTGGCGACGCCCGACCCGTTTACCGAAAAGCCGCAGATGATCTACGAGAACGTCCTGCTCGCCGCGCAGATCCTCTACCGTGTGCGAACGACCGTCGCGCCGCCCGTGCTGGTCAAGCTCGGCGTCTTCAAGAGCCCGCGCGCGCTGCACGAGACGGCGACGAAGCTCGCGCCGTGGACCAACGGTTTCGTCCTGGTCCACGGCGTCCATCGCCGCGTCGTGGACGAGCGGGGCAACCCCGCGTTCGAGGGGTCGGGACGTGAGTACGCGAACGTCGTCGGGGCCGATATCTTCCCGATCGCGTCGCGCCAGGTGGAGGAGATGCTCGCCTGGCGGCGGGCCGGGGCGTGGGACCGCGCCCTGCTCGCCGTCGGCGGGATTTCGACCGTCGAGCGCGCCCAGTATCTCCTGCGGGAGGGCGTGGACGCGGCGCTCGTCGGCACCGCTGCGCTGTTCGACCCGCTCCTTGCCATCCGGTTCCGCCAGATTCGCGCAGCGGCCGTCGCGTAGTCATCGAAGGGGGCCTCGACGGCCCCCTCCGAGCCACCCCCAGGATCCGGTTGCGCGGGCGAAGCCCGCGCTCGAACCGCGGTGAGCCCGATGCGCCGGCAGAGCCGGCGCTCGAACAGCGATTTTTCTGGACCGCGCCTGGCCGGGGCTAGGCGGCCCCCGCGAGCCGCTGGTGGATCCGCAGCGCGAGGGCGCCAAAGTCGGGGCTGGCCCGGGTCTCGACCGTCCGCGGGCGCGGGAGCGGGACCGGAACGATCGCGGCGACGCGTCCCGGCCGCGGCGTCAGCACGACGACCCGATCGGCGAGGAAGACCGCCTCAGGGATCGAGTGGGTGACGAAGACGATGGTCTTCCGCGTCCGGCTCCCCTCGCCCCACACGCGTAGCAATTCCAGATTGAGCTCGTCGCGCGTCATCGCGTCGAGTGCGCCGAAGGGCTCGTCCATCAGGAGCAGCGGTGGATCGAGGAGCAGCGCGCGGCAGAGCGCGGCGCGCTGCTGCATGCCGCCCGACAGCTCGCGCGGCAGCTTGTCGGCGAAGTCGCCGAGGCCGACGAGCCTCAGGAACTCGTGCGCGCGGGCGCGGAACGGCCCGGGGTCGAGCCCTGCGAGCTCGGCGGCGAGGAGGACGTTCTCGACGACCCGCCGCCACTTCAGCAGGACGGGCGCCTGGAAGACCATGCCGACGGCCGGGATGGGCCCGCCCACCGCGCGACCGTCCACCGCGACGCGGCCCGTCGTCGCCGGGCGGAGGCCGGCGATGATCCTGAGGAGCGTCGACTTGCCGCAGCCGGACGGCCCGACCAGCGCGACGAGCTCGCCTCCTTCGACCCTGAACGAGATGGACCGCAGCGCCTCGACCTCGCCCGACGCCGCCCGGTACGTCATCCCGACGCCGTCGAGAACGATCAACGCCTGGGCGGCTCGATCTTCGTCAGGAACTCGCTGGTGAAGACCTCGTCGCAGCCGACCCTGCGTGGCATGTCGGGCATGTAGGTGTTGATGAGCTCGACCGTGGCGCACATCTTGCCGCGGTCCATCCAGCCGATCCCGTTCGTCGCGTACCGGTCGGTCTTCATCAGCTCGAGCCCGAGCATCATGTTCGGCTCGATCAGCGCGAGATCGATCTCGGGCACGCGCTTCTTGAAGACCTCGAGCGCCGCCTTCGGGTTGCCCATGACGTCCCGCCAGCCCAGGTAGGACGCGGTGACGAAATCGCGCAGGACCTTCGGGCGCTCGTTGAGCGTCTTCTCGCTCGCGATGATCGACATCGAGTAGGTGTCGAAGCCGTGCTTGTACCACGGCATGCTGGCGACGTGCTCTCGGCCGAGCGCCTTCTCGTAGAACGGCAGGCCGGTCAGATAGTCGGCGACGACGTCGGCGCGCTTCTCGGCGAGCGTCACGAACTTGGCGGCGGGCTCGATGTTCACCCACGTGACCTTGGACGCGTCGATCCCGTGGAGCTTTGCGAACGCCGGGAAGAGCTGGCGCTGGGCGTCGCCGGGCGGCGCGGCGAGCGTCTTGCCCTCGAGGTCCTTCGGCGTCACGATGCCGCTCGACTTCCACATCCACATGTTGAGCGGGGTGTTGTCGAAGACGGCGCCCACGATCTTCACCCTGGCGCCCTGCGCGACTCTCGGGATGACGACGGCGGCGTCGGCCAGACCGATGTCGGCGCGGCCGGTGTCCACCTTGGCGATCGAGTCGCCGGAGCCCTTTGAGTTCTGGAGCTCGACGTCGAGGCCCCGCGCGCGGTAGTAGCCCTTCTCGAGCGCGACCCAGTACGCGGCGTGGTCGCCCACGGCGAACCAGTTCAGGGCGAAGGTGACTCGCTGCGTCGACTGCGCGCCGGGCACCCCGAGCGTCGCCGCCAGGATCAGGAACGTCACGAGCGTCGCGAGCGCCACGCGTCTCATCGTGTCCTCCTCACGTCGTATCCGCCCAGGGGGCCCACCAGCGCGTGGCCAGCCCGACCGCGCCGTAGAGCGTCAATCCGATGATCGAGATCCAGCCGAGCGCCGCGAACGCGACGGGCGTGTTCAGGTTCGTCTGGGCAGTCACGATGACCATGCCGAGGCCGGCCTGGGAGGCGACGAACTCGCCGACGATGGCCCCGACGACGGCCGCCGTCGCCGTGATCTTGAGCGCGGAGAGCACGTACGGCAGCGCGTTCGGCAGCCGGATCTTCACGAAGACCTTCCACTTCGGCGCTCCGAAGACGCGGCCGAGGTCGAGCAGCTCCTCGTCGATCTGCGTGAGGCCAACGGCGGTGTTGATCACGACGGGGAAGAAGCCGATCAGCGCCGCGATGAGCACGTTGGGCACGACGCCGTACCCAAGCCAGAGCAGGAAGAGCGGCGCGACCGCGACCTTTGGGAGCGTGTTGACCACCACGAGGAACGGCACGAGCGCGCGTGCCGTCGTCTCCGACCAGGCGATCGCCACGCCGAGCGCCACGCCGCCGAGGCCGGCGAGCGCGAAGCCGCCGAGGATCTCGAGCGTGGTGATCCAGATGTGCGCGTGCCAGGGGATCGAGAAGTTCAGCGCGGCGCGGACGACCGCGATGGGACCGGGGAGCAAGTACTCGCGGATCCGGAGGAGCGGCGGCACGACCTGCCAGATCAGGAGCAGCGCGCCGAACAGCACGAGCGAGGGAACGTAGCGCCGAAGGGCTCCCCGCGTCACGGCGCGCCCATGATAGCGCGCGGCGCGTGTGCTACGCTACGGCCCGTGCGCTGGCTGATCGTCCTTCCGTTCGCGCGGCCTGGCCTCATGGGCATGGATTTCGCCGAGGAGCTCAGGGCGCTCGGGCGCCAGGTCCGCACGTTCGCGTATCGCCGGGACAACCCGCTCTACAAGAACCGTGGGACGAAGGCCGCGTACCAGCGCTGGATCCTGCGCCGGCTCGAACGGGTCTGTCTCGCCTGGCGCCCCAGCGTCGTCCTGGTGATCAAGGGCGGGCCGATCACGCCCGCGCTGATCCGGCGCGTGAAGTCGAGGCTCGACATCGCCTTCGTGAATTTCTTTCCCGACAACCCGCTCTGGATGCTGCCCTTCGAGGCGATCGAGGCGTACGACCTCTTCTTCGAAGGAGCGTTACGCGAAGCGGAGCCTCGAGCAGGTCGGGCTCCGCAACCTCGCGTACCTGCCGATGTACCGCGCTCCGGGCGCGCACCACCCCGTGACGCCGACCGAGAAAGAATCGCGGCGCTGGGGCGCGGGGGTCAGCTTCGTCGGCAACCGCTACCCGTACCGCGAGCGGTTCGTCCGCGAACTCCTCGCGTACCCGCTGCGTGTGTTTGGCGGCGGCTGGGCGAGCGCCTCGGACCGAGCGGTCCGCGCGATCGCGGGGCCGCCCGTGTTCGGCGGCGAGAAGCTCCTGGTCTACGCGGCGTCCACCGTCTCCCTCAACCACCACCATCCGATGAACGACATCGTGGGCGTGAACACGCGCACCTTCGAGCTCGCGGCGGCCGGCGCCTGCCAGCTCGTCGATTTCAAGGACGACCTGCGCGACCTCTTCAAGCCGGGGGAGGAGGTCGTCGCCTACCGAGACCTCCGCGAGCTCAGGAAGCAGCTCGACTTCTACCTGGCACGTCCCGACGAGGCGCACGCGATCGGCGAGAACGCCCGCCGGCGCGCTCTCGCCGAACACACGCTGCGCCACCGCGTCGAGGAGATGGTCGCGACGCTCGACGAGCGCCGCGGCCGACACGCATGACCGACTCGCTCGCCCGGAGCCTCACCTGCATCGACTGTGGCGCCGCCCACCCCCTCGCCTACGTGCTCGAATGCCAGCGATGCCACGGCCTCCTCGAGCTCGGCTACGACCTCGACCGCCTGCGCGGAGCCGGCCCCACGCTCTTCACGGGGACGGGGCTCTGGCGCTACGCGCCCGTCCTCCCGATCGCCGACCCGGCCCATCGCGTGACGCTCGGCGAGGGCGGGACGCCGCTTCTCGACGCGCCGCGGTTGGCCCGGGATCTCGGCGTGCGCCGGTTGCTCGTGAAGTTCGAGGGCCCCAACCCGACCGGCACGGTCAAGGACCGCTCCTCCGCCACCGCGGTCGGTGCCGCGCTTCAGTTCGGCTACCGCGCGACGTCGGTCGTCAGCTCGGGCAACGCGGGCTCGTCGATCGCGGCCTACGCGGCCCGCGCGGGCCTGCGCGCGCTGATCTTCGCGTACGAGCGCGCTTCGGCGCCGAAGTTGTTGCACATGGCGGCGACGACCCCGGACCTGATCGTCTACAAGGGCGTGTACGACGATCTGATCACGCTCTGGGACCGGCTCGTCGAGGAGCGGCTCTTCTTCGACTGCGGCGCCTCGCGCAACGCCTACAAACAGGATGGCAAGAAGACGCTCGCCTACGAGATCGCCGAGCAAACCGGCTGGGCACCGCCGGATGTCGTCGTCGCGCCGGTCGCGGTGGGCGAGACCTTCATCGCGACGGCGCGCGCCTTTCGCGAGATGCACGCGGCCGGCTGGATCAACCACGTGCCACGCCTGGTCGCGGCCCAGGCGACGCGGGCGAACGCGATCGTGCGAGCGTTCCGCGACGGGGCTCCGATCACGCCGCTCAAGATCGGTTACACGGTGGCCGAGGGGCTCGCCGCCGGAAACCCCGGCAAGAAGGGCGACCGGGTGCTCCGGCTCCTGCGTGAGGGCAAGGGACTCGCCGGCGACGCCGAGGACGCGGAGATCCTGGACGCGCAGCGCCGGCTCGCGCGCACCGAGGGCGTCTGGGCGGGGCCCACCGGCGTCGCGGCCGTCGCGGTACTCCTCCGCCTGCTCGCGCGACGGGAACTCGATCCCGCGCAGACGATCTGCGTCATCGTCAGCGAGACGGGGCTCAAGACCGAGGCCGAGGTGCCGAGCCGCACCGGCGCCGCGTTCGACTACGACGCGCTCCGGCGGCTCGTCGTCGAGCGTCTCGACGCCACGTAACCTCGGCGCGTCGGCCATGCCGCTTCCGCGACGCTTCTATCAGCGGTCGGCGCGTGCCGTCGCGAAGGACCTCCTCGGCTGCGTTCTCGTCTCGCGGCGCGGCCGCACGATCACGGCCGGGCGCATCGTCGAGGCCGAGGCGTACCTCGGCCCGGAGGACAAGGCGTCACACGCCGCCTTCAGACCCGGGAGCCGCCCGGCCTTCTACGGCGCGGGCGGCATCGCGTACGTGTACCTCAACTACGGGATCCATTGCTTGCTGAACGCGATCGCCGGGCCCGTCGGCCGGCCGGGCTGCGTGCTCATCCGCGCGCTCGAGCCCGCGCTGGGGCGCAGGACGATGGCGCGTCGGCGCGGCGTGGCGGGCGACTCGTCGCACCTGGCGAGCGGGCCGGGAAACGTCACGCGCGCCCTCGGCGTCACGCTCGCCGAGAACGGCGCCGACCTCACGGCGGGACGCCTCACGATCGAGCCGCCCGACCGCCCGCGCGATTTTCGCATCGCCTCGGGCCCGCGCGTCGGCATCACGCGCTCGGTCGAGCTGCGCCTGCGCTTCTGGATCGCGGGCAACCGCTGCGTCTCGCGTGAGCCGAGGCCGCGTCACGCCGGTCGCCCGCGGGCACGGGCCGCGGCCGGGCGGGGAGCCCTCCGAGACCCGTAGCCTCGAGCGGGTGCGACGCGAACTCCTGAGTCACGGCTCCCGGCGGAGCGCGTCGGGGTCGAACAGGGCGTCGGGGGGATTCGTGTTGAGCCGAACGGAGCGCACGGTGATGCGCAGCAGGAGCTTGCTGTTCACGAACGCCTCCTGCCGGTACGGGAAGAAGAAGCCGCCGAGAAGTGGACGGTGCTCGGAGAATGCCAGGTCGAGCGTCGCGGGACCCGTCGGGAGCGTCTCGCGCGTCACGAAGCGGACGACGCCGTACTCGGCGTCGAGCCAGACCGCCGGGACGTTGCGGTCGCCCGGCCGCGCGCCGATCACCGTGATCGGCCGGTCGTGCATGCGCACGACGTGGCTCACGTCGTCGCGCACGCCGAACGCACGCCACTCGCTTATCAAGTCAGCGGCGCTCCGCCGGAAAGGCACGAGCAGATCCGTGCGGTCGCTCGGACGCAGGAGGGCGGGCGCCTCGTAGACCTGACCGGAGGACTGGCGGACGAAGGCTCTGTCACCGACGACGAGCCGGACCTCTCGCTGGCCCTCGACGGTCTGCTCGACCCGCTGACGCCGGGGCAGCTTGAACACCACGCGCTGCGTGCCCGTCGATTGGGGGTGGCGCCCGGCGGGATCGTAGAGCGTGAGGTTCTGGACGATCACGAGGTCGGCGACGCTGACGTCCGAGAGGCGGGCGACGAACGCCTCGACGGCGGCCTTCGTGTCCTGCGCCACGCTCGGAGAGGCGCCGACGCCGAGGGACGTGAGGAGCAGCAGGAGGACGGCGGCGCCAGCCACGTTATCTGGTTATAATGCCTTACGTATCGTGAACGCAAACCCTAAGGAGGGCCCGTGCCCACCGACGCACTGAACACCGGCATCCTCGCCCTCGTCTGGAACTCGGGGCCGATCGCCAAGGTCGTCCTCGCCGTGCTCCTCGTCTTCTCGATCGTGAGCTGGGCGCTGATCGTGGACAAGACGTTGCAGTTCCGCCGCATTCGCCGCCAGACGATCGAATTCCTCAAGACCTTTCGTGAGGGCCGGCGGCCCTCGATCATCTACGGGGCGGCGCGGCGGACGCGCGAGAGCCCGCTCTCCCAGCTCTACACGGCGGCGTACCAGGAGGTGTCGGGCCTCGGCGACGCCCCGGACCGCGTCGTCGACGAGGCCGACGAGGGGTTACCGGCCGAGCGGCTCGAGGCGGTCAACCGCGCGCTCCGCCGCGCGGCGGCGCTCGAAGTCGCGCTGCTGGAGCGCTACCTTCCCTTCCTCGCAACCACCGCGAGCGCGACGCCGTTCATCGGGCTCTTCGGCACGGTCTGGGGAGTCATCGCCGCATTCCACGGCATCGGCCAGCAGGGCTCCGCGAGCCTGGCGGTCGTGGCGCCGGGCATCTCGGAGGCGCTGATCGCGACGGCGGCGGGTCTGGGCGCGGCGATCCCGGCCGTCATCGGCTACAACTACTTTGTGAACCGCGTGAAGCACTGGGCCACGGAGATGGACGGCTTCACACTCGACCTCCTGAACCTCCTGAGTCGGCCCGCGCCGAAGGTGGCGCGTTAGCGATGGCGTTCAGTCCCGAGCCCTCCGGCGCGTCGCGTCGCATCGGCACGAGCCTCGCCGAGATCAACATCATCCCGCTCGTCGACGTCGTGCTCGTGCTCCTGCTCATCTTCATGCTGACCGCGCCCATGATGTACCGCGGCATCGACGTCAACCTGCCGAAGGCCGCGTCCAAGCCGACGGCGGTCGAGGAGCGCATGGTCCTCACGCTGACCCGAGACCACTCATTGTTCCTCAACGACAAGCGCGTCGGATCCGGCGCGCTGGAGACGGCGCTGCGCCAGGCATTCGTCAACCGGAAGGACAAGACGCTCTACCTCAAGGCGGACGCCGCCCTCGCCTACGGCGCCGTGGTGGAGACCATGGACCGCGTGCGCCGCGCAGGGATCGAGCGACTCGGGATGGTGACCGAGCCGGCGCGCGAGCGCTGACGTCCGGCGGCGACCGCTGCCATGCGGCTGCGTGGACGCCTGCACCTCGGTCCGGCCCTCCGGCGGCTCCGGCTGCCCGTCAAGTCCACGGTCGTCTCGGTCGTCTTCCACGCGGCCTTCGCGGGGGCGGTGCTCTGGGGCAACGCGGTGTGGGGTGACAGTCAGTCGAAGCCGGTGATCGTCAACCTCGTCCCGGCCATCGCGGCCGTCGGCGCGCCGCAGGGGCGTCCGGAGATGCCGCCGCGCGCCGAGGAGCCGACCCCGCCCCGGCCGATCCCGACCGATCTGCCACGGCGCGAGGCCTCGCGCGATCTTCCGGCGCGTGAGCTGCCGGCACGCGATCTCCCCGCCCGTGACCTGCCGGACCAGGGCGTGCCGCCCCGCGCGCCGGGATTGCCGCGTCCGAGCGACAAGGAGCTGCCGACCGTCGCGAGCACGCGCACGCCCGCGCCGGCCCCGGCGCCAACCCCCGCGCCGGTGCCCGCCCCGGCCGCGCCGCCGCCCGCGCCGCCGCTCGGCCAGCGCACCGGATCGCCCCAGGGCGTCGGCGCGCTCACGCTCAACGTCACGGACTTCCCGTACGCGTGGTACGTCGCCGCGATCCACCGGAAGATCAAGGAGCGGTGGGACGGCTACGCGCTGGCCGGCCAGCAGCCGGCGGTGATCTTCGAGATCGGGAGGAACGGCGAGCTCAAGCGCGTCGTCGTCGACAAGAGCTCCGGCAACCCGTACTACGACCAGACGGCGATCCGGGCCGTCACCGAGGCCAACCCGTTTCCGCCGCTGCCGGTGGATTTCAAGAAGCCCACCCTGACGATCGGCCTGCAGTTCGCGTACGACCCTACAGCGACGAGGTGATCAGGTGAGACGAACCAGCGTCGTGGTCGTGATCGCCGTCCTCGCCCTCGTGGCCGTGGCCCTCCCATGGTCGCGCACGCCGGCGCCCCGCGCCCAGGGCGTGGACGTCTACATCAACATCACCGGAGGTGGCGCGAAGAAGCTGAACATCGCCGTCCCGGAGTTCACGGTGCTCGCGGGCACGGACACGGCGGGGCTCGGGAAGCTGCTCGCCTCGGTGGCCGGCCAGGACCTCACCTTCTCGGGCCTCTTCAGCGTCGTGGCGGGCACGGGCTCGATCCCGTCGAACAACCCCGAGGCGCTCCGGCAGTCGTGGACCGAATTCGCCGCGGCGGGCGCGCACGCCGCCCTTCACGGGCTGCTCACGCTCCGGGGCGAGCGGCTCGAGGCGGAGATGCGTCTGTACGACCTCACGTCCCCCGAGCACCGGCTGATCGCGGCCAAGAAGTTCGAGGGCCCGACGGCGCCGCCGCGGCGGCTCGCGCACAAGATCGCCGACGAGGTCGTGCTGCAGTTCACCGGCGAGCCCGGGGTCGCGGACACGAAGCTCGCGTACGTCGAGGGTCCGGCCGGAGCGAAGGAGATCTGGATCTCGGATTACGACGGCGCCAGCCCCGCGGCCGTCACGAAGAACGGCTCGATCAACCTGATGCCGGTCTGGAGCCCCGACGGCCGCTCGCTCGCCATGACGTCCTTCATGCAGGGCTACCCGGACCTCTACCGCCTCTTCCCGTTCGAGCGCCGCCCCGTGCAGACCCTCGCGGCGTTCGTCGGGATCAACTCGTCGCCGTCGTGGAGCCCGGACGGGCGCTCCCTCGCGGTGACGCTCTCGAAAGACGGCAACCCCGAGATCTACGTCCTCGCGGTCGCCACGGGGACGCTGCGCCGCCTCACCCGGCACGCCGGCATCGACACCGAGCCGGTCTGGTCGCCGACGGGTCAGCAAATCGCGTTCGTGTCCGACCGCAACGGACAGCCGCACCTCTTCGTGATGGATCCGGACGGGTCCAACGTCCGCCAGATCACCTCGACCGGCTTTCACACCCAGCCGCGCTGGTCGCCGAAGGGCGACACGATCGTCTACACGCAGCGAGAGGGCACGCACGACCTCTGGGCGGTGAGCCCGGACGGCTCGAACCCGCGTCGTCTCACCGCCGGTCCCGGCGACAACGAGGGCGCGGCCTGGGCTCCGAATGGGCGTCACCTCGCGTTTCAGTCGAATCGCCTCGGCCGGTGGCAGGTCTTCGCGATGCTGCTCGACGGCTCACCGCCGACACAGATCTCGCAGGGGCCCGCAGAGCACACAAGCCCCTCGTGGTCGCCGCGGCTGCCGTGATAGGATTGCTCGTCGTGAAACGAGACTCGAGGCCCAAAGGAGGCGTCATGGGTAGGCGTGGGGCTC
>WNEX01000979.1_pt1 | contig 13803 bp, 15 predicted proteins | sample 5399841 | NCBI WGS metagenome assembly WNEX01 (sample SAMN13153337, study PRJNA577476) | soil metagenome | isolation source: 40 cm grassland meadow soil 2 days after 1st rain plot 5 | place: USA:California | collected 2015-09-18 | reverse complement strand
CCATTCTTTTTCGACGCACGCCCTACGGCGTTCCGGAAAGACCGCCGGAGCAGATTCCGGCGTCCTGGAAAGAGCTCGCTCAGGATGGCTACATTTTCGTCATTCAAAATTTGCGCGGGCGCTTCAAGTCCGAAGGCGTGTTCGACCTGACCTCGCAGGTGGACCTGACCAACCCGAAGTCCACCAACGAAACGACCGACGCGTACGACAGCATTGAGTGGCTGGTAAAAAATGTGCCGAACAACAGCGGCAAAGTGGGAATGTACGGAGTCTCCTACGACGGCCTGACCACCGCGCTGGCGCTCCTGCATCCGCATCCGGCGCTGAAGGCCATGAGCGAACAAGCTTCGCCTGTCGACCAGTGGATGAACGACGACGACCACCGCTTCGGTGCGCTGCGCGAAAGCTACGACTTCGAATATGCCGTGATGGAGCAAGCCGACAAGAATTCAAACACGCATTTCGAGTTTGAAACTTACGACACCTATCAGTGGTATCAGGATTTAGGTCCGCTCTCGAATATCAATGCAAAATATCTTCACGGCAAGATTCCTTACTGGAATTCCACGATCGATCATCCGGACTACGACGACTTCTGGAAAAAAGAAGCGTGGGTGCGCCAGCTTCACGCGTCAACGGTTCCCAACCTGAACGTGGCGGGATTCTGGGATCAGGAAGATCCCTGGGGACCGTGGCAGATTTTCCGCCACGCGGAGGAGCACGACCCCGAGCACACGAATTTTATCGTTGCGGGACCATGGTTTCACGGCCAATGGCAATCGCCGAAGGCGGACAGCATCGGCCTGATTCCTTTCGCTGGACATGAAACGGCGCGCGAGTTCCGCGAAAACATCGAGGCTCCTTTCTTCAGGTATTACTTGCACGGTAAAGGCGAGAAGCCGAATTGGCAGGCCAGCACGTTCCAGAGCGGCTCGAACAGTTGGCACACTTACGCGGTTTGGCCGCCGAAGGAAGCGCAGGCGACAAATTTATATTTGCACGCAGATGGCACGCTTTCTTTTACCGCGCCGAACGCGGGAGAAAGCGCGAAAACTTATCGCGAATATATTTCAGATCCCGCCAATCCGGTGCCCTACCGGCAACGGCCTATTTCGCCAACCTATCCTGCAGGGGACTGGCGCACGTGGGAAGTGGCGGACCAGCGCTTTGTGGATGGCCGACCCGATGTTTTGTCCTTCCTGAGCGCGCCGCTAGAGCACGACATCACTGTCACCGGGCCGCTGGCGGCAGCGCTGTTCGCTTCCACTTCCGGAACGGACAGTGATTTCGTGGTGAAGCTCATCGACGTTTACCCCGACAATGCGCAGAAAAATAGTTGGGCGCCCGATGACGGGCCGAAGCCCGGCCAGTATGCCCAATCGCTGAACGGCTACGAATTACCGATCGCCATGGAAGTGCGCCGCGGCCGCTACCTGCAAAGTTTTGAGACGCCGCACGCGCTTGCGCCAAACCAACCGATCGAATGGAACATTCCCCTCCGCGACCACGACCACGTTTTCCTGAAAGGGCATCGCCTCATGGTGCAGATTCAGTCCACGTGGTTCCCCCTGATTGACCGGAATCCGCAAAAATTTGTGCCCAGCATTTACAAGGCAGTTGCGTCCGACTTCACTCCAGCATCGCAGCGGATTTATTGCTCACCGGCGATGCCTTCGCACGTGGTCCTGCCCATCGTGCACTAGGGAGGGAGAAAAGAGCGGACAGTCGACGAGGAATCAATGGGTTCGCGGCGGCTCGGAAGTCTTGCTCAACACAAGCCAATCCGTGGTCGGTTGAAGCATCTCGAGCCCGATGGAAAACGAATGGTCTGGAAGGGGTTTGCAGTAAACAATGTGCGCGCGTGAATAGAGGTTGCCGGAAATAGTTCGAACGGAAACATCCTGATTAGGCTTCCACGGAGCTTTCGCCAAGATGCGTGCGCCGTGATGGCTGACGTTGACTGTGGATGCAATCTCATGCGCGGCATTCTCAAGGCTACAGAGTTCCACCAACATTGTCTCTGGGATGCGGCCTTCAGTCCGGACCGGCGGAAACATGTTTGTCACGGCTTCTCCCTGCAAGTGACCTTGAAGCGGACGGTGTCAGGCGCCAATGTAAGTCCGGAACGACGGCCATCTAACGCTGAGCCCTTGAATATTTAATCCGATGAAATATCGGTCGTCCCCGAATTTCTTGCAATAGACCACTTTCCCGCGGACGGTCGCTTCTTCCTTCAATGGAGTGAGCTGAGCCATCTCGCCGGTTTCCCAAGGATGGTTGGAAATTACCCGGGCACCGTTAAGGGATATGTTGTCCGTGCAAGTTAATTCAGATCCGTTGGCGGTCCGAACCTGTGTGTGGGCCAGGTACACCACCACGGCTATGGGGCGGCGCTTGTCCGTTCGTCCATTCAAAGTTCGCATACGGGGCACCTGACATGGGCATTACCGAGGAAACCCTGCGGCGTTGAGCTAGTGGGAGCCGCCGACGGTCAGGCTGATGCGAGTTTCTACTCATTTCTAGTTAGCACCGCGCAGAATCCTTAACAATCAGGTGAAAACCCTAATTTTGAGCGATGTGGAATTCCATAGGACAAAGGCATTTTAGGCAGATCAATGCCCGATTCCATGGTGGAGAGGCTAGGTGCCCATGTTGCTGACGTGCACGATTGACGGCGTCTTTGTGGACCTGGAAGTTGCGGGGGCGCTGGGCGTGATGGAATCGATCCGCAAAGGGACTTCGAACGCCAAGGTTGTGATTTTTGCCTGTGTTGTCCATGCAAGAGAGTACACGGACGCACTAGGCGCAGGGGCGAACTTTCTTCTGCGGAAGCCGCTGAACGAGGACAGCATTGCACTGCACATCACGATTGCGAAGGAACTGCTCGAACGCGAGCGGAGGCGCTACTTCCGGCATGCGGCGAGCGTCCCGGTGATTTTGAAAGAGGGAGAAGTGGAACAACATGCGCGCATGACCAACCTGAGCGAAGGCGGCATGGCGGTGCGCACCGCGAGAGCGCTCAAACATAACGCGCTCATCGATTTTGACTTTGATCTGCCGGCGCGCGCGAGTGTTACGGGGAGGGGGCAAGTGGCGTGGACCAACACGGAGGGGATGGCAGGAGTCATTTTGCAGAATTTTCGCGGAACGGGGCGAGAGAATCTTGAGGCGTGGCTGAGAATTCAGGAGCAGCTGGGCACTGCGCGAAAAGGTAGTTAGAAAAAGGAAAGAAAGCGACGCAAAAAACAAAAGGAGAAACATCCACGGGAGGCCACGAGCAGATTGAGCAGCCCGGGCGACAGCTAAACCGGCAGTTGGAGACGCAACCGCCCGGGTGCTGGAGATCGCGAGGAATCTAGCCCTGCGGCTGATCCTTTTTCATGCCGTCTTTCTTGTCCATCTTGTCTTTTTTGTCCTTCTTCATTTTCTTGGACTTTTTGTCTTTTTTCATGTCGTTCTTCTTCATGTCGTCTTTTTTCATTTCATCTTTCTTATCCTGGTCCTGCATCTTCTCCTGCGGCGGGTGAAAAGCAAAAACTGGCGCCGCGGTAGCCAAGGCACAGAACACAGCGATGGTCATCAGGAGCTTTTTCATGAGTATCCCTTTCGAAGTTGGTTTTGTTCGGCACACCAAGACGCAGACGCCCCGGTGTGCCCATGAGAGCCGGGACGCGGAAGAAGGTTGCAGACCGGTTTGAATTTTTTGCGAGTGCGGTCGGAGAGGGTTCGAAAGAGCAAATCTGGGCAGTATCAGTTGATGGAGCGATGCAGAACGGCGGCGATTTGGCGCATTTCTTCGGCGAGGGCGATGAATTCCACAGGGAGCAGAGATTGCATGCCGTCGGAGAGTGCCTTGTCCGGCTCGTGATGGACTTCGATGAGCAGGCCATCGGCGCCAACGGCAACAGCGGCGCGGGAAAGCGGCAAGACTTTGTGCCGTTTCCCGGTGCCGTGGCTGGGATCGACAAAGATGGGAAGATGGCTGCGTTTTTTTACCGCGGGCACAACAGCGAGATCCAGCGTGTTACGTGAAAAATCGGAGAACGTCCGGACGCCGCGCTCGCAGAGAATGACGTTGTAATTTCCCTCGGAGAGCACGTACTCGGCAGCCATAAGGAATTCGTCAAGCGTGGCGGACATGCCGCGCTTGAGAAGAATAGGCTTTTTGGCGCGGCCGGCGCGCTTGAGCAGAGAGAAATTCTGCATGTTGCGAGCGCCGATTTGGATGACGTCGGCGTATTCTTCGACGAGGTCGAGCGATTCGTTGTCAATCGCTTCGGTGACGATGCCGAAGCCATACTTGGCGCGTACTTTCGAAAGGATCTTAAGGCCGTCTTCGCCAAGGCCCTGGAAACTATACGGGGAAGTGCGGGGCTTGTAGGCGCCGCCACGAAAGAGTCGCGCGCCGGATTTTTTTACGCGCTCAGCGATGGCCAGACATTGCTCCTCGGATTCCACGGCGCAGGGGCCAGCGACAAGTGCAACATGCTGGCCGCCGACGATGACGTCTCCAGAAGGCGTGGGGATTCGAAAGATGCTGTCTTCTTCCTTGGCGTCCCGGCTGACGAGTTTGTAAGGCTTGCTGACGGGAATGCATTCGCCGACGCCGGGCATGGATTCGAGCACGCCAAGGTCGACTGCGCCTTTGTTGCCAGTGATGCCAATCGCCGTGCGAATTGATCCGGGGATGGGGTGCGCCTTGAGGCCCAGGCTTTCAATGCGCTTGCAGACTTCGCGTACCTGTTCTTCAGTAGCGTGAGACTGCATGACGACAAGCATGAAGGGTTCCCTTTGCGTGGCGAGTGAATACTGAGTTTACGGCAAGGTGTCGAACTGCCGCAAATCCAGGGCCCGCATTTGGTCGGTCAGTACGACCGCGTTGATATGAAGTGCTACTCCAAAGACTCGTGTACTGGCGGCATGGATCTAGGCCGCTCGACTGGAATTCGGTTATCCTTCGGTCATGGATCCGATTATCACAGGCGCGATCCCCGTTCTTCCTGCCGCCGACACGACAGAATCCCTGAGATGGTGGACGGAGATCTGTGGCTTCAAGGAAACTTTTCGCGACGCCACGCCACCGAACTACGCTGGAATCAACCGCGGCGAAGCCTACCTGCACATAGCCGGTATGAGGGACAAAGAACTGGCGCGCAAGGTCGGAGACCAGACCATGGTGCGCATCGCCGTTCAAGGCATTGAGGCCATGTATGCGGAATACCAGAAACGCGGGGGAAAAGTGCACCCCAATGGTGCACTACAAACCAAGCCCTGGGGGACGAAAGAGTTCGGCGCGGTTGACCCCAACGGGGTGTGCGTGACGTTTCAGGAATGAGAGTTATTAATTAGCTTGATCGCCGCAGCTTGCCTAAGCAGAAAAACTCCTGTTTCCGCCTCACCCCACGGAAGTCCTAGCGCCTTCCCTTGTTGTGGGCGTACAACCAGCCGGTGCCGTCGCAAAGGCCGCAACGAGTCGCTTCGGTGATCCCTGTGCCCGCGCACGCAGAACATTGGTTCCAATCGTCGGCGTTGAGAGCGCTTCCATTGACTCCAACGCACCGTTTCCCTGCGACTGTCTGCGCACATTGGCCGTTAACGAGGTTCGCAGCATAGGAAACAGCGCCGCAGCGCGTGCACACAGCCACGGGCCTGGGTTTCGTGTTCTCGCTCGTTTTCCTTTCTTGTTCTTCAAGGACTGCCTTCCGATCAGTCTGGTCCTCCTTTGGACATGAGTGGGCCGGCGGAGGCGGCAAATCGCTTTCTTTCACCGGCGTTCTAGGCCAGTCGAACGAACAGGAATCACACACGTATCGAAACAGGTTCGGGAAAACCTGCTTCTTTTCAAGCGGCATAAACCCTCATCGGCTACATTGGGCAACACGCCCGAAGCTTCGCATTTCCTGTCCATTTTACGACAATATGTAGCTCATTCAGCCCATCATGAGGCCAATGGCTACATCTTTCGGGATGAAGAGTTACCAGCGTATTGGAGGCGCGCTGCCCGGTCGGCGTATGCAATTCCCCATTGCTGCAAGCGCCTGACGAGTTCGGCCGCGACGCCAGCATCACGGAACTGTTGCGCCGCTTCCCATACGTTTCCGCCACTGATATCACCGTAGGCCTGGGGAGGAGCATAGGGCCGCGCGGGCGATCCACCCATCGGCAAGTACTTCGCGACCGGGTATTGCAGATTCTTATCCATCCATGCGGCGAGTAGCGAAGCGGTTAGCGCACGACGTAATTCGATCGGCAGCGGCTTGAAGATCGGTTCCCAAACGGGACTAATCATGATGCGAGGATCGACATTCTGCTCCGGCCGCCAACCTTGCTTGTAATCGTCGGGACCCAAGTGAGGATCGGTGGACTGCAGCGCCTTGGTTACGGCCACAAGCAGCCGCGCCGGCTCCGGCTGGTGCGTCTGGGCATATAGGTCGTTGAACCGGCCGATCACATAAACCCAATCCACGGGACCGCGATCCCGATGTTGATGATTGCCGCTGTTCAGGACGATTTGCAACTCATACCAGGCCGCCATGAAATATTCGTTGGTCAACGCACTACCGCCAACTCCAGCCGCCCCATCCGGAATGAGCGCTGACGATGGAGCGGTCTCTGCCGGAATGGTGTTGCACCAGGTGCGGGAATCCGCAAGCGATCCGAAAATTTCGCGGCCGCGTCCTTCCAGCCCAAACTCCTGCACCATCTCCCACGTCTTCACGAGCTGCCATAGCTGGGTCGAGTACACTTTGTCGGTCAGCGCGGGCGACCACTCTATCTTTGGCCTGACGAAGCGTTTGAGGAAAGCACGCCGCGCTTGAGTCCAGTCGTCGAAGGCGGCAGGGATGGGGCGAACGTTGTGATCGGAAGATTGGGCAGCCGCCAGAAGGGTGCGCAGTGGCTGCTTCGCGCTGCGTTTGCTTTTGCCCTCTGGCTGCGTTTCGCCATCGTACAGGGCTGCGAATTCGCTCTGCGCAAACTCTGGTCCCCAGGCATCCTTGGGATGCACGCGGGGCAGCCAACCGCTCCAATCGGGAAGTTGCAAGGCAATAGGAATCTCGCGAGGATTGAGGTTGCCGTCGGGACGAAAAATGTCGGGAGTAATCTTTCCCGCGACTTCGCGGAGACTGGAGACGTTTCCTGGAGAACTGGCGGCATCACCTTTCACCTTGGCGCCGTGCTGGCTGACCAGATACGGCAGCGCGCCCATATCTCGGTCAAGAACCCAGGAGAGTCCGGCACCAGCCGCCCAGTTCGAGACAGGCTGCTCGTCGAGCCCCGGTCCGGGCTGGTAAGGTGGGTTCCACGGGCGGCCCGCACTCGGTAACGGCAGGTTGCGAATATAGCTAGCGATCTGTTCGCCCTGCAGCGTGGACAAGCCATGGAAGCGTGAGCGGTCAACAATGCTTCCGTTGGAGAAGTTGAAGTATTTCAGGTCGCGCCCATCCTTCGCATGACAGTCCGCGCAGCGCGCCTGAATCCTCGGACTATTGGGGAGGCTGCTTGCCACCAGGGGGGCGGTCTGCCAGAGTTCCCGCCCAGCCTGGATAGAGGCCGGATCGGGTAAGGGTGGAGTCCAGGTTTCGGGCGCATCTTCCACAAAATCGTCTGGTCGCACGATCTTGCTTCCGTCGCTGGTCAGGAAGTTCAATGCAAGGACGCGGTAGGCGCTGACGATCCCGTCGGTTTGATTGAACCGGAAGCGGAGTGTGTTAGTGCCAGGGACGACCGAGCCGTTCGGGAGCGAGAGAGTCATTACGAGTGTGGAGAAGCCTCCGCCAATTCCACCGAAACTCTTGGCAGGCTCGGGGATTGAGACAGTGTTGTTGTTAAGGGGTATCCAGGCGCTCGTGTTGACTTGAACGCTGGCCTGATCCGCATAGCGCAGCGCGTGGACCTGCAGCCAGAGCGATCGCACTGACTCGGCTTGTCCATCCTGAAGGGTGATGGTCCTGCTTGCCGTCGTGCCCTGTGCGCCCAGAACTTCGATCGGCAGTAAAATTCGGTCCGTGGTGGCACGCGCGAATCCCAGGGAAATTGCTGCGGCAGCCAGGATAGCCAGGATAGCCAGGAATAGACGCAACGACCTCAATTTTGCTCCAGCAGGCACAGCAGAACAGCTAAGCTCGAAGTATTCTTCCGATCGCAAATCGTGTCAATGAAGACCTTTGTCCGGGCTCGCAAGGGCGCTGACAGAGAGAGGCATTTTCTTCCGCCGGACGGCCAGCAGGGATGCACTTCACGGCTCAGGGGGAAGGGGCGTTACGAATTCGGTTGACGATGGCGGACGAAAAAGCATTCAATATTCTGGTTATCTACTTTAGCCCCAGCCGGAGGGCTTGATGGCCGGTTTGATGATACAAGTTCCCAAAATCGTGTCCGCGGCAGTCATCACGATATGCTTCGGGCTGATTCACGCGACGCCGCCTATTCAGTCTTTTTTACGTTCTGGCCAGGAAGTGCCGCAGCCTAACTCACCTCAGAATCCAGATGCCAAACCGAAAGCTCACTCTGTAAGTCTGAGTTGGAAGGCTAGCACCTCTAAAGTTGTCGGTTACAACGTGTACCGGGCAGAGAAATCCGAAGGTCCATTCACGAAACTGAATTCGTCTCCGATCCCCAAAACGAACTACAAAGACACCGGAGTCCAAGCTGGTCACTCTTATTCTTACAAAGTCGCGGCTATAGACGCCAAAGGCAAAGAAAGCGAATCCACGATTATGATCCGGGCCGTGGTTCCGCCATCATAGATAAGCGTGCCTCCGGCCTGCCGCACAACGCCTAGACTCCAATGTTATGCAGCAATTAGGGAGTAGGAATAGTGGCAGATGTTTCGTCTGAGAAGGCGCTCTCGACGTTGTTCGAATCCACGGATGTAGCCACGTAAAAGTAGGTCTGGCCGGCTTGAACCGTGCTATCTGTATACGTGGTCAGCGATGCCGGCGCGGCATTCAACTTCGCGTAAGGCCCGCCTGTCTGCGCGCCGCGGTAAACGTAGTAACTCATGACAGTCGAGGCGCTGGACGTCCAGTTCAGCGTCGCCGAGTGCGAAACCGTCTGCATGTCTGTGCCCGACGCTGCAATTGTTGGAGAGTTGGTCGCATTGCTCACGACGCTGACGGTACCGTCCAAACTCCCCGATATCGTTGAATTAAAGAGCACGCCGAAGGTGGTACTTTGTCCGGCCGCCAAAGTTAACGGCGGCGTGAAACCGCTGACGCTGAAGCCAGTGCCGGAAACGTTGATCTGAGAAATGCTCACGTTCGTGTTGCCCGTGTTCGTCAGCGTAACTGTTTGCGCGGCACTACTGCTGCTATGGTGATATTCCCAAAGCTCAAGGATGTCGGGCTGGCCGAGAGATTCAAAACCGGAGCGACGCCTGTACCGCTCATAGGGATACTTGTCGGCGAGCTAGGCGCGTTGCTCACTGGGGAAAGCGTGGCTGCCACGCTGCCGGTAGTGGTGGGAGTGAACTTCACTGTGAACGCACTCGACTGGCCGGCCGCCACGGTCAGCGGCAAATTTAACCCAGTGAGAGCAAAGCCAGCGCCAGTCATCGTGGCTTGCGACACATTGAGGCTTGCACTGCCAGGATTGCTCAGAATTACGGTCTGAGTGCCGGCAAGACCAACAGTAACGTTGCTAAAGCTCACGCTCGTCGGCACAACCGAAATTTGTGGCTGTATACCCGCACCTGAAAGCGAGATTGTCGCTGGGGAATTGGTCGCGTTGCTGACCACCGACACAATGCCCGCTACGCTCCCTGCGGTCGTTGGAGCGAATCCAACACCCAGCGAAGCACTCTGCCCAGCCGCAAGGCTGAACGGCAACGAAATACCGCTGACGCTGAAGCCCGCCCCGTCGTATTCACCTGTGAAACGGTCACGCTGCTGTTCCCAGAGTTCGTTAGGGCAACCGTCTGCGCGCCGCTCGCGCTGCCCACGATTACGTCTCCGAAGCTCAAACTGTTCGTACTTGTCGAAAGGAGGTACTTCTGGGTCGGGGAGGGCTGAGGACCAACGCCGGCCCCCGAAACCAAAACCGTATTGATTGGCCCAGACATGGTCATAAACGAGAGACTTCCGGAAAAACTGTTGGCGGAGTCAGGTTCGAACACGACCTGAAAGGACGCCGTTTGTCCGTTTCTCAAAGTCAAGGGCAGAGAGGGTCCCGTCAAAATGAATTCCGGCAAATTACTGGAGGCTTGCTGAATTGTCAGTTTGTGGGTGCCGTGATTGGTCAAAGTGATGACACTCCGCGAGCTGGCAGTGTTGACGCTGACTGCGCCGAAGTTTAACGATGATGGATTGACTCCCATTCCTGCCTAAGATGCACTAGGGTTGAAGGCGCTTACAGCGGCCAGTAATGCAACAAAAAGAGCACACTTGTACGCACTCATTTCCATGATTTCCTGCGGGCCTGAATTAACGCTGGGACCAAAACTGGGTGGAATTCGCTGAGGTCGCCGAAGTGTCTTGCCCGAACTGCTGTTCTAACTTCGGAGTCAGACTAGACGGCGAGCGGGCCAATGAGCTACTGGCAACGAGACTAGATTTGGACCTTCGTTGCCTCTTCGTTGTCACGCTGTGACTCTGAGAATGTGGTTGACAACTATCGCGGAAATAGCATCGAATGGAGGGGTCGTAGATTCTGCCCCAGCCGGGAGGAAAAATTGCTCTCGGATCATGTCTTTCATCTCTTTGGCCGCACGATCACCATCACAGGCAAGGAAGAGTTTCTTATAATTGTGGTTCTCGTCGTGGCGGCGACCGCGTGGGCGGTGCAGCAGTTTCGCCGGAGGCGGGCCGTGGTTTTGCAACGCTCCGTGGTGAGCGACCAGATCGTCTATGAGCTGTCGCGGATCGCGGATGCTCTCGATCGCATCTCGAATCGGCCAGTGGACCAGTACATTGCCGCGCCCAGCAGAGAAACAGACGAATCGACAGGCGGGCGCATTCCGCTCTCCATGTTTGGGCGATAGTTTCCTAAAGACCAGGGACCAACGGCTTCTACCGGACCGTGTACGTGGGAGCGCGGAAAGGCAGGGGTGTCATCCGATTGAGGATTTGGGGCGGGGTCATCAGATACAATTCGTTTGGAGGCAGCCGATGAATCGCCAGTTACTATTTGTCCTGAGTCTTCTGCTTTTTCCAACAGCCTGTTTAGCGCAGACAACTCCGAATGACTCTAAAACCTTGCAGTCTTTGCTCTTGGAAGTACGCCAATTGCGGCAGGATTTGCAGACGACGACCATCGCGGGGCAAAGAGCGCAAATCCTCATCTATCGGGTGCAGGGGCAGGAGGCGGCGGTCGCGCGCGCCTCTCAGCGTCTCGATGAATTCCGGGAGAAGCTCGCGAGAATTCAAGATGAGCGGAAGCACGTGGCCGCTGATGTCAAGCGCTTCGAAGATTCCTTAAGCAGCTCAGAGAATCCTCCAACCCAACGGAAAGAGATTGAGCAGGGTATGCTTCCCCAGCTCAAGACACGACTCGAATCGCTAGAAAACCAAGAACAACAACTGCAAACGCGAGAAATAGAGGCTGGGCAACAACTGCGAGCCGAAGAGGTCCGACTCAGCGATCTCCGCGACCAGATGGACCGACTCGACAAGACTCTGGAGAACGCGGGCCGCCGACTGGGCGGCAGTTCTCAGTAGATCAACGCATCCACATGGACTTATAACTCCCAAACGGGGAACTGACAATCGGCTATCGAAGACTTTACTGCGGAGAGAACGATTTGGGGCATGTGCTAGAATAGGGAGTTTAAGACGGAGCGGAAATTTTCATTAAGCATGCCTGAACAGCCCATCACTCCAACCACAGAGTTCGACCCCGAAGACGAATATCGCCCTGAACCTGAGCCTGAACCGCTGCCACCATCGTGGATGGACGGGAGCCTGCGGATTGGGATTCACACCTCCATCGCCGGAAGCTACCTGAATGCGCTGGAATCAGCTCGCAAACTAGGCTGCAATGCACTGCAGATATTTTCAGCCAGCCCGCGTATGTGGCAAGGCGGGTCGGCGCGGATTCCGGACGTGGACGCGCAGGCGTTTCGGGCGCGGCGGGACGAGCTGCGGCTTGGGCCCTTGGTCATTCACGCCAATTACCTGATCAACCTGGCGGCTTCCCAGCCAATGTTGAGGACGCGGTCGATCCAGGCGTTCCACGATGAGATCGTGCGCGCCGTGGCGCTCGGAGCGGATTTTCTGGTGGTGCACCCAGGTGCGCGCGGCGAAGCGAAAACGGAGCATGCACTCTCGACAATCATCGAGTCCGTGAAGCAGGCGTCAAAGCGCGCGCCCATGGGTAACCTGCGAATCTTGATTGAGAATACCGCGGGGATGGGCTCGGCGGTTGGTGCGCGGCTGGAAGAAGTGGGAGAGATTTTGTCGGCTCTGCGAGACCTGCCTGCCGGAGCGTGCCTGGATACGGCGCATCTCTTTGCCGCCGGATACGACATCAAGAGCGAGGGCGGACTAGCTTCGACGATCGGACAGATCGAAAGCGCCATCGGTTTGGACAACGTGCCGATATTTCACGTGAACGATTCGAAGATTCCGCTCGGCGGGCGAGTAGACCGGCACGAACATATTGGAAAAGGGAAGATTGGGGCAGAGGCATTTGCAAGAATTCTGCGGCATCCGCGATTTGGCGCGGCGATGCCGGAAGGATTGACGGGGCGGGCGTTTGTCGCAGAGACGCCGATTGACGATCCGGGCGATGACCGGCGGAACGTGGCCGCGTTGTGGGAGCTGGCGGGATTGAAAGAGCAGGCGCCGGAAGCGGAGAAGGGATTCTCGATGCTGACGCCGGCGTTGAAGAAAAAGATTTCAGAAAACAGAAAGACGGAGAAGAAGAGAAAAGATAGCGCGGAAAAGAAAGCGCGCACGAAGAAGACCGGAATCAGGAAGAGTTCAGCGAAGAAGAAAAGGGGATAGGCGGGCGTGGCGGAGCAGAACATCGCGGGCGGCGTAACAACGGCAGGGCCAGGATACGATCCGCAGAAAATCGAGCAGAAGTGGCAAAAGCGCTGGGCGGAAGAGCGCGTATTCGAATCGGAAGCGGATACCGCGAACCCGAAGTACTACGTGCTGGAAATGCTGCCGTACCCGAGCGGCACGCTGCACATGGGCCACATGCGCAACTACGCGATCGGGGACGTCGTGGCGCGCGTGAAGCGCATGCGCGGATTCAACGTAATACATCCGATGGGCTGGGACGCCTTCGGCCTGCCGGCGGAAAACGCGGCGATCAAAAATAATACCCACCCGCGCGAGTGGACCAACAAGAACATTGCGGAATTCCAGAGAGTGCTGCGGCGCTTTGGATTCAGTTATGACTGGCGGCGGGAGATTTCCACCTGCGAGCCGGAATATTATCGCTGGAACCAGTGGTTCTTCCTGCGCATGCTGGAGCGCGGGCTGGCGTATCGGAAGAAGAGCCGCGTGAACTGGTGTCCGAAGTGCTGCACGGTGCTGGCGAACGAACAAGTCGTGAACGGCGGCTACTGCTGGCGGCACGAAGACACGTTGGTCGAATCGCGCGAGATTAAACAGTGGTTCCTGAAGACGACCGCGTATGCGGACCAGCTGCTCGATGATTTGAAGGAGCTGGAAGGCGGATGGCCGGAGCGCGTCATCCTGATGCAGCAGAACTGGATAGGGAAGTCGCAAGGCGCGAAAGTGAAATTTGCTGTGGCGGACGTCGCGGGCGCGGAGCCGGTCGAGATTTTTACCACGCGCATTGACACGATTTACGGCGCGACCGCAGTGATCCTGGCGCCCGGGCATCCGTTGGTGC
>WNEX01000978.1_pt1 | contig 13814 bp, 13 predicted proteins | sample 5399841 | NCBI WGS metagenome assembly WNEX01 (sample SAMN13153337, study PRJNA577476) | soil metagenome | isolation source: 40 cm grassland meadow soil 2 days after 1st rain plot 5 | place: USA:California | collected 2015-09-18 | reverse complement strand
CAATCGCTCTGCTGAAGCCTAGTTGTAGATTTTCTGATATGCTGTTCCTCCAATTCAAACGATGCTTTTGAAGAATCAGCGATGGGCTTTTCTCCAATTGCTTCTTCGCAAGATCCACTGTTCGATCGGTGCATCGATCTGCAACGACGATGATAAGTCCGGCCGACGGTTTTTGTCGCAGAATTGATTCTAGGCAGTCGCCTATGTAGTCCTCTTCATTATGTGCACAAACGAGCACAGTCGCAGAATTCAATCAAGTTTACTCTATGTTCGTGGCCAGGAAATATACCAATGAGATTGCGAGGGGAAAGAGAAATATCGCGTAGTAGAAAACAAGGAACCCACTCCCAAACATAACCCCCAGGGCCACTATATCCCTTCTCAATTTTGGACTGGCTAGGTCAACATTCCATATGCCTAGAGCCCACAAGCTGAAGCCAAGCATGGCTAACAATGCGGCCAAGTTGAAGAACAGAGCTGGAAGGTACGACCCACCTACAGGCTTATCATTGCCGGGAAAGTTGAAACCCGCCAGATCGCCGATTATCGGGCCGAGTAGATAATTGAGTATTAAGACCTCACCAATGCCGTACGCACCCCAGATGATAGGCAACAACAGAACACGTTTCAGCATCTCATCATCATCCGAAAGTCTCTGTGAGATCTTGATATAGTATTCGGAAGCATCGAGTGTTTGTGAGCGCCGGCCAGGTTCACCAGTGTTCTTTCCAGGGGGTTCCGGAGAGAACCCTCGCGGTTGCAACGCACTTCCACCAATACGCGTGTTCGCGATACCATTTTACGGTTTCGGCAAGTGCGTCATCAAACTTGTAAGCGGGTTTCCAACCAAGCTTCAGACGGGCTTTCTCCGAGCTCAAACTGTATCGGTAGTCGTGTCCTGGCCTATCTTCCACATCGACCAACCTTGCCGCAGGATTCGTGAGCAACTTGAGCAACCCTTCAGCGACGTCCCGATTTGATAACTCATTTCCTGCAGAAACATTGTAGACCTCACCGGGATCTCCCTTGTCAATTGCGAGGTCGATTGCGCTGCAAAAGTCGCCGACGAAGATCCAATCGCGAATCTGTCTTCCTCCGCCATATAGCGGAATCTCTCTCCCATACAAAGCCCTAATGATGGTTTTTGGAATGAACTTCTCAGGATACTGAAAAGGCCCAAAATTATTCGTGCATCTTAGAGTGACAACCCCCAGTTTGTATGTCGCGTTCCAAGCATGCACGATAAGATCGGCCGCAGCCTTGGTTGCGGAGTAAGGGCTAGAAGGGTTCAGAGGGCTGTTCTCGTCAAAAGACCCTCGATCTATCGATCCATACACTTCATCGGTCGAAACATGCACCACACTTTCGACCTTCATATCCCGAACCGCCCGAACCAGATTGAACACTGTCCTAGTGTTACTTTCAAAGAACGGTTCGGCGTTTGCAATGCTTCTGTCCACGTGAGTCTGTGCGGCGAAATTCACCACTATGCTCGCACTCTTCAACACTCTCCGAGTGAACTGATAATCAGATAGGTCTCCCTTAACAAATCGGTAATGTCGGCCCGGGATGACGTCCTGGAGGCTCAAAGGGTTGCTACCTACACTTTCGTTGTCGACATTCGTCACCCTGATGTCGCGTCGAGTTTTCAGGATATAGCGGATGAAGTTGCTTCCGATGAATCCGAGACCACCTGTGACAACCAAATTCTTCAGGTGTGACGACACCTCCTAGGGGGCATCATTGTTGTGCTTTCGTGTTTTTCGTGTACCACTTTAACATTGAAAAGCCTGTATGAAGAGGTACGACTGCACTTGGACAAGCTTCTTGTGGTAGGCTCCACTGGATTGGTTGGATCGAAGATTGTCCCAATTGCTCAGACCTTCGAGTTTGAGGCCTCTTGTACTTTTAACACACGGCAGTCGAGCTTCCCACGTTCCTCTCAACTTGATGTGACTGACCGGGATGCGACGCTAAAGTTAGTCCGCGCAGTCGACCCCGACGTGATAATCAATTCGACTGCTCTGACAAACGTAGATTACTGCGAAACTCACAAGGCAGAAGCAGAAAGAGTCAACGTAGGCGGCGCGAGAAACCTGGCCGATGCCGCACGCGACAACAATTGCAGATTAGTGCAAATCTCTACGGATTCAGTCTTTGATGGAACACATGGACACTACACTGAAACTGATATTCCTCACCCGATCAACCACTATTCGAATACGAAGCTCGCGTCGGAAGAAATAGTATCCGACCTCCCGAATTTTGCAATCGCGAGACCCAGCGTCGTCTATGGTTGGCGTTCAGAAGTAGCTGACCATGCCTCCGCCTCAACCAAAGCAATGAACTTTGCGATGTTTGTTCTTGAGAAGCTCAACAAGAACGAGACTGTCAGCGCGATTACCGACCAATATAGCTCCCCCACACTCGCCGACAATTTGGCCGATGCGCTCTTGAGGCTTGCAAGAGCGCGTGAGAACGGAATATTTCACACGGCAGGAAGATCATGCCTTAGCCGCTATGAATTCGCAATTTTGCTCTGTCGCTCCTTTGGTCATCGTTCTAGTCTAGTGCAACCAGTTTCTAGCAACAAATTCAAGCAGGTGGCCGAGAGGCCGAGGAACAGTTGCCTTCAGGTTGAGAAGGCAGAGAAGACTCTAGGGATCAGGTTTCTGACGGCCGAGGAAGGAATCGCGGAAATGCGAAGGCAATCTCAACGCGGATAACCTAGCACATTGTTGTCATGCTACTCATCTCTGGCCCACGTAACGAACTGACGCCGAACGCGTAGAAAATGTTTGACTCTGTTGTCACACAAGGACGCACGCAGGGACCCGATTTATTGCTTCATTAAAGATAGCGTGGCGCATGGAATTTATCTTCCACGTCACACACAAAGAATATTCATCGGCGAAATTGGTCTCTCAAAGACGCGTCCTTTATCTATCTTTGAGCGCTCTGGAGATTGCCTGCATATGAATATACAACGTCAACGGTCAGCGTCACTTCCCAACTCGAATTGCGATTCAACACTCGGCCCTTATCGAGCTCTGCTTTCTACCTGTGTGGTGGTCTGTTCCAATCGAATGGTTTTGACGTACTCGGGTCGATGATTTCAGGATCGTTCCATGGTCTCCTCTCCTCGTCAGGATTCTTGGCATTGTACAGCCGTGTTACGAGATACAGCGCAAGTGAGGGCTCAAACCCCAGAGTCTTTGTTCCGTGCCAGTAGTGACCGGGGATTCGAATTATCTGAGACTTCTGATCGCTAGCGATTATTTCCGAAAGCTCACCCCTTGTTGAGGAGCCCTCATTGTCGTCATACGCGCATATTTTCACGTGGCCTCTCAGTACGATCAAGTAGTCAACCTGGCCTCTGCTGTGTCTATGCCAGCCCCTGATTGTTCCAGGAAGGCTAGAAGACAGATTAGCCTGAACGATCGTGTCATTGCCGAAAACGGTCTTCCAATCGCTCCTCATTATTTCTGCGAAGAAGCCACGTTCGTCGACCAGCTTGCCGATGTCGTGAATCATAATGCCCGGGAGCATCGCATCGTAATCTGCAGTCTTTGCTTTTATTAAAGGGACCCTCTTGGTACGACGGTACCGCAATTCGATTCGATGTCTAGCCCTTTGCGTAATCGAAAGGAACAGGGAATATTGAAGTAACCTCTACAGGGAAAAAGAGGTCAAAAAGGCTGTCAAGAAATGTCACCTGCCTCGACGCAATCAGCCTGCAGAACCTGTGGCAGTCCTAGACTTAGACTTGGACTGGACCTAGGCCTACTTCCCCTTGCGAATTCATTCCTACCACCCCAGAGAGCAGTCGACCCAACCCCCGAGCCAAGATATCCGCTGAGAGTATTTTATTGCGAGAACTGCGGATTGATTCAACTGCGCGACATAGTGGACATGAGAGAAATGTATGATGACTACGCCTTCCTAACTGCCACCGCAACGACATCACTAATTCACTTTGACCAATACGCTGAAGACATGACTCGAAGACTTTCTCTGAAATCAGCAGACCTAGTTGTTGACATCGGAAGCAATGATGGGACTCTCTTGAAAGCGTTCAGACGGCGCGGCACAACAGTCCTTGGCGTAGAACCTGCGCGCAATCTGGCAAATCAAGCCATGGCTGAGGGTGTCCCTACTCTCAACGAATACTTCGGCCCTGATACTGTAGAGCGAATTGGGCCGCATGGAGCTCGACTAATAACAGCGAACAATGTAGTGTCCCATGTGCAGGACTTAAATGGTTTCATGGAGTCTGTTTCTAACACACTAGCCTCTGAGGGCATCTTTGCATTCGAGGTACCGTGGGTAGTAGACGTGCTACGTCATTACAATTTTGACATCATTTATCATGAACACCTTTCATACTTTGGGTTTAAGCCACTATCTGACCTCCTCGGAAGACACGATCTAGAACTGATAGACCTCCAACACTTTCCCTTGATCCACGGAGGAAGCTTTCGAGGACTTGCGGCGCATCCTCGAACCTTCCCCAGACAGTCTGACACGATTACGAGAGTATTCCAAGATGAGAAAACTGGGGCAGACTTTGCAACCCTGAACGAATTTGCTTACCGGGTCCATGATATTAGACGTAGGTTGTTGGAATTGCTTCAAGACTTGAAGAAGAAGGGAAAGAAAATTGTAGGATATGGAGCTCCCGCAAAGGCGACTATTCTACTGAACTATTGTTCTATCGATCGCTCCATCCTCGATTTCGTTACGGACACTACTCCCTTGAAGCAAGGCAGATTTGTGCCGGGAGTCCGGATTCCGATAGTTGATCCGGATGAACTCCGAAAAGCCAAGCCCGATTATGCTCTACTCTTGGCTTGGAATTTCAAGGATGAAATTCTGAAAAAAGAGCAGGAATATCTCAGGTCAGGCGGGCAATTTATCATTCCATTCCCAGAACCGTCAATCCTAGGCCAGAATTCGCGGTGAGCTGGCCGACCTGCAATCGGAATGGGCAGCTGAGCTATAGATCGGAATTCATTCTATGCTCCTAGCTACCGACCTCTACGCACCATATTCTTTCAGAGTCGCAGCGAGCGACGATTCGAAGACATCGTTACTAAACAATTCCGCTCGAGACGCGGAGGACCGAGAGAGCCTCTCTCTTAGCTCGTCGTCTTCCATAAGTGTTGAGATTTTTTGCGAAGCCTCGAGTGTGTTCTGCCATCTGTATCCCACGTCCTGAGTTACTATTTCTCTAGGACCGCCACTGTCATGGACTACCGGGACGCATCGCGCTGCCATCGCCTCAACGATCGCTATCCCAAATTGCTCGTTTCGGGCACAGTGGACATAGACCTTAGCTTCGGCCAAGACATTCCTTGCTTTCCTTAGCGGAGCGTCTATGAAAGAAGTGTTAGCCGGAGCAATCCTCCTGAGAGTTTCATAATAACCACCCCTCCCACTTTGGACTCTTCCTATCACCACGAACTTCAGGGCAGGTAAATTTCGTGCGATTTCGAGGAAGTTCTCGATCCTCTTCTCCGGCACCAAGCGTGCCACAGTGACTACAACATTCTCCTTAACGCAGGGTGAAGATTTGTACAAGTCTACAGGGCATGGGGGATAGAGAGTCGTCGAGTCCCTATCCCACACTCTTCTAACAAAGTGTCTCGTATACTCGGACGTGCTGAGGAACTTGTCGACGTGCTTCACGCGCTGATGATAGTATAGTCTTGCCGGCCAATAGTAGAGCTTCCACCAAGGAGACGACCCTTCACCTTTGATATGGCTGAAGTAATCCGGAAAATAACAATACTGCAATACCGGACTTTCGCTCGACGGAGCATAGCCGATGTCCTGTGTGCTCAGCACAAGTTGAAAATCAAGGTGTGTTGAAAGCAGTCTGTGAATTTGCCGGCGATGGTAAAATAGCTGCTGGTAAAGATGAAGCCCCCTAACCAGTCGAGGACTGAACACTGGGTATGTGAGTCTCTCCACTCTAGAGAACAAGCCCTCACAAGCGAAAAATTCCTCAACCTGTGCGATATCGAAGTCTTCAGATAGTAAGCAAGCGGTATGGCCGGCCCGAAGCGCCGCTTTGAGGGAATGGATCGCAACTCTTTCCCCTCCGCCCTGCACACTCATTCTTGGATGGACCACTATAGTCCTCATCATCTGGCACACACTGTGTACTGAAGGTAGACAAATATGTCCATGTGCCTAGAGTGTAGCGCCCACAACAGTGGATCTGGACCAACTGGCCCTTGTTATAGTAAAGGGAGAGGTTCTTAGCCGTGTTGATAGTCGAGATAACGTGATGCGATGGTTTAGGGCAACCAGCAGTTTCCTGGGCGTATCTGTCAAAGGCGCTAAAAGCGACTCGTTTTGAGTTTTGGTCGGATTGGTGTTTGATCTTCGGACCCTCTGCAAAGAACCCAGATTCCAAGGTCTTATCGATACTGATTGTTACTTGGAATTGCAGAATCCATATTTCGAACTGCATAGAATCATTGCAAAGATTGGGACTTGAGAACTTCGAGACGATAATTGTTGACAACCACTCCACTGATGGCACGGCCGAGCTTCTGGCTGCGATTGATACGCAAACCAGAAACAAATTAGGCCTTAAGCTTGTCTTTCAGAATTTCAATGGCGGTCTGTCCCAGGCGAGCGATGTCGGCATTAGGGTCGCTTCTGGGAAATGGGTTCTATCCTGCAACCCGGACATAATTTTCAACGAAGATGTGAACAAAATGCTCGAATACGCGCAGTCACACAACTTCCCGATCCTTGCCCCCCAACTGATCACCGCCGATGGGACTCCCCAGTACTGTATGAGGAGATTCACGTTTACACGTCTGTTCTTTACTCTTACCAGGCTGGGACGAATCCTCGGAAGGATAGTCGCCCAAGACTTCTTTGGTCGCGACCTTTATTACAACTACGAAACGTTTGTCAAACCTGTATTAGTCGAGCACCCTGTTGCCAGCTTCTTCATGATAAACCGAGATGCCGTTCAGCAGCTCGGATGTTTATTTTCTCTGGACTTACCCATCTACTTCGGAGACACGGATCTGTTTAGCCGTGCCATGATGCAGAATATGCACATGGTTTTTCTCCCAGCCATTAAGGTGACGCACAGAATAGGTTACGTTAAGACCGTACTTCATCCTGAAGTTCAGCAATTCCTGTTCACGAACAGTATGATCAGATATGCGTCAAAATGGGGGAGTTTCCCGAGAATGCTGACCCTATTGGTGGTATTTGACGCCATTCTAGCCCCGCTAACCCACGGACGATTGCCCAGCAGAGTGGAAATCCTATGTTCTGCATACAGACTCAAAGGAGCCATTCTGGCGTAGTTTCAGTCAGTCGGGTCCGATTAGACTCCTCTCTGAAAGGCCTGAATGACAAGTGAGCGAAGAATTGTCTCACCGCGCAGAATTCGAACACTTGGAACCAACGAGAAGATCAGCATTGGTCATCCATTGCAAGCTCTCCCCATATGCGGGAGCCGAATTTCTTGGATTATCGACATGCAAGATTCTCCAAGAAATGGGGTTCCACGTCAGCATACTCTCTGACGTATTCGAGCCTTCTCGCGCAGAGGAGATTTACGGTATGGGAGACGTCTTGGGAAGATGCACTCACATTCGGCTTCCCGAGCCCACATTACATCCACCATTCAGACTTGACTATCTGACCAGAATCCTCTACGTAATTAGACTTGCGAGATTCTCGAGAGTTTTGAACCAGAAGGACTTTCAACTAATCTTGAGCACGCAGTCCTCGATTTTCTCGTTTCCCGGAAAGAGGCTATACCATTTTGTGTATGACTTGAATGACCTGTTTCGCTATCCAATGCCGCTGATTGTGCCACCCTACTCTCGCCCTAAACCGTTCAAGAGCGTGTATTTCTATCTCTTGAGGGCTCTTTACGCACGGCTGGCACCACGTCCATCACCAACCTGGTTTTTTGTCGCAGGACCAAATCTTAATCACCAATTTCGGAGTATGGGACATCAAAATTCGTCCCTCTTCTTTCCCCCTTCGAGGGTATTTGAGCCCAAGATACCCAAGAAGAATCAGATTATCCAAGTCAGCCGGATATCTCCAGAGAAGAGAATTGAAATGCTCTTCGAATTGGCCAGAAGATTACCCCAATACAGTTTTATCTTAGCTGGCAAGAACCCTAGTGCTCAGCGCCTCCTCCACCCAGGCTACTCAGACAAATTGCTTTCCAAAGTGCCCGCAAGTTTGGACTACATCGAAACGCCAATAGTCAAAAACCCGGAGCTCTTGGAAGAGAGCAAGGTATACCTCCAGACCAGCGAGGAATGGGGCGTCTTGTTGACGCTAATTGAAGCGATGTCGGCCGGATGCATTCCGGTTGTTCCAAGTGTGGGCTCCGGAGCGGAAATTGTCAAGTTAGCCGGTGTAGGCTATATTTACGAAAACCTAGATGATGCTACAGAGAAAATCAGGCTAGCAATGGAAGGCGAGACCCGATGGAGCCCACTCGAAATTTCTGAGCGAGCGAAGCAGTTCGGACCCGGAGCCTTTGAGAACATGATCAGAAAAATCTGCTCAGAAGATACACGAAATCCACCAACATGACCGAGTCGATGCTCTGTCAAACTCATCGACTTACAACGATTCGGTCGCAGCGACGAGTCGTTTCCGGCCAAAGTTCAGAGCTTTCCAGCCCCTGAAGCGCCAATGTGATCGAAGTGTCATGACGTTGGGCGTCAGTTTCGTTAGGAGCGATGAAAATTGCTGGAAATTCCCTCTGACTTACCGAAGACATTCTGGCAAAGTTTACTTCGGAATCACTTCGTCAAGTGTCAATGACCTTGCTTTCCTGAATGAGGATTACTGTGCCTGAGCGCTAGAATCACAGTATTAGCCTATAAATCGAAAGCGAGACCTCGGGGTTAGCAATGATCGACCAAGTCAGCATCCCGACGGTTGGAATTCTGACCGTCGGTCGCTTGTTGTATCTTCGGGCTAGGCCTGTGCAGAGAGACGTTCGTGAAGCCCAAATACCCTATTCAAGACGGCTCCGTCCAAGTGATTTCTTCAAAAGACCTAGGTCGTCTGAGGTGAGGGACTCATTCTGGGTCCTACCTTATGGCACACTTTGGTATGCAATCAACTTACCACTCATGCATCTAACCGGGTTTGATGGCCGAAAGTGGACGTATAGCCTCGCCATCCTAGATAGCTTGTTCGTCTGGATTAGCTTCAGACTCGGTTTTTTGGGAGCACTGATGTATTTGGGAATAGGCACGTTTCTACTTTTTAAAGCGCCGTGGAATGTGAGCATACTATGGCTTACCGTCTGCGGAATACTTTCATGGATCTTTCTCGTCCTTGCACCCGTGGCTAAGTTCCCGGTTGGGATACCACTTCGAATGCGGGCGCGTGTCCAAGGCCTGCTCTTTCATCAACGAAACTACGTCTACTACACTCTGCTCGGTATCATCTGGCTTTTTGTCTTATGGAGAAGCTTGTTCCCCTGGCTTCTTGCGGATACATTGATTGGACAGATCGTGTCTTTTGGAAACTAGATCTTCTATCAATCTCATTCTTCAGCGGCGTAGGTGACGAACTCTTCAAGCATTCCAAATCGGGCGTGGTTACTGGTTGACTACCCAAGAAAAACAAAGGGTTTGGGAGATTCACGTAGGTTAACCGAACTGCACGAGAATCGAGGTCGTTGACCCCGCCTCTATGGTCCAGATCCCGCCCCCGTTTCCGACGATCAGCGCGATCCTATGTGCGCCCGGCAGAAATGTCAGACGCCCAAAGCATGACAATGTAGATAGTACACCTGTGAATCTCGAAGTGTCTGCACCACAATCTGCTTGAGCACCGGGAGCTCCGCCGTCAACTGACAAAAGGGCCAGCAGAGCGCCAGGACAACATTCGGATGGTTTCACGAAGGTTCCAATGCTATAGAATACGGTTGCATTAGTCTTTACGGGAACATTGAATGTGACAGTCAAGACTGAGTATAAGTTGAGACCGCCGGTGGTATTGGGTACCGTGTCAATTCTGGATTGAAGGTCCGCATACACAGGCTGCAAGACCAATTTTTGAGCGGGAACTGCTGGTTCTGTGGAATGGACAAAACTGGGAGCCGTTAGAAACAATATTGCTACGGTCGCAATCGCGAATATTCCAGTTCTGGCTGTTTTGTTCAAATTAGATCCAAACTCGACCTAACGTACCTTCCATTTAGTCTTATTCATAGTGGAGACAAGAAAGACCAGCGGGTAACGTTCTCCCTCTAATTCAAGTATAAGAGACCTACTTGCGAACTAAACGATTAAAGCAATCAAGGTAATTTTCGCTAGCGTTTTGAAGGCCAGCATAGTAATCGTGAACTATAGGGTTCCGGACCTCTTGGAGAAGTGTCTCGAGAGCATCCGTCAGCACACAAGAGACTACGAGATCCTGGTTCACGACAACAGTCCTCCCAACCCGAACCTAGGTTTTGCTAAAGCGAACAATATTCTCATACGGAAGGCTCAAGGTGAATACATTGTTCTATTGAATCCGGACACATGGGTCACTAAGGGATGGCTTGACAAGCTAATCGACACAGCAGAATCAGACCCAAGAATCGGGATAGTCCAGTCTAAGACGCTTCGTCCGAACGGGCTTCTCGACAGCACAGGCCACCGATACACGTTCGTATATGGAGTCTATATGCCCGGTGACAGGGGAGCCCTAGAGCCGGACCGGGGTCAGTATGATCTTCAGACCGAATTGAAAACCTGCACTTTCGCATCAGTCCTCATCAAAAGGAGAGTGTTCGAATCCTCGGGCTTACTGGATGAGAAGATGTTCCTTTACTGCGAGGACATGGAGTTCTGCCTTCGAGCAGCCAGGCATGGATGGCGAATAGTATATTGTCCAAGGAGTGTTGTATACCACGTCAGACATGGTTCGGCGTCCACAGTGGTGAAGATCTCGCCGTGGCAGGTCTACTTCGCATACATACAATTCAAATATTTTGGGCTCATGCCGTTTCTCGCCTTCATCTTCACCACCATTATCAGAATGCCTGCAGGTATCAAGGGAAAGGATGCATCTTATCTTGTGAAAAAACTCGCAATAATTCCGAAGATAAAGCGTATGATCACATAGCGACTCGGCACTGTACCCAGAAGCGAGTTCCCATCTCAGTGCAAGACATTGATATATCCTCGCAGTCAAACCCAACCCATGCCAATGTTCCATAAGTTTAGGAGACTCGTCTGGAGAAGCTGGTTCTATTTTAGAGCTGGTTATGGTACATACATCGCTTTGCTCATAGGTTATACTAGCAACCTAGTTGTGCTCTACAAGCTCGGAGTCGTGGGCAACCACTACCTAGAAGGCATCTTCTATTCCCTCACCGTCTTTGCCGTGTTCGGCGTGCTCGTTTCGGTACCTGCTGCCATTCTGCTCGGCCTCTTTCATATGAAGAGAACTGGTGCTTACTCGGCAGAAGTTTCTCTCTCGACCGAATCAAATCCATACGTCTACAAACTAATCCCAGGAAAGGAGCGCGAGGTGTTCTTGCCCCTGATGGTTCTTACCGCCAAAGGACTCGCCAAGGTGATGCGTGAACAGAACGCGCTGAGCCCGCAGGAGAAGGAAGAGTTCGACAGCATCTTAGCCAAAGCCGACAACCTCCTAAAGGGCCAGATGATCGGACACCCCCGCCAGAGGTCTCGCAGCCTCGATTCCGAAGACAGGAGGAGCTGGCGGCTCGGCGTCGACGAAAAACGTAGTACAGCCTCCTAAGAGGTTCAACAGGATGGCACAGTGTGAGTTGCTCAGGCTGCCGATAGTGTTCGAGAGTTGGCTGGGCTGCTTGGGAGAGGGACCAGCGAGAAAATGTCGCCAGCATCCAGACAATCTAGACGCAACGCTCCTGCTCGGGAATTCTTTTTGAAACTTGGCATCAGCTGGTAACCCCTTCCTGATAGACGCCCATCATTACCTATAGGAGCAAGGGTTGCAAACAAGTGGCGGTCCCCCAGCCATCGGGTCTCATACTTCCTTTGTCTGAGGTAATATTCGAATTTTTGTCGATCCCTCTCGTCATGGACCTCGATAACCCATCTTAGGATCCTTCCGTCTATTATGCTGTCTTCGGCACCTCTGATCACCCTCCACTCTGCCCCCTCAACATCAACTTTCACTAGATCCACTTTACCGTTAACGATAGAGTCGATCTTGACCGCTTGAACCGGTAATGCTTGGCCGCCGAAGGTAGCGTCGATTGAATGTCGGCCGCCAATTTTGTGAATGTGCAATAGAGTAGTACCATCGATGTCGGAGACGGCTTTATCTAGCGTTGTGACATTGAGGAGTCTTCCGGCCGCTATCGTGAGCCTAAGCCATTCTAAGGTTTGCGGATGGGGTTCGAAAGCCATTACGGATTCAAAGTTCTTTGACAGAAGCGCAGAATAGTAGCCTACACCTGAGCCCACGTCAAGGAATAGTTTTCCTCTAATCCGCAAGACTACGCGCATAACTTCTCTTTCGAATGCGAACCTAGTTCTAACCTCAATCCAGACCCTGGCCATCTTTGGGACCTTGAGCTTTCCCAAGAAGTCCATCGTTGATGGAAGGCCTGCATCGAGAAAAATCCGGTAGGCTTTTTGACGTCCAAAGAGCAGTCTGAATACCCTTCTAACAAACGTGTACGGCCCCACGAGAACCATGAAGGCGATATTGATCCGCAATTCGATTTCTCCTAGCGAAAGATCCACCTGTTCGGGATTTCGGTATCGACCTAAGATACTTGTCCTCTTGTTGGGCCCCAGAAACGATCCTGACGACCACTTTGCCGCGTAACATGATTTCTAGTGCCGCTCAGAAGAAATCTTCGCGGTTGCCAGGAGGTTTCGGTTGCCCGGTGGGGCGGCGATTGGAGGTCTCGGGCACTTCCTAGCGGCTACTTTCTCAAATGTCGAAACGGCTTTCGTGGAGTACTTTCTGCCTTTCTCGTCCAATCGAGACGGAGGGATTATCTTCTCGTCTTGAGTTGTTCTTCTATTGTCTTGAGTCTGTTTTCTATGAGGGTTAGTTTGTCGAGTATTTCTTTGAGGATTCTTCCGAGTTCTTCTTCTCGTGGTCCGATGTACTGTCCAGGTCTCAGCGGTGTGGGCAGAGGCCCTATGGGTCGGGGTCGCAGGGGGTCTGGGAGATTTGAGGGCTCCATCGGAGGTCCCGATTGATCTAGTCGCGAACAAGGTTTTCAGGTTTTTCATCAGTCGAGACTATACTTTTTGGAGTCTGAATAGTAGAAGGGTAAGGTCTTCCCCAGCAGCTATGATAGGAAAGCATCAGCCCGAGAAATCGTTCAGAATAAGCCCTGATCAGCGATCCGGGAGGGGGGTCCCACGCGGAGGGTTTCGCACGCTTGGAGGCCGCCACACGGCAATTACTGAAAACAGCCGATAAGCCTGTTCTGCGCGACAAACCGGGAATTTCGCGCAGTTCTGTTTCAGGTGGCGAGACGACCCTCTCTAGGATCTAGAAATAAAAAAAATTCCCGCGACACAAGAGTGCTCTTTGGAGCACGATTCTTGCTAGGAAATCGCCTGGAACAAGCCCAGATCACAGATCCAGGCATCTGATTCACAACTGCGACTTTTCCACGCTGAATCATGCCGATAACTCGCACCTACGAAAACCTCCGATCCGCCCACTCTCCGCCTAGAACAACGAGACTCGCCAGAATCGGCTTCAACTGGCAAGACCCCCCTCCAGAAAATCTCGAAAGCGTTGATCCTCGCGACGCGAGAATGCTCTTTGGTGCGAGGCAGAGGTGATGG
>WNEX01000971.1_pt1 | contig 13858 bp, 7 predicted proteins | sample 5399841 | NCBI WGS metagenome assembly WNEX01 (sample SAMN13153337, study PRJNA577476) | soil metagenome | isolation source: 40 cm grassland meadow soil 2 days after 1st rain plot 5 | place: USA:California | collected 2015-09-18 | reverse complement strand
CGTGCCAGCCGGGCGGCGGATAGCCGACCCGCGGGCCACCGGCCGTCGGCGGGGCCGGCGGCGGGGCCGGCGCCGCCGCGCCCGGCTTCTCGAAGAAACGCTCCACCTCCATCGCCTGCGTCGGTCGGAGCGGGTTGCCCGACGTCATCCAGTTGTAGGCGAGGAGCGGAGCGAGGCCGAGGAGCATGCCGAGCGCAGCGGCGCCGACGGTGGGCACGGCGCGCCGCCAGCGGGCCCCCGCCCGCAGCCACTCGAGCCCGAGGACGAAGCCACCCGGCACGAGGTAGAGCACGGCATCGGGACGGATGGTGACGGCGAAGCCGAGCGCGGCGCCCGCTGCCGTGCGGTGCCGCCCGCCGGGCAGCAGCAGGTACAGCCCGAGGAAGGCGGCGAGGTGGGCCGACAGGTCGCGGGTCGGCGTGATCGCCCAGAGGTGGATGTAGGTCGGGAAGAGCGTGACCAGCGCGACCGCCGCGAGCGCCCGCCAGCGCGAGCGGAAGATGCGGCGCGCGAAGGCGAGGAGGAGCACCAGCAGCGCGACGAAGATGCTCGGGTTCAGGTAGTGCGCGCCGTCGTCGCCGAAGAGGCGGAGCCACGCTGCGAGCAGGATCGGGAAGCCCGGCGAGTACCGGCAGTAGGCGCGGTTGCCGACGGCGACGTAGCTCTGCGCGAGGATGTCGACCCGCGGCGGCACCCGGCCCACCAGCGCGTCGAGCGGGGGCCAGTGATGGAAGACGTGCCCGTGCAGGAGGTCGTGGGCGAAGGTGAGGTAGCCGAACTGGTCGACGGCGAGGTACCAGGTCGTCCGCTCGTGGGCGGCGAGCGCGGTGAGCACGAGCAGCTCGGCCGTGGCGGCGAGCCAGAGCGCGGCGAGGACGCGCGGCAGCGTGACGGCGCGGAGCAGCGCGGGCCGTGCGGGACGCTCGGCCGGCACCGGCGGCGAGCGCCGGCGCTCCGCGCGACGCCGCGCGGAGCGGGATGCGGGCGGCGCGGGCACGCGGCCTTATACCCGGGGCCGGAGCGGCGGGAAAAGCACGTTGGCCTGGCGGCGCGGGGATGGTAGGTAGGACCTCCTCGTGGCCGTCGCCTTCTCGCCGCTGGTCGCGCGCTGGTTCGGGGAGCGCTTCGGCACGCCGACGCCGGCGCAGGCGGAGGGGTGGCCGGCCATCGCCCGCGGCGCCGACACGCTCATCGCCGCGCCCACCGGCTCGGGGAAGACGCTCGCCGCCTTCCTCTGGTCGCTCGACCGCCTGGTGCGCGCCGCCGGGGCCGGCGGGCTCGAGGAGCGCACCGACGTCGTCTACGTCTCGCCGCTGAAGGCGCTCGGCAACGACGTGCAGCGGAACCTCGCTCGCCCGCTCGCCGAGATGCGGGCGCTGGCCGAGGAGGCGGGCGCGCCGCTGCCCGAGATCCGCGTCCTCGTACGCTCCGGCGACACGCCCGCCGCCGAGCGCCAGGCGATGGGGCGCCGCCCGCCCCACATCCTGGTGACCACGCCGGAGTCGCTCTACATCCTGCTCACCGCCGAGGGCAGCCGGCGCTGGCTCGCGGGCGCGCGCACGGTCGTGGTGGACGAGATCCACGCGGTCGCCGCCGACAAGCGCGGCGCGCACCTGGCCCTCTCGCTCGAGCGCCTGGACGCGCTCACGGGGCGGCGGCTCCAGCGCATCGGGCTCAGCGCCACGCAGCGTCCCATCGAGGAGGTGGCGCGCCTGCTGGCCGGCGCGGCGGCGCCGCGCCCGTGCGCGATCGTCGACGTCGGCCACCGCCGCGCCCTCGACCTCGCGCTCGAGGTGCCCGACCAGGAGCTCGGCCCGATCGCCACCCACGAGCTGTGGGCCGCCATCTACGACCGTATCGCCGCCCAGGTGCGCGCGCACCGGACGACCATCGTGTTCGTCAACACCCGCCGTCTGGTCGAGCGGGTCGCGCACCAGCTCGAGGAGCGCCTGGGCGAGGGCTGCGTGGCCGCGCACCACGGCAGCATGGCGCGGCGGACGCGGCTCGAGGCCGAGGCGCGCCTCAAGGCGGGCGAGGTGCCGGTGGTGGTCGCGACCGCCTCGCTCGAGCTGGGCATCGACGTGGGCGCCGTCGACCTCGTCTGCCACGTGGGCGCGCCGCGCGCGCTCGCGACGCTCATCCAGCGCGTCGGCCGCTCGGGCCACACGCGCGGGGGGGTGCCGAAGGGCGTCGTCTTCCCCTTGACGCGCGACGACCTGGTGCAGGCCGCGGCCGCGGTGCGCGCCGTCCGGGCGGGAGAGCTGGACACGCTCCGCGTGCCCGAGAACCCGCTCGACATCCTGGCCCAGCAGTGCGTGGCGACGGTCGCGACCGGCGACCTGCAGGTCGAGGAGCTCTGGGCGCTCGTCGGGCGGGCGTACCCGTTCCGCAGGCTCGAGCGCGCCGACTTCGACGCCGTCCTCGACATGCTGGCCGACGGCGTGGCGACCCGGCGCGGCCGGCGCGGCGCGCTGCTGCACCTCGACCGCGTACACGGCCGCGTGCGCGCCCGGCGCGGCGCGCGCCTCGCGGCGATCACGAGCGGCGGCGCCATTCCCGACAACGCCGACTACGAGGTGGTGGAGGAGCCACAGGGGTTGAAGGTGGGGACGGTCAACGAGGACTTCGCGGTCGAGAGCATGGCGGGCGACATCTTCCTGCTCGGCAACCGCTCGTGGCGCATCCGGAGAGTCGAGGCGGGCCGCGTGCGGGTCGAGGACGCGGCCGGCGCGCCGCCCACCATCCCGTTCTGGCTCGGCGAGGCGCCGGCGCGCACGCGCGAGCTGTCGGCCGCGGTCTCGGCGCTGCGCGCGGCGGTGGCGGCGCGCCTGCCGGACACGAGCTGGCTGGTGGACGCGTGTGGCCTGTCCGCGGACGCCGCAGCGCAGCTCGGCGCCTACGTTGGGGCGACCGAGGCCGCGCTCGGCACGGTGCCGACCACCGGCTGCGTCGTCGCCGAGCGCTTCTTCGACGAGGCGGGCGGCATGCAGCTGGTCGTGCACGCGCCCTTCGGGGGACGCATCAACCGGGCCTGGGGTCTGGCGCTGCGCAAGCGCTTCTGCGTCACCTTCAACTTCGAGCTGCAGGCCGCCGCCACCGACGACGGCCTGGTCATCTCGCTCGGCGAGCAGCACAGCTTCCCGCTCGACTCCGTGTTCGCGATGGTGCGGCGCGAGACGCTGCACGAGGACCTCGTCCAGGCGGCCCTCGCCTCGCCGCTCTTCACGAACCGCTGGCGCTGGAACGCGACCCGCTCGCTCGCGCTCCTCCGGCACGCGGGCGGCCGGCGCGTGCCCATGCCGCTCCAGCGCATGCGTGCCGACGACCTCCTCGCCGCCGTCTTCCCCGCGCAGGCCGCATGCGCCGACAACGTCGTCGGGCCGATCACCGTCCCGGAGCACCCGCTGGTGCGCGAGACGATCGACAACTGTCTCCACGAGGCGATGGACGTGGACGGCCTCGCGGAGGTGCTGGCGCGCATCGGCCGCGGCGAGGTCGCGACGCGCGCCATCGACACCGCGGCCCCCTCGCCCATGTCGCACGAGATCCTGAACTCGAACCCCTACACGTACCTCGACGACGCGCCGCTCGAGGAGCGGCGGGCGCGCGCGGTGGCGCTGCGGCGCACCGACCCGGACCTGGCCGCGGGCCTGGGCGCGCTCGACCCCGCGGCGATCGCGGAGGTCCGCGCGCAGGCGTGGCCCGACGTGCGCGACGCCGACGAGCTGCACGACGCGCTCCTCTCGATGGTCCTCGTGCCCGCGGCGGAGATCGAGGCGGCGGGCTGGGGCGGCTTCGCGGCCGAGCTCGCCGCGGCGGGGCGCGCGACGTGGGGCGAGACCGGCGCGCTCCGCGCGCTGGTTGCCGTCGAGCGGCTGCCCGTCGCGCGCGCGGCCGTGCCCGGGCTGCGCGCGGACCTCGACTGGCCCGGGGCGGAGCCCGGTCGCGAGGAGGCCCTGCACGCGCTCCTCGGCGGCTGGCTCGAGTGCGTGGGCCCGGCGACGGCCGAGGGGCTCGCCGCGCGCACCGGCCTCTCGCCGAGCGCCGTCGCGATCGGGCTCGCCGGGCTCGAGCGGGCCGGCATCGCGCTCCGCGGCCGCTTCACGCCGGACGCGGGCGGGGAGGAGTGGTGCGAGCGCCGCCTGCTGGCGCGCATCCACCGCCTGACCCTCGGCCGGCTCCGCCGCGAGATCGAGCCCGTCTCCGCCGCCGATCTGATGCGCTTTCTCTTCCGCTGGCAGCACGTGCAGCCGGGGACGCAGCTCCACGGCCGCGACGGGCTCCTCGAGGTGATCGGCCAGCTCCAGGGGCTCGAGCTGCCGGCGCGCGCCTGGGAGACCCAGGTGCTGCCGGCGCGCATCGCGCGCTACGACCCCGCCGATCTCGACGGCCTCTGCCTCTCGGGTGCGGTGGCGTGGGGCCGCCTCGCGACCGATCCGCCGCCGGAGGAGAACGAAGTCCCCCGCCGCCCGAAGGCGCCGACGCGCGCGGCGCCGCTCGCCTTCGTGCTGCGCGAGGACCTCGCCTGGCTCCTGGCGCCGAGCCACGGCGTGGGCGACCTGCCCTCGGCCGCGCGTGCCGTGCTCGCGCACCTCGAGCGCCACGGCGCCTCCTTCCTGGCGGACATCGCGCGCGCGACCGGCCTCCTGCCGGCGGCCGCCGAGGAGGCCCTCTGGACGCTGGTGGCGCGCGGTCTCGTCACCGGCGACGGCACCGCGGGCCTGCGCACCCTGCTCAAGCCGGACACCGAGCGCCGCCCGCGCCGCCTGCGCGCGGTGCGCGGCGGGCGGGCGCGACTCGTGCCGGCGGGCCGCTGGGCGCTCTTGCGCGCCGGCTCCGACGCGGGCGCCGAGGCCGAGCCGATGCGCTTCGCCGGCCAGCTTCTCCGCCGCTGGGGTGTGGTCGTGCGCGAGCTCGTGGCGCGCGAGTCGCGCATGCCGCCGTGGCGCGTCGTCCTGGGCGCGCTCCGCACGCTCGAGGCGCGCGGCGAGATCCGCGGCGGGCGCTTCGTCGCCGGACTGGTCGGCGAGCAATTCGCGCTCCCCGAGGCGGTGGAGGCGCTGCGCGCGGTGCGGCGGGGCGCGCAGGAGCCGGAGACCGTGGTGGTGGCCGCCGCGGATCCGCTCAACCTGGTCGGTGTCCTCGTGCCCGGCGCGCGCCTCTCGCCCATGGCGCACGAGGTGATCGCCTTCCGCGACGGCGCGGCGGTGGAAACGGGCGAGCTGGGCGCGGTGCTGAGCCGCCTCGGGCGGCGGGCGAGCGGGCGGCCCGCCGGCGCGTGACGGCCCGCGCTCGACCGGTGCGGCCTTAAGTCGGCAGCACTCCGGCATGGTGCTCGAGCCGCGCTTCGCCCGGCTGCTCGGCTCGCCGCGCGCGGCCGGCATCGCTGCCGCTCTCGTCCTCGGCGCGCTCGCCGTCGTCGAGGTGGACGTCGTGCGCAGCCTCTCGATCACCTTCGATGAGCAGAGCCACATCGGCGCCGGTTTCAGTTACGTCACGCATGGCGACGTGGTCCTGAACCCGGAGCACCCGCCCCTCGTCAAGTTGATCGCCGGGGCGACGATCGCGGCGCTCGGCGTGAAGGAGGGCTCGGCGGGCCCGCTCCTCGCGCTCGCACGCGAGCAGCCGGCCGAGGCGAGCGGCGCGTCGTTCGCCTACGGGGAGCGCCTCCTCTTTCACGACAATCCCGGGTTCGTCCTCGCCGGGGCGCGCCCCGGCGCCGATTCGATCGTCACCGCCGCGCGGCTGCCGCTCGTCGTGTTCCCGGTCCTGCTGGCACTCGTCGCTTACGCCTGGGCGCGGGCACGGTTCGGCCGAGGCGGAGGGCTCCTCGCGCTTGCTCTCGTCGTCACCTATCCCGACGTTCTCGGGCACGGCGCGCTGGTCACGACCGACGTCCCGTCGGCCGCCGTCGGCCTCGCGAGCGGCTTCGCCCTCGATCAGCTCGTGCGCGATGGACGCGTGCGGTGGCTCCTCTTGCTCGGGCTCGCGCTCGGCGGCGCGCTGGCGGTCAAGTTCTCGGCCATCTTCCTGGCCGCAGGGCTCGCCGTCGCTGCCGGCGTGGCGACAACGCTCGGGCCCGAGCGCGATGCGGCGGGCCCGGCCGATCCCTTCGGCCGCGGGGGGCGGGGACGCGCCTCGGCGCCGTCGTCCTCGCTTGCCTCGTCGTCGCCGCCCTCACGGCGCTGATCCTGACCATCTCGTACCTCGGCCACGAGCCCTTCACCGCCTACCGGCGCGGGCTCGCGAGCATCTACAGCAACTGGTCGCCGACCTACCGCGGGCTCTGCCTCGGCCGCTACGAGCCGAAGTTCTGGTACTACTTCCTCGTCGCCGTGGCGCTCAAGGCGCCGCTCGGGACGCTCGGCCTCCTGCTCGCCGCGCTCGTGGTGAGCGTCGCGGCGCGCCGCGCCCGCACGGACGCCCGGACCGAGCTCTGCCTCCACGTCCCGGCCCTGGTTCTCTTCGTCGCCACCTCGGTGCTCGCGGCGCCGATCGGGAGCCGCTACGTGATCCCGGCAATCGTATTCCTCCTCGTGTCGGCGGGTCGGCTCGCTCCGTGGGCGGGCGCCTCCGCCGTGCGCTGGACGGTGATCGGGCTCGCGCTCGTCGCCAACCTCGTCCACGTGGAGCGCGAGCATCCGTTCCACGCGAGCTCGGTCAACGCGCTCGGCGGCGCGCCAGGGTCGTTCTACCGGCTCCTCGACGACTCGAACCAGGACTGGGGCCAGGGTCTGAAGGCGCTCGCCCGTTGGCAGCGCGAGCGCGACGTGCCGCGGATCACGCTCCTCTCCTCCCTCCTGGTCGACGGAGCCGACCTCCTCGCCGCCTACGGCGTGGCGGGTGAAGCGAGTGTCCGCAACACCCGGCCTCTCTTCTTCCCGGAGCCGGGGAAGACGTACGCCGTCTCGGCCCATCTCATGGCCCGGGGTGTGTTCGACGAGATGCTCACGGCACGCGACGCCCGCATGGTCGGCCGTGAGCCGCCCCGCCTCGTCCTCGGTCGGTCGGTCGAGCCGAGCGAGGTCGTGGGGGGCGGGCTCTTGATCTTCGACCTCCGAGCCGCGGGGCGGCGCCAGCCCTAACTAAGGACGAATCGGCGCGCGCCTCTCGCCCATGGCGCACGAGGTGATCGCCTTCCGCGCCGGCGTCGCGGTGGGGACCGGCGAGCTGGGCACGGTGCCGAGCCGCCTCCGGCAGGGGGCAAGCCCCTGAGGCCGGCGCCTATCTCCCGTCGAGAGCGGCCAGCAGACGCTCGTAGTGCTCCGTCGGCAGCCCCGAGGCCGCCACAGCGCTCATCAGCATCCGCAGACGCTCGCGGTCGCCCGTCAGCGCCGAAGGGTCGGTGAGCAGCGTCTCGACCGGCCGACGGTAGGGGCCGAGGGCATCGAAGATGGCCCGCCCCCACCCGCTGGCCGCCACCACCACGTCCAGCGGGGCGCGGCACTCCACACGCATGTTGTCGTCGGTGTTGATGCCCACGCCCTGGCTGAAGGCGCGCACCCCCTCCGGCCCGAGCTGCAGGAGGGAGAGCAGGAGCTCGATGCGTCGAACGCCGACGCGCTCGCTCTCCGCCTGGATGCCCCGCGCAGCCCATCGCTGATCGAGCGCCGCGAGGTCGAGGACGAGCGGCTGGCGAGAGCCGACCAGGTACCAGTCGTCCCCGTACGGGTTCTTGAAGGCGAGCACCTCAGCGAACACGGAATGGAAGGTGGCCAGAATCGTGCGGTACGTGTCCACGGAGATCTCGTAGCCCTGCAGCCACTGCACGAACAGCCCGCCGGGACGCAGCCGGCGGGCGCCGAGCTCGAAGAAGTCCGCGGTGAAGAGGTTGGCGACGCCGGTGATCCAGGGATGCGACGGCTCCGAGATGATGGCGTCGTAGGTCGCGTCTGAGGCACGGAGGATGTGGCGTCCGTCTCCCAGGTACACCGTGAGACGGGGGTCGCGGAGCGGCTGATGATTCACGCGATCGAAGAAGTGCGATGCCTCGAGGACGGCCGGCTCGATCTCGAAGGCGGTCACTCGCTTCGCGCCTCCCCGGAGGACCGACCCGACGGTGACGCCGCTGCCCCACCCCACGACCAGGACGTCGTCGGCGTGTTCGGCGAGGAGGAGGGGGATCTCCGCCAGCATCACCTGGGTGGTCATGTCGCCGAGCGTGTCGCTCGCGTTGGCGCGGCCGTTGATGATGAGAGACCGAGCTTCGCCCTTCTGGGTCACGGCGATGGTCGCAGTCCGGCCCTCGCGAAAGTACAGGAGCTGATCGTTCGGGCGCGTGAGCGCCTCGGGGCCCGCGCCCAGGCGGCTGGGCTCGTACGGTCCGAAGCTGAGCGGCTTCTTCTCCCACTCGGGCAAGGTCACGGCGCCGAGGCCGACGCAGAGGAGGATCGGCACCGAGGCGAGCGCGAGCCAGCGCGGCGACTCGTGGGACCACGCAAAGAGGACCCCCATGACGGCTCCGACGACGCAGATGGCGAGCAGGGTGCGTTCCGAGCCGAGGACGGGAATGCAAACGAGGCTGGCGAGCATGGCCCCCAGGATCGCCCCGACCGTGTTCACCGCGTAGACGCGGCCGACCACCCCGCCGGTTCGCTCGGCATCGGGCGGGACGGCCCCGACGATCACCAGCGGGAGGATGGTGCCGGCAAAGAGGACGGGCAGGAGAAGGATCGAGAACACGGCCGTGGTGTTCATGGTCACCAGCCCGGCGATCCCTTCGGGGCGCCACCACCTGAACAGCGACACGTACCAGAAGGGCGCCCGGTTGATGGAGTACACGGCACCCAGCAGCGAGACGGCCATCAGTGCGTGCATCGTCGCCAGGAGGGACGCGACCGAGCCCCCGCGCGCCACGCGGCGCGACACCCACGCGCTGCCGAGCGCGAGCGCCGCGAGGTTCACGAGCAGGACGGTGCTGAAGGCGTAGGTCGTGGAGCCGACGATGAGGATCAGGGTTCGCGTCCAGGCGACCTGGGCGGCGATGGAGACGAGTCCCGAGACGAAGGCAGCCGCGAGGAGGAGCAGCCCCGGACGATGCCCGGGCAGGCGAGACGGCTCGCTTGGGAGCCGGCGCGGCGCCGTCTGCCGCGGCAGGGCCAGGACCAGCAGACCCGCGCCGATGTTGACGAGCGCCCCGGCGAGGATGGTGCGCCGGATGCCGAGCGTCGGCAGGAGGAGGAAGCCCGCCGCGAGGACGCCCAGCACGGCGCCGACTAGGTTGGCGGTGTACAGCCACTGTGGCGCAAGCGAGGGCCGCCCCGGCCGCTCGGCGAGGTAGTCCGCCAGGGCAGGCAGCGTGGCGCCCATCATGATGGTTGGCGGGAGGAGGATGGCGCTTGCCATCGCGAACTGGAGGACGGTGAACAGCGTGAAGGAGAGGACATAGCGCCGCCAGAGCCAGCCGTAGAGCGGAGCGACGAGGTCGAGCAGGAAGGGCACCAGGAGCGCGCTCAGACCGATGCCGATCTCCAGCAGCGCATACGCGCGGCGCGTGTCCGGCAGCCGCGCCACCCGCCGTCCCATGGCGTAGCTGCCGATCGCCAGGCCGCCCATGTAGACGGCGAGGACGGTGGCGATGGCGAGGGTGCTCACGCCGAAGAGGTGCCCCAGGAGGCGGCCCCACACCACCTCGTGGATCAGGCCGGCGCTTCCCGAGAGCGCGAACACGGCGGCCAGCCCGGGACCGAGCCAGCGCTGCACCCGGGGGGCCTCTGCCGTCGCGGTCGTCATCGACCGGCCTGCTCAGCGGACCTCGGAGCCGCGCTACCGCGCCAGCGCGGGATCGTGCACGTCGTGCGCGGGCGACTCTCCTCCCGCCGCCGTGGCGGCCGCCCCGCCGTCCGGCCGCAGCACCGCCCCCTCCGCCGCCGACGACACCAGCGCCGCGTACCTGGCGAACACGCCGCTCGCATAGCGCGGCGCGGGCGGGCGCCAGCGTGCGAGGCGCTGGCGGATGGTGGCGTCGTCGACCAGGAGGTCGAGGCGCCGCCGCTCGACGTCGAAGGCGATCGTGTCGCCCTCCTCGACCGCGGCGATCGGGCCGCCCACCGCCGCCTCGGGGGCGACGTGGCCGGCCATCAGGCCGCGCGTGGCGCCGCTGAAGCGGCCGTCGGTCAGGAGCGCCACCTGCTCGCCCAGGCCCTCGCCGACCAGCGCCGCGGTGACGCCCAGCATCTCGCGCATGCCCGGGCCGCCGCGCGGGCCCTCGTAGCGGATGACGACCACGTCGCCCGCCTTGATCGCGCGCCGGGTGACGGCGGCCATCGCGTCCTCCTCGCGCTCGAAGACGCGCGCCGGACCGCGGTGGGTCGTGCGCTCGTGGCCGGCCATCTTCACCACGCAGCCCTCGGGGGCGAGGTTGCCCCTGAGGATGACGAGGCCGCCGGTCGGCTTGAGCGGCCGCTCGAGCGCAGAGACGACCTCCTGCCCGGGCGTCTCGACCGCGCGGGCCGCCTCCTCGGCGAAGGTGCGGCCGCTCGGCGTGAGCGCGCTTCCGTCGACCAGGCCGGCGGCCACCAGGCGCTTCCCGACCACGGCGCCGCCGCCCGCGTTCCCGAGGTCGACCGCGGTGAACCGGCCCCACGGCTTCAGGTCGGCCCACACCGGCGTGCGGCGGCTCACGCGGTCGAAATCGTCGATCGTGAGCGGCACGCCGATCTCGCGCGCGAGCGCGAGCAGGTGGAGGACCGCGTTGGTCGAGCCGCCGCTGGCGGCCACGCCGGCGATCGCGTTCTCGAACGCGGCGCGGGTGGTGATCTGGCGCGGGCGGAGGCCGCGCCGGAGCATGTCCATCGCGAGCGCGCCCGACTGGCGGCCGACCTCGTCCTTGGCCGGGTCGGTGGCGGCGATGCTCGCCGTGCCCATGGGCGAGAGCCCCAGGAACTCGAGCGCCATCGCCATCGTGTTGGCGGTGAACTGCCCGCCGCACGCGCCCGCGCCCGGGCAGACGACGTCCTCGAGTTCCTTCAGGTCCCGGTCGCTCATCTTCCCCGCCGCATTGGCGCCCACCGCCTCGAAGAGGTCCTGGATGGTGACGTCGCGCCCGCGGAAGCGGCCGGGCTGGATGGAGCCGCCGTAGACGACGAAGCCGGGCACGTCGACCCGGAGGAGCGCCATCGCGCCACCCGGGATCGTCTTGTCGCAGCCGACCAGCACGACCAGCGCGTCGAACATGTGCCCGCGCGCCACCAGCTCGATCGAGTCGGCAATCACCTCGCGCGAGACGAGCGAGGTCTTCATGCCCTCGGTGCCCATGGTGATGCCGTCGCTGATCGCGATGGTGTTGAACTCCATGGGCGTGCCGCCCGCCTCGCGCACGCCGCGCTTCACGTGCTCGGCCAGCCGGCGCAGGTTGAAGTTGCACGGCATGGTCTCGGTCCAGGTGTTGGCGATGCCGACGATCGGGCGCGCGAGGTCCGCGTCGGAGAAGCCGATCGCCTTGAAGTACGAGCGCGCGGGCGCGCGGTCGCGTCCGTCGAGGAGGGTGTGGCTCTTGTGGCGAGGGTCGAGTGACATGGGGGCGCATCGTAGCGTAGCGTGGAGCCGGGGAGAAGCGCGCGGGGCGGCTTGTCCGCCTCGCCCACCCGTATTACGAGGACTACGTGGCGGCGAGCCGGGTCGTGACGCTCCGGATCGAGCCCGAGCTGTTCGCGCAGCTCCGGGCCGCGGCGAAGGCCGAGCGCCGGAGCGTGTCCGCGCAGATCCGATTTCTCGTGCGGCGAGAGCTCGAGGCGTGGCCGCGGCGGCGGGAGAAGAGGAATGGAGGATCAAGGCATTACTCTTGGTGCAGGGCCTGTACGACTCGCTGGCCCCAGGATGGCGGCCCGACCTTGAGCGCGTCATCGGCCTTCTGCTCGGCTACGATCGCCAGGACATTGAGCGATTCATAGCGTCGCTCCCAACCCGGTCAGCTTCAAACTGACCCACCACCTGGGAGTGACATCTCTGGCAGCGCGCACGGGGGACCTGCTAGCCTCCCTCTCCCCGTGAAGGTTCGCTCCGCCATCTGCTGGGAGCCGCGCCAGCCGCTCGTGATCGACGAGATCGACCTCGAGGGTCCGCGCGCCGGCGAGTGCCTGGTCCGCCTGGTCGCAACCGGCGTCTGCCACACCGACTCCTACACGATGAGCGGGCGCGATCCGTCGGGCCTCTTCCCGGCCGTCCTCGGCCACGAGGGCGGCGGCGTGGTCGAGGAGGTCGGGCCCGGGGTCACGAGCCTCCGTCCCGGCGACCACGTGATCCCGCTCTACATCCCCGAGTGCCGCCAGTGCGAGTTCTGCCTCTCCGGCAGGACGAACCTGTGCGGCGCGCTGCTCGCCACGCAGGGGAAGGGCCTCATGCCCGACGGCACGAGCCGGCTCTCGCACCGCGGCCGCATGCTGCTTCATTACATGGGGACCTCGACCTTCGCCGAGTGGACCGTCGTTCCCGAGATCGCGCTCGCGAAGATCCGCTCCGACGCGCCGCTCGACAAGGTATGTCTCCTCGGCTGCGGCATCACGACCGGCATCGGCGCCGTGCTGAACACGGCCAGGGTCCACGCCGGCGCCTCGGTCGCGGTCTTCGGGCTCGGCGGCGTCGGGCTCTCGGTGATCCAGGGCGCGGTGATGGCCGGCGCCGGCCGCATCATCGGCATCGACACGAACCCGCGGAAGTTCGCCATGGCGCGCCAACTGGGCGCGACCGACGTCCTCGACCCGGCCAGGGTGTCGAGCGTCGTCGAGGAGGTCGTCGAGATGACCCGGGGTGGCGTCGACTTCTCCTTCGAGTGCATCGGCGACGTCGAGGTGATGGGTCAGGTGCTCGCCTCGGCGCACAAGGGCTGGGGGCAGGCGATCATCATCGGCGTCGCGGGTGCGGGTGAGGAGATCCACGCGCGCCCGTTCCTGCTCGTGACCGGCCGCGTCTGGCGTGGCACCGCCTTCGGCGGCACGCGCGGGCGGACCCAGTTGCCACAGTACGTCGACTGGTACATGAGCGGACGCATCAGGGTGGACGAGATGATCACGCACACCCTGCGGCTCGAGGAGATCAACCGCGCCTTCGACCACATGCACGCGGGCGACAGCATCCGCAGCGTCGTCGTCTACGGAGAGGGAGGACCGCCATGATCCGCTTCTACTACGGCTCGGGCTCGCCCTTCTCGTGGCGCGTCCAGCTCGCGCTCGAGGAGAAGGGGCTCGCCTACGAGCCCGTGCTGCTCAGCTTCGAGAAGGGCGAGCACAAGTCGCCCGAGCACCTGGCGCGCAGCCCGCACGGCAAGGTGCCGGCGCTCGAGGACGACGGCGTCTCGCTCTACGAGTCGAGCGCGATCGTCGAGTACCTGGAGGAGCGCTACCCGCGCACGCCGCTCCTGCCGCCCGACCCGGCGGCCCGCGCCGCGGTCCGCATCGAGGAGCTCGAGTGCCTGCTCTACTTCACGGAGCGGTTCTTCCCGCTCGCGCGGCACGTCTTCTTCACGCCGCCCGACAAGCGCGATCCGGCGGCGATCGAGGCGGCGCGGGCGGAGGTCCGCGGGCAGCTCGGCCAGCTCGAGGCGCGGGCGGTGCGTCGGAAGGGCGAGTATCTCGTGGGCGCGCTGTCGCGCGCGGACTTCACGTGGCTCCCGTTCGTCGAGATCGCGGCGCGGGCCGGCGTGGACCTCGACCGGGGCGCGACGCCGTGGCTCGTCGACTGGCGGTCGCGGATGCGGGCGCGGCCGAGCTACGAGCGGAGCTATCCGCCGCACTGGCGGAAGAAGTAGCTCAGCCGGCGGCGTCCCACACGCCGAGGACCTCGGCCGCCGTCGTCACCGTGGCGAGGAGCCCGAGCGTGTGCTCGAAGACCGCCTCCACGTAGCTCGCCGGCAGGCCGGCCA
>WNEX01001073.1_pt1 | contig 13866 bp, 17 predicted proteins | sample 5399841 | NCBI WGS metagenome assembly WNEX01 (sample SAMN13153337, study PRJNA577476) | soil metagenome | isolation source: 40 cm grassland meadow soil 2 days after 1st rain plot 5 | place: USA:California | collected 2015-09-18 | reverse complement strand
CGGCAGGCACAGCGGGCTCCATCAGTTCGCAAAATTCCAGCAACACCTACTTCATCAACAACATCAGCGTTTCCTGGCGGCCGGCAAATCCGCCCTACGAACTTCTCAACGCCAGCACCGGCGCGAAATTCTTCACGAACCTATCCTTGGGAGGGCCGTGCTTTTTTGACGCAACCTCAACTCCTCCGGGGAGCGGCACTGGTACGGACTTTTGCGCTTTCCCGAGTTCCGGCTTCTTGCAGGCGGACCCACAGTTTGTCAATCCGCCACGCTTTGATGGTGCAACCCCGGGCCAGTACCGCACGGCGCGCCCACCCTCGTTCTTGACGCCGTTCAGCACAACCGCCTCTGCGTGTGCGACCTCGACCGCGACCTGTGAAGTGAGCCGCGCTTTCGCCATCGGCGGAAACAGCGCTGCGAACGGCGTCGTTGGCACTGACCCAACGACTCTGGTTCCACAGAATTCGGCCACCTGGTGTGACCTGGGGACATGGGTATACACGGACATCAACGGCAACCCCCGCGGCGCTGGGAAATGGGACCTCGGTGCGTTCCAACAATAATGAACGCGCAGCCGCGCAATCCGTTTTCAGGTGCTTGTAGTAATGTTTGGGCAGAGAAGCCTAAAACCGGAGGCCGGCGGAACCTCCGGTCCGTTGCTTCGCTTAACGGGACAATGAAAGAGACTAATCGCCGGACTTGCGACGTTCGCAGAGCGTCACGATCTTCGCCGGGTCTATCGCTTCGTTGTCAATCTGCATTTCGACGACTTTGCCTTCTTTGTCGATCAAATAATTGACACGCCGCGCGGCTTTGTATTTCGGATTGTACAGACCATATTGCCGGGTGACGTCGCCGCCCCAGTCGCTCAACAGAGGAAACGTAACGCCGATTTTCTCCGCCCAGGCGTTGTTGCTGAACGGGCTGTCCATGCTTACACCCAATACTTGGGTGTCTGCAGCTTCCAGCTTTGCCAAATTCTGCTGGAAGTTCTGCATTTGCTTCGTTCAACCACCGGTGAAGGCGAAAACATAAAACGCCAGCGCCACGCTCTTCTTGCCGCGGAAATCGTGCAGAGAGACTTCCTTGCCCTTGGTGTCCCTTAGTGTGAAGTCCGGCGCCATATCGCCAACTTTTACCGTTGGCTCGGGCATAGCGTCCTTTTTCTCCTGCGCCCCAACACGGTTCAGGGAGGCGAGTCCGCCAAGAACGATCGTTCCTAGCGCAAGGCCGAGCACCGGGACCATAAGTCCTCTTCGCATTCGCTTTTCCTCCTCGGATGTTCTGTCGGTCAGCCGTCCCATGGAGCTGCCCTCAGCGCCGATGATACCAGAGGGTACGGCTTTTCGCAGGTCAAGAATCGCGGTATCGTCAAATGCGCAGCGGAGGTAGCGGCCATGGCGGTCCGGACGGTGCGGCAACTCGGGGACCCTGTTTTGCGCGAGAAATGCAACCCGGTGCAAGATGCGTCCGCTCCGGAAATTCGGGCGCTGGTCGAGGATCTGCAAGACACGTTGGCGCATTGGCGCAAGAACACCGGCTATGGACGGGGCATTGCCGCGCCGCAAATTGGAGTTTTGCAGCGCGTGATTTTCTTGGGCTTGCCGGGCGAAGCCCCCTGGCCTCTCGTGAATCCGAAAATCATCGAGCGCAGCGGAGAGCGCATCGTCGTGTGGGATGCCTGCCTCAGCTTTTTGTCCATCTTCATGCAAGTCGAAAGGAACCGCGAAATCACCGTGCAATACCTGGACTTGCAGGGGATGACACACGAGATTCAGGCTGGAGAGCTTCGCGACCTCTCCGAATTACTTCAGCACGAAATCGATCATCTCGACGGAGGCCTTTGCATCGACCGCGTCGCCGACTTAAAAACTATCTGCACGAAAGAGGAATTCGAGAAGCGATACCGGGCGGCTAGTCCCTATGCCACAAGTGCAAGCCAATAGTTCAAGTGTCAAATACCAAGGAAACAGCATGAGCAGACAAAAAGTTAAATGGGGCGTGCTGGGAGTAGCTGCCATTGCGGTGAAAAAAGTGATTCCGGCGATGCAAAAGGGCGAATGGAGCGAAGTCGCGGCCATCGCGTCGCGCGAACTGAGCAAAGCTGAGAAAACCGCCCAGCAACTGGGCATCCCCAAAGCTTATGGCTCTTATGAAGAGCTTCTCGCAGACCCGGAAATCGAGGCCATTTATAACCCGCTTCCGAATCATCTGCACGTTCCGTGGTCTATCAAAGCTGCGGAAGCAGGGAAGCACGTCCTGTGCGAAAAACCGTTAAGCCTGACGGTTCGCGAGGCGAAAGAGCTGCTTCGCGTGCGCGACCGTTGCGGCGTGAAAATCGGCGAAGCTTTTATGGTGAAGACGCATCCGCAATGGCTGAGAGTCCGGGACCTGATTGGCACAGGTGTCGTCGGGAGGCTTCGCTCGATCGTCGGCATGTTCAGCTATTTCAACCGCGACCCGAAAAATGTCCGCAACGTAGCTGATTGGGGCGGCGGAGGGCTCATGGACATCGGCTGTTACCCAATTACCACGTCGCGATGGATTTTCGGCGAAGAGCCCTTGCGCGTCTGCGGAATGTTGGAAGCCGACGCCGAGTTTGGGACCGACCGACTGAGTTCGGCGATGATGGAGTTTCCGTCGGGCCATTCCGTGTTCACTTGCAGCACGCAGCTCGTTTCTTATCAGCGCATGCAGTTTCTGGGCACCGAGGGACGCGTCGAAATTAAGATTCCCTTCAACGCGCCAAACGACCGCCCGTGCGAAATTCTCATAGACAACGGGAAGGATGTTTTTGGAGGCGGAATCAGTCAGGAAGCCATTTCCGTGTGCGACCAGTACACGATTCAGGGCGATGCTTTTTCAAAAGCTATCCGCGAAGGCACCGAAGTTCCCGTGCCCCTCGAAGATGCCATAGCCAACATGGCGGTCATCGAGGCGATCTTTAGGTCGGCGGATACCAAACGGTGGGAGGCGCCACGAACTTAACCTGCATCCGTCCTACAGGTCCTGCCAGTTCGAGAAGAAGGTCGAAATGGCCTTCGCCGGCGCGTAAAACGCCAGCAGAATGATGGAAGCCATGGCGTAAATGAGTAATCGCAGCCTCATACCAGCACAAACACTTCCTACGATAAAAGGTTGCGTTCTCAGCCGAAAAATACAGGGGCTAAGGCTTAGCGCAGAGTCAGGTCGCCCGCGCCGACATGGGCGTGAAGCTTGTATTTTCCGTTCCCGTCTTTGTGGAAAGAGCGAAACTCCTTTGTACATACACCCACTCCTTCCTCCACTGCCTAAGAAACTAAGAAGGAAGCCAAAATGTTCCGGAATTCCGAGCCTGGTTCCGCCTCAGACCTGGTGCGCCAGGAATCGAGGGCGGATCGAGGAACGACTCAATTACCCATTTTCCTGAGAGCCCCCGGCAATGGAGGGAACGAGCAGAACGCGGTCGCCTTCCTGCAGCGTGCAGGACTCACCGCCAAGAAAACGGATGTCTTCCTCGTTGAGATAGATGTTGAGGAATTGGCGGATTTGGCCGCTCTCGTCTCGCACGTGGCGCGACAGTTCCGGGAATCGCTTGGTCAGCGCGTCAAGAGCTTCGGCGACGGTCTCGGCGCTGCAGTCAACTTTTGGCGCGCCGCCCGTAAAACGGCGAAAAGCCGCGGGAATTTCTATAGTAACTGGCATTGGTTGCAAATCCTCCTCGAACATAACCAAAAGAATCTATTAAACCTAAGTTTTAGCCCCTGCCGCCGTGGCGCCGAGTTGCGCGTCGAGATACGCCTCGAAGGCTTCCAATCGCGGCGCAATGGCCTCCGTCGCCGGAAACTCCGCCGCAATGGCGTCAGTCGTCTTCAAACCGTTGCCGGTGATGCAAATCACGGTGGTTTCCTCCGGCTTGATGCGATTCTGGGCGAACAGTTTCCTGGTGACGCCGACAGTTACGCCGCCGGCGGTCTCCGTGAAAATGCCTTCGGTTTCCGCCAGCATCTTGATGGCGTCCACAATCTCGGGATCGGACACGTCTTCGGCCCAACCGCCGGAGTCGCGAATCAGTTTCATCGCGAACGGGCCGTCAGCGGGGTTGCCAATGGCCAGCGAACGCGCGATGGTGTTCGGCTTCTGCGGCTCGAATCGCGCGAGATTGCGCTTCACGCCGTCGGAAATCGGCGAGCACCCAGTGGCTTGCGCGCCAAAAAACTTCACCGGCTTGTCATTCACCCAGCCTAATGTCACCAACTCCTTGAAGGCTTTCGCGATTTTTGTAATCAGCGAGCCACCGGCCATGGGGACTACCACGTTGTCCGGCAGCTTCCCGCCCAGTTGTTCTGCGATCTCGTATCCGTGGGTTTTCGAGCCTTCCGAGTAGTAAGGCCGCAAGTTCACGTTAACGAGGCCCCATTGGAAACGGTCGGCAATCTGCGCACAAAGCCGGTTTACGTGGTCGTAGTTGCCGTTGATGCGCACGATGCGCGCGCCGTAAACGGCGGTGTTCAGCACTTTGGCGGGCTCCAGGTCCGCGGGAATGAACACGCACGCATCAAAACCCTGCTGCGCTGCTTGCGCCGCAACCGCGTTCGCCAGATTGCCCGTCGAAGAACATCCGACGGTTTCAAAGCCGAACCGGCGCGCGGCAGCCAGCGCCGTGCCGACCACGCGGTCTTTGAACGAGAGAGAAGGGAAGCACACCGCGTCGTTCTTCAGGTAGAGATTTTTGATGCCCCACTGCGCAGCCAGCTTGTGCGACAGAACCAGCGGTGTGCCTCCCGTGGCCGTGGGTGGAGTAAAGCCTTCGCCGAGCGGCAGCAACTCGGAATAGCGCCACATGTTGAAAGAGCGCGAAGAAAGATTTTCGCGGCGCGCGATTTTCTTCAACGCGTCGTAATCGTAGGCAACTTCGAGAGGCGAGAAGCAGTCTTCGCAAAACGACCGGGGCACGTTGCCCCAGGTTTTGCCGCATTCGCGGCAACGTAGCTGATAAAGCGAGTCAGGAGACATGGCGCAATCCTTAAGTGCAGTAAACGCTGTCAGCGCTCAGTAAGAGGCGCGTAGCGCCTTACGGAGCCGCCGACGTTCCGGGCAAAACCTGCATGCGCAGGCACGCCCGGCACCGCGCTAGGGAACACGTAGGTGAAATTCGATTCGGGCAGCAAGGAGGGGAAACGAAAAACCCTCCGTGCCAAAGCGCTCGGAGGGTCTCTAGGAAACTCTACCAGCTCTTTAGCAGTTTTTTACGTGGAGCAAGTTGCCCTAAATCGCCACGTGTCGCCGCAACCGCAGCTAACTCTTTTATGCCTGAGGGGCTCCGAGAAGTCAAGAGGCAGATTCGGGGGATCTTTCGCCTTGGCCATTTTCCCAAACCCGTCAGGTTAAGTCTCTTTGTTTGAGGTTAGTCCGGCCGGTGACTTTGCCATACAAAGTAGCTTGCGGCGCAAGCTAGCTTATGCCACAAGCTAGTTTGCGGATTTAACCGAGCCCACTCGACAGGTAAGCCCTTTTGTTTTAGCCGGTTATGCCAGAATGCCTTTGTTCTACAAAGTACAAGGCCGCGCCATCTAGATGGTGCGGCCATCTAGATGGCGGATCCCGAATGCCCTCACGGCTTACGGCAGTTTGGACGTCACTTTGTGGTTATTTGTTCGCCAGCATTTCCGAAACGGTCGGGTCTTTTGGCCCCATGAAATGAGTGGCGAGATTCTGCGCGAGCTGCGTGTCGGTCTTCGCGCCCGCGATGGCCTTTTGCGCGTGCTGCGCATGCTCCTCGCGAGGACCGGAAAGCGTGATCAGCGCCGCCGCAAATTCCATTTGCGCGTCATCTCCCTTCAATGCGGCGCCGCGAAGCTCAATCGCTTTCTTGATCATGGCGTAACCGTCCACGCCTTCGGCCGGGTTGGGATCCATACGCATGCCGTCCGTCATGTGCGGCAAGTTCTGCCCGAGCCACTGCTTGTAAGTTTCCACAAGGTAGCCGGCGTCGAACCATGCCAGCGCGTCAGGATGGCCTGAGGATTCCGCAGAGGTCGCACGCGCGTGAAGCTTGGCAAGCAGCGCCTTCGCCGCGAGAGGATCTCGGCGCGCGTAAAGTGTGGCGCGGCGCAGTGTTTCCATGCGGACGAGCACGGGCGTATCCGGCTGGAGAATCTCCAGCGTGTCGTTAGCCAGATTTTTCGTGTTGTAGTTTTCGGAACCGCTCAGGTTCCAACTGTTGCTGGCGAGCGGCAGCGAATGGGCCTGTCCAATTTCAAATGCATGGCAGATCAGAGGTGGTCCCGCCAGAGCAAATGTTGCAAAGCAAAGAGTAATGATCACGAGAACTAAAGCGAACCGCGATGAATGATTCTGTTGAGCCGCCTTCATGTTTGTCTCCTCCTGGATAATTTCGAACTTCAGGAGACAAGACGCTGCGTTCTCAAGGCATGTTAACTGGATTCAATTACTTCTCGGACCAGGTGCGTTCGTACATGTGCCAGAGGTAGACGTCGCCGTAACCCAGCGAATTCCACCACGAATCGAGCATTTTTTGGTCGAGGCGCAAAACGCCTTCGCGCGTAACGTCCTTGGGCGGCGGAGCCAGCGCCGCAAGACGATCGTAGACGCCCGGACGGTCAGTATCACTCACGCGCGACAACAAATGCCACAGCGTCAGCGCATCTTCCTTCCTTGCATCCACTAGGAGGATTCCCAGCAACACATTGCGTTCCTGCGGCGTGATTTTCGCGAAATCAAATTTCGTCAACGCATCGCGAAACGAAGTGGGGGCGTCTTCAAGGTACGGCGTGCCCGGCCCAATTTTGGGCCGCGTAGCGCACACCGCGCCGGCGGGGATGAACGATTCACGGCCGTTCAGCTTGAAACCGACCCAGCCCATCGTCGTGCGCAGCAAGCCCGCTCCGGAATCGTCCACGTGCAGCGTGTACACGCATCCCAAATCCACGGCTACCGCGGAAGGTGTGTCCACAACAAACTCGCCCGGTGGCGCCCAGATCGTCGCGTGAATGGTCCCTCGCTCGAGCGACAGGCGCTCGTGACCTGGCCGGCTCGCCACGACGCGGAGCCGCGATGCGGCGTCGACTTCGATGCGGCCGGTTTCATCCAGCGTGATGCTTGCGCGGGAAGTATTGTCGGTGACCAGTGTTTGGCCTACTTTCAGCTTTGCAGTTTCCGAATTCGCGCTGAGCGAATGCCAACCAACGCGCGGCGCGCCTTCGATGCGCGCGATCTCCCAAGCCGGGCCCGCATTGCTTGCAAGTCTTGCGCGGATAATGAGGAACGCTGCGACGCCAATCAAAAGTACAGCGGCTACGGCGGCAATCTGGAAAGAAAATCGAAACGAGGCGAAGCCCCAGCGCGGTGCGGGCCGCTCCTCAGAGAGCTGATCAAACGCAGGGGCGGGCTGATCGTGCCGATACCGCCCCAGCAAATTCTCCAGCTTTTGTACTTCCGGGTCCGGCTCGCCGGAGCCGTCCCACAAATAATCATCTTTCATGGCAGCGTCCTTCTCAATTCTTAATTCCACTCCTTTTCAAGCCCGCTCAATCCACTCAAATTGTCTCTGCTCCTAATCTTCCGTTTCATTCGGCGCCCAATGTCTTCTCTGGCAGGTTTCCTTGCACTCTCTCGGCGAGCTTTTCGCGCAGCATCTGCATGCCGCGGTGAAGGTTCACGCGCACCGATCCATGCGTCAAGCCTATGCGCATAGCGATCTCCGGGCCCGTCATTCCTTCGACAAGCCGAAGCGTCAGCGGCTCGCGATAAGTTTCTGGCAGAGTGCGCAACACGGCCAGAGTCATCGCCGCCTCTTGCTCAACCACATGATCATTGGTGCGGCTTTCGGCTAACTCCTCCGCCTCGGGATCCGTTGCACGATCCAGCGAATCCGACCTGCGGAAATAATCGTTGGCGCGATTGCGCGTGATGGTGCTCAGCCAGGCCCCAAACCGCGAGATGTCTCGCAACGAATCGAGCTTCCGCAAGGCCAGCAGAAAAACTTCTTGGACCAGGTCATCGACTTCGCGGGGCGGCACGCGGCAAAGCAAAATCCCGTGCACCATCCGCGCATAGCGATCGTAGAGCAGGCCGAACGCGGAGCGGTCTCCCGCGCGGGCGGCGTTCACTAGCGCGTCTTCAGCGGAAGTGTCCGTCGTAGGCTGGGCCATCACAGCCCGACGCTCCATGCTCGCGGTTCGAAAGTCAAGGACGTATCCCAGGTTCAATCCCAAGCGCAATCCCAAGTCCAATCGAGGAGCGATAAGTCAATCGCCCCGTCTATTCATCCAGACGCGCTGAGCGCCCGAGGTGTTAACAAAGCAGGGTTCGCTAGAACGGAACGCAGCCCCGCTTAGTCCTTGCCCGCCAGCAAGTTACGCCAGCCTTCTACCGGCAAATGACCTTTGGTGACAACAAAATGGCAGGTTCCTGCGTCCAATAGAAGGTGAAGGAACTACGAAGGCGCCCAGCCAAGTGGGTAGTTATCGCTTCGGTGACTCACCGGAAGCGCAGCAACTACAAAGAGATGGCAGTGTTATACTACGTGACGGACGAGGCAGTCTGTCCGGCAGTTTTGGAGAAGAATCCAAACTTTCGATGAGGATTGCTCGGCTGCAATTACAACGGCATGGGGGCCAGTCTTAAGGAGTAAGGGGAAATGGGAGAACAAGTTAAGGAAATATTGAATTGGGCGCGCCAGCGGAAAATTCTGGCATCCGCATTTGTCGCCTTGACATTGCTCGTTGGAATCCTGATCGGCTCGTTAGTCTCCGGCCGGGTTTCCGCGACGAAAGGTTTTGGATTTGCCGGCACAAATGCCACGGCCCTCACGGTGCCGGACCCCATTCCGGCGACAAATACTTTTGCGGGAATCGTAAACAAGGTGGAGCCCGCCGTGGTGAACATCGCCACGACGCAGGTGCTCGAGCGCAAGCAATCATCGCGAAAGCGCCGCTCGCAGCCATACGACCAAGACGATCCCATGCAGGATTTCTTCGATCGCTTCTTTGACGGCCGTCCCGATGGGCCTCCCCAAGCGGACCGCAGCCTCGGATCCGGCGTGATTGTGGACAAGCGCGGCTACATCCTCACTAATAATCACGTTGTCGAGCAAGCCACCAAGATTCAAGTGCAGTTGAATGGAGACACCACGCGCTATACCGCAAAGGTTGTGGGCGTGGATGAGGACACTGACCTCGCGGTCATCAAGATTGATGCCAACAAGGAATTGCCCGTGGCAAAGCTCGGCAACTCCGACGGCGTGCAAGTCGGCGACTGGGTTTTGGCGATTGGCAGTCCGTTTGGATTGCAAGCCACGGTCACCGCGGGGATCATCAGCGCCAAAGATCGAGGCGGTATTGGCCAGCAGTTTCAAAGATTCTTGCAAACGGACGCGGCCATCAATCCGGGCAACTCCGGCGGACCGCTCGTGGATCTTTCCGGTCAGATCATTGGAATTAATACTGCCATCATCACCGGCAGCCGCGGCTACGAAGGCGTGGGCTTTGCGCTTCCCTCCACGACAGCAATTCACGTCTACGATCAAATTATCAAGCAGGGACGCGTAACCCGCGGCTCGATCGGCGTCAGCTTCCAGGAAGAGATCAGCACGAACCCGATTACGCTGAAATCCCTGGGCGCGCAGAACGGCGTGGTAATTGAAAACGTTCAGGCCGGCAGCCCGGCGGAAAAGGCCGGGCTGAAGGGCGGCGATGTCATCACCAGCGTGAATGGCCGTCCGGTGAAGACCGGCAACGACCTGGTCAATCCGATCGCGGATGCGCCGATTGGCAGCAAGGTCAAGCTCACCTACATGCGTGATCGTGTGCAAAAGGATGCCACCGCGACCGTCGAAGATCGCACGCGCGTTTTCCCGAACACCGCGGGCCGCATAGCGGGCGAGCAGCCGGCGGAGGCCGGACCGTCGGAGTTTGGACTGCATGTGGAAGACCTGACGCCTGAGCGCGGCCACCGCATTGGCGTCGAGGGGCAAAAGGGCGTCGTTGTAACGGAAGTCGAGCCGGCATCCTTTGCCGAAGACATCAACCTCGGACGCGGGGACGTGATTACCGAAATTAATCGCGTGCCTATCTATTCAGTGGCGGACTACCGTAAAGCGGTGTCCGGCCTGAAACCTGGAGACGACATTACCTTCAAAGTGCTTCGCCGGCAGGATGGCGACCGCATGCTGACGCTTTATCTGTCGGGCAAGATTCCGTCAGAAAGCCAACAGTAACTCAGGGCACGATCTAAAATCATGCGTATCAGACTTCGGAATGCAACACACCTGGCCACGTCGCTGCTCCTCGCGGCGGGGCTGGGTGTGTTTTCCGATTCGCTGAAAGCGCAGAGTCCGGCGGCAAAGAAGCCCGCTGGTTCCGCTACGCACAAGAGTTCGCGCGGCAAGAAATCTTCTAAGAAGTCCAGGCGCAGGGAGCGCGGCCAGAAAGCGCCGACTCCCGATCGCATCTCCGAAATCCAGCAGGCGCTGTCGAAAGACGGTTCCTACACGGGAACGCCCAACGGAAAGTGGGACGACTCCACGCAAGAAGGCCTGAAGAAGTTCCAGGAAGCTCACGGGCTGAATCCCACGGGAAAACTGGATGCGCGGAGCCTTGAGCAATTGGGCCTGGGTTCGCCCACCGCGGGCGTGGCCCGGCCGCTGCCTTCTAACACGGCCTCGAAACTAACCTCCTCCACAGCCCAAACTTCACAGCGCCAGCGCTAACCCTACCCAGCAAACTGACATCCGGGCCAAGCGCGATTTTTGCGCTCCGGTTGTATTTACGGAGCGTGGGATTTGCTTTTCTCGGTGACCATTGCTGCGCTCTGGCCTCTGTGCCCTCCGTGTTAATCATTTGCATTTCATGTGCAAGTGAATTAGAAAGCGGACTCTGTGAAGTACTGCGCGTTATGGAAGGGATGTGCTCCATGAAGCGGTTTCATCTGTTTGTCTCTATTGTGCTGCTCGCGACCGGGCTTTCGGTCCGGTCGGCTCAAGAAACGCCGGACGCAAAGTCCATCAAAGTGGTGCGCTTCGGCAAGCTGTGGGACGCCAAAGGCAAACTTTGGGCCAACGCCATCGTCATCGTCGAAGGGGAGCGCATCAAAGCGGTGACCAGCGACGCGGCGGCCATTCCTCCCGGCGCGGAAGTGATGGACCTCTCGAAGTACACAGGCCTGCCCGGACTTATTGACGTCCACACGCATATGACCATGTACACCGACGAGACGCCGGGGCAGTCGATGCTCAAGCAGCTCACTGCGAATCCGCCCGCCGTGGAGGTTTTTCTTGCACGCAAAGGCGCGCTGCGCACGCTGGAAGCAGGCGTGACCACGGTTCGCGACCTGGGCGCGGATCAATACATGGACATTGCCATGCGCGACCTGATCAACCACGGAGAAATGATCGGCCCGCGCATGTTTGTTTGCGGCTATGGCTTGTACATCACGAATACACCTTACAAGCCGGGTTTGAATGCTCCAGCCGGGGGAATTGCCGACGGCGTTCCAGAAGTGCTCCGCGCCGTTCGCCAGCAAATCGCCGCGGGAGCCGACGTCATCAAAATGTACGCCTCCACGGGAACCGACGACGACACGACCGGCTTTCAAACTTACAACTACGAAGAAATTAAAGCCGCCGTGGACACGGCCCATCAATTTGGAAAGAAGATTGCCATTCATTCCTACGGTCCCGACGGCGCGAGGGACGCAGTCCGCGCGGGAACCGATTCCCTCGAACATGCCACGGACATGGACGAGGCCACGATTCAAGCAATGGCCAAGCGCGGCACGTTTTACGTCCCCACCATCGATCACAACCGGTATTACCTGGACAACTGGCAGAAGATTGGCTATGCCAACGGCTTTCAGGAGAAAACCAAGGCGTTCATTGAGCGCAATCTAGAAACAGCGCGCAAAGCGCACAAGGCCGGAGTGAAATTCGCCATGGGCTCCGACGCGATTTACACCATGTTCGGAGAGAACACGCGCGAGCTCGGCTGGTTCGTGAAAGCAGGAATGACTCCGGAGCAGGCTTTGCGCACCGCCACGACCAATGCCGCTGAATTACTAGGCAAAGAAAAAGAACTCGGCGCCGTCGCGCCAGGCTATTTTGCTGACTTGGTTGCCGTCGAAGGCGACCCGCTGGCTGACATCAACGTGTCCATCAACAACGTGCGCTGGGTGATGAAAGCAGGCGCTGTCGTCACGGATAAGACTAAAGATCGAGCGCACTAAGCATCCTTCACGGTTCCGGAATTTCAACCTCGCAGTAAGTTCCGGGCTTCGCGCAATTTACGGCCGCCACGACTCGATCCACATGGTGACGCAACACCGGCCACTGCGGATTTCCAAGGACGACGATCGCAACTGTGCATTTCTTTAGATTCTGCTGGTAACGGATGTTTTTGTCAGGAGTGACCAATACTTCGAACCCGGCTTCCTCAGCGGCTCTTAGCAAATCGCCGTTCTTGAGCTTGTCCCACCCTCGCTGCCAGGCTGCTTCAACTGTATGTCCCTTAAAGAACGGACGGATAGGGACGGGAGTCATTGGTCGAAGAGGACCAGCATTAGCGGGTAACAGGCGAAGATGGAGCGATGTCAAGGCTGCGGGCGGCAAACTCGATGACGGCTTCGACTTGTTCGCGGTCCAGACCTTCGAACCACTCCATAATGTCGTCAATGTTGGCGCCGGCTTTCAGATTTTCAAAGATGATGGAAACGGGCATGCGCATCCCCTTGAGCACCCACGCGCCGCTTACCTTTCCCGGGATGCTTTCCACCGCAGGGCATTGTGACCAATCCAGCGCCGCCATCTGAGGATTCTCCTTTCGATCATTCTATACACTTTAACGGGTCAGCGCCGAGTGCGCGGTTCCACCCTGCCTACTCCCGCGAGCCACCAGGCGAATTAGGGAGGGAAGGCACGGAAGCTTCGCCCGTCGCGATGGAGCGCCCGACCCAGGCGAAGGCGAAGTTCCCGAAAAATACTGTGCGATCACGACGCCCGCACCGATCAGAATTCCCGCAAGGAACAGGAACATGCGCATCCCGTAGAGAGTAGCGAACGGCAAATAGTGCGCGCCCAGAAGGACCATCAGGGCGGGGAAAAACCAGTTCAGGTTGTATAGGCCTACGGGCACAAGAAGCAGCATCGAAAACGGAAGCACAAACGCGACCTGCATCCCGAGGCTATGGAACGTATTCTCTTTGCTCACGCGCGCGCGTCGGCCCGACAAACGCAGCAGCAATTGCGTCAGCGGAAAGATGAAAAATCCCCCGATGACGATGGTCAGGATAGAGGCCTTTGGACTGACCCACGTGCCCAGCGCCGCGGACACCAGCCAAATTACGGAACTGACAAGCTGCCCCCAAAAGCCGCCAATGTAGACAGACCGCATTTCGCGTTGCGCATCCTGGATGTCCATCCAAACCTCCGAAACGCGTAGAGGCGTGGCCCGCTACATTAATCTGGACCTTGCGACTCGGTGGCGAACAATTCTAGACAGTTCGAACTTCGCGTGCCAATATTTCGTATTGAACCGTGTAGTGATGAACTCCAATGAAGATGCTTTGGTGTTGGAGATGTAAGGCTGAGGTGCCGATGCTCGACGACGAAGAGTGGAGGCGCGTCTCCTCGCTCTTCCACAAAGGACCACAGGGCAGCCCGAAGGAACAAATGTACGCGGTCGCGCTACACGAATACCAGAGAATCACCGGCTTTCGCGAAACCAATCCGAACGTCCTATGGGACCACATCTTGTCAAAGTACGGTCCGCCATGTGAAAAGTGCGGAAAACCCCTCAGAACGCCCAGAGCCAAGTTGTGCGGTTCATGTATGCACCCTCGTAGCATCTGACACAGCCGGTGGGTGAACCCCAG
>WNEX01000961.1_pt1 | contig 13923 bp, 13 predicted proteins | sample 5399841 | NCBI WGS metagenome assembly WNEX01 (sample SAMN13153337, study PRJNA577476) | soil metagenome | isolation source: 40 cm grassland meadow soil 2 days after 1st rain plot 5 | place: USA:California | collected 2015-09-18 | reverse complement strand
AAGCACCAGAATAAACTTGTAATGCCTTATCTGGGATGGGAGTTTTCCATGCCCGCGCCCCACGAAAAACTGGCCGAATCCCTTGACGCGCTCAAAGAACTGCAGCAAGGCAACCGGCGTGTGTTCCGTTCCGACGACCTGAGCCGAGTTCATCGCGAGCGCCTGGTGGAGAACGGCTTCTTGCAGGAAGTCATGAAGGGCTGGCTGATTTCTTCCAGCCCCGACACGCAGGCCGGAGAGAGCACCCCTTGGCATGCGTCGTTCTGGGAATTCTGCTCGCGTTACTGCGACGAGCGTTTTGGCGAACAATGGCACCTGTCGCCGGAGCAGTCCCTTTTTTTGCACGGCGAGAGAACGGTGATCCCGGATCAACTGGTGGTGCACAGTCCGAAAGCGACGAATAACGATATCCAGCTCGTGTTCGGCACGACGCTTTACGATCTGAAAGTTGCGGAAATGCCGCCACCTGCAGCCCTCATGATGAGGGACGGATTGCGGCTGTTTACGCCAGCCGCGGCGTTGGTACGCGTGCCGGAGTCCTTTTTTCAGATGTATCCCCTCGAGGCTCAGGTGGTGATGGCCAGCCTCGCTGACGCTTCGGACCTGCTTCGGTTTCTCCTGAACGGCGGTCATTCGGCGAAGGCCGGCTATCTTGCCAAAGCCTTTCGCCAAACCGGGCGGCCCGATCTCGCGGACGAGATTCTCAGCACCATGAAAGGCGCCGGATACGATGTGCGAGAAAGTAGCCCGTTTGAAGCCGGGCAGATACTCCAAAAGCCGGGCAGTCCTACTGCTGCGATCGTAAGCCGCGTCAAGATGCTTTGGGAATCGATGCGTGGCAAGGTGCTCGCGTCGTTCCCGAAAGCGCCGGGGCTTCCCGCAGACAAGGAAGCGTATCTCCGCTTTGTGGACGAAATCTATCGGACCGATGCTTACCACTCGTTGTCCATTGAAGGCTACTCCGTGACGCCCGGACTGGTGGAGCGAGTGCGGCAGGGCGGCTGGGACCCCGAGCATGACGCTGGGGATCGCAGAAACCGCGACGCCCTCGCGGCGCGGGGATACTGGCAGGCGTTTCAGCTGGTGAAAAAAGAAGTAGAGAAAGTGATCTCCGGGGAGAACCCCGCCGCGATGGCGCGCGCCGCGCACAACAACTGGTATCGCGAATTGTTCCAACCCTGCGTTACCGCCGGCTTGCTGGAACCCGGGACGCTGGCCGGGTACAGAAACGTACCTGTGTTTTTGCGGGGGTCGCGCTACGTTCCGCCGCGGTGGGAGGCGGTGCGCGACGCCATGCCGGCGTTCTTCGACGTCCTCGAGAAAGAGCCCGAGCCCTCGGTGCGCGCGGTGTTGGGACACTGGCTCTTCGGCTATATCCACCCCTACCCGGATGGGAACGGCCGCATGGCGCGCTTCCTTATGAACGTCATGCTGGCTTCGGGCGGCTATCCCTGGACCGTGATTCGCGTCGTGGATCGCAAAGCCTATCTAAGCGCGTTGGACCGCGCCAGCATCGAGATGGACATCCATCCGTTCACAACCTTTATTGTTCGCCGCGTGGAGTGGCGCCTGGAGCAGCATGACCTGACATTTCCGGCGCCCTTGGAGAGTGTGGTCTTGGGGCGCGACATGGTCCTTTTCTACGGGCAAGATGGCGAAGCCGTCGTGCGGTGCGCTATCACCGGGGAGGCTCTGGACAATCACTTCCAGGGAGGCGGCAAAGACAAACTTGAAGTGTTCAGAGCGAACCGCCAACCCATCGAGCAGGAGATACGCCGGAGATTTCTTGCGGGCGACACCGAACTGGATGGGTCCGTTCTGATTCGCTCTGGCGACCTGCCTTAATCTACGCTCGCCCGCGTACGCACAAGAAAATGGGACCCTAAGCTGGGCCGAATGCTCCGGGAGGGCTGATGATTCCTACGCAGGTTCACGAAGATAGACTTCGACACGGTCCGTCGTCCAGGTAGAAACGCCGCTTCCAAAGAAATCTTGATCTTCCGTCCAAACGGGAATGCCGAGAAGCAGCGCAACGGCTACAACAGGCCAGTCGCGCGTCCCGACGTTCGATTCTCTCGCGAGCAAGCTTTTCGTGGCCTTCGTACAGGCTCTTGTCCACCGGCTCGACGACTCGGCTCACGTGCTCAAGGATAGACTGCGCGAGCCTGGAATCCAGCTTTCGACGCTTGGCTACGTTTGGGATGTACCTTTTGGCCTCCGCAAAACACACGTCCGGGCTATAGAAAGCGGCGCCATCTTCATACGTTTCCAGGATTTGCCTGACACGAATTCCGAAAACGGCCCTCAGCAGGATATTCGCGTCAAGAACCAGCCCTTTGCGCGGATTCATTTACGCTTAGCGGCACGGAACTGCTTGAAATCCGCAACGATCTCTTCTTCCGAAATGCCTTCCGCTTCGAGCATTTTCTGCAAGCGGGAGGCGGCTTCCCTCAAGGCCGCCTGTTCGGCTTCGCTGCGCTTGCGGCGCGCCGGAATATAGTAACCAACGGTATCTCCGTGGCGCGTAATCGCCACCGGTTTATCAGACTCCAGCACATAGCTGGCTAGATTTTCTCGAAATTCCCGGATCCCCACTTTCACTGCTGCCATTACCAAGTCCTCCCCAAACGTGTGTACACAAGTGTACCACCATGGGCGTTGTCGATGCAAATCGGCATAGGGGGAGTGGTCGCCCACTCGCCCCTGCCACACGACCGGACATGCGGGTCCGCATCCGGCGGTTCGGCGGGTCGAACTAACCATGAGCCGTGAGGTCGGGAAGTCCGAGCGAGGCAAAGTAAGCGTTTGACAAAGCGATTTTCAGCGCTGGCGTGTTCGCAAGGTGCCACGGTCCATCGGAGCTACCCGCCGTCTTCGCGGCGTCCTGCGCAGCGATGCCGCGCTGGCGGAGCTCTCGATATCTCGTAGTTCCTCGTTTCCACTGTTTCCAGACCATCGACCGAAGTCGGCGTCGGAGCCATTTCTCCAGCTTGGCGAGCACTTCCGGTGTTTCGCATCGTCCGAAGTAACCGATCCATCCGCGGAGATATTTCGCTAAGTCATGGACCATTCGGACGAGGCTTATGCCCCGCGTCCGGCTTGTGAGTTCCCGAACTCGCTCCTTGAATCGCGCCACCGCTTTCGGCGCCAAGCGCCTCTTCGGTGGCTTGTGATTCGTGAAGCTGAATCCCAGGAATTTCCGTTCCCATGGACGAGCCACCGCACTCTTCTCGCTGTTCACTCGAAGCTTGAGCTTCGTCGTGAGGAGTCGCGTCACGCTGCTCATCACTCGTTCACCGGCTCGCCGACTGCGGACGTAAATGTTGCAGTCATCCGCATATCTGGTGAACCGATGGCCGCGTCGCTCCAGCTCCTGATCCAGTTCGTTGAGTACGATGTTCGATAGCACGGGCGAGAGAGGTCCCCCTTGCGGCGTTCCTTCCTCGGCCGGACTCACCAGCCCATTCTCCATTACTCCAGCTCGCAAGAACGCCCGAATCAGCTTCAGCAACCGCTTATCGCTGACCCGTTCGGCAATCTTTGCGAGCAATCGGTCGTGGTTGACCCGGTCAAAGAATTTCTCGAGATCCAGATCCACCACCCAGCGGTAGCCTTCGGCTTGATATTGCTGCGCCTTCTCCACCGCCTGATGTGCCGATCGCCTGGGCCGAAACCCATAGCTGTGTTCAGAGAACGTTCCGTCCCAGCTCCTCTGCAATACCTGCATCACCGCTTGCTGGATGAACCGATCCAGCACCGTCGGAATGCCCAACTTGCGCACTCCGCCGTCCGGCTTCGGGATTTCCACCCGTTTCACTGGTTGTGGTGTGTAGGTTCCGTTGAGGAGTTGTTCGCGGATGACTGGCCAGTGCTCTTTCAGGTGTCCAGACAATTCCTCGACGGTCATCCCGTCAATGCCTGGGCTGCCTTTGTTGGCCTTCACTCGTCGTAGCGCCTGCTTGCAGTTTTCCCGCTCGCAGACTTCTTCCATCCACTGCTCGGTAGTCGGACTTTCTGCTTTGCGCTTCGCCAACTCCGATTCGGTCCCTCCCTCGAAGGCCATCGGGGCTGCACCCCTACTCTCCTCCGGGAAGGCCAGACGGTACTGGTTTTTCTGCCGCTTGTCGGTTGTTGAGTCGCGCTGCGTACTCATCGCTCCCTTTATCCCCTTTCGAGGACCGTTCGGGCCTTCGCTGCCTTCGCAGCTACTACGCCCTCTGCTGACTCCTGCCACCTGATCAGGAGCGATCTCTCGCCCCTCAGTCTTGAATCCAAGACCGATGGCAGGACTCCCGAGGTAAGTTCGACCGCCTTCGACGCACAACCGCTGGATTTACATTCAGTGCCCTTGATGGATAGGGGCTTCGCTGCCAATTGCCAGCTCGCCCGAACACTGCCTGCCTCATATCCAGTTCTTGTTCATCGGCTCGCGTCTTTGCTCCACGCTTCTTTCAGACCTCACCTCACGGTTCGGCCCTTGCGCTTCGCTATCACTTCACCTCCATCTGGTTGTGAAGAGGACTTGCACCTCCCAGCTGTCGATCATGCTCGGCACACAATACAAAAAGGGCGGCGCACCGAAGCGCGCCGCCCTTTTTTGCTCTTTATGAAGATTAGAGGGGCTGTACGTTCGTAGCCTGCAGGCCTTTTGGACCTTTGGTCACTTCAAATTCAACCGCCTGGCCATCGTTGAGAGTCTTGTAGCCATCAGCCACAATGGCGGAGAAATGGACGAAAACGTCCTCGCCACTCTGGCGCTGGATGAACCCAAAGCCCTTGCTGGCATTGAACCACTTCACGGTACCCTGTTCTTTATTCACTGCATTTACTCGTTTCTGTCAGCCATGGAAGGCTGAGCACTTCTTTAAGCTATCTGATGCCTCTAGTTCCGAGCCCCTCAAGAGAGCCGCGGCCGTCTTCAAGCTTCGCTCGGCTGGCTGCAAAGCGGTCAACCGCGCAAAAAAATGGCCGCAAGTGTGACCTTGCGACCGCTTTCTTACCCAAAGGCGATACAAGAGCAACAAACGCAAAACCAGGGTAACACGGATTAGGGTGAATTACCAATGGTTTCTTTTTGGTCATGACGGGTGTGTTACTGCAAGGAGCTTGGTTCGTGAGAGACCGCTGCACCTCTGGTGATATCCGCAACCGCAATGACTTGCTCAAGACAGACCCACGACCGGCGCTTTCCAGTTTGAATTTCATTTGTGGGGCAAAATCTTGCGCGATCGGCGGTACGGCTTAAGCAGGGCTTTCAGGTCGCGGCGCAGCCACGACGCAAGCGGGCCTTCACGGAAAACGGCCCAGTCAAGTATGGACCCGCCGTTGACCTGCTGGATCAGGCGGGCGAGTTCGGCGGTGTTGCACTTCACCAATTCGCGCGCGTCGACGGCTTCGTCGAGGAGCTTCCGCGTTTCTTCACGGACCGCTTTGAATTGCGCCAGCGTAATCGCGCGAAACTCGGGATCCGTGAGGTCGTTTTGGAGATAGGCCAGGCCGTTCACCATGGACTCCGGAGTCGAGGCGAAGCTGCTGCACTCGACATAGAGCTCGACCAGGGTCTTTAGGGGCGACTTGTGTTTTTCACGCGCGGCAGCGAACTGTTGCGGGACACTGCCGGGAGCGGTGCTGCATGCGGCGAGTAAGAGGCCTCGCTTGGTACCGAAACGCTGGATCAGCGTGGCGGGAACCACTCCGGCCTCCTTGGCTACGTGGGCCAGCGTGAGTTGCGCGGGGCCATACCGTTGCATAACGCGTCCGGTGGCGGCCAGGATTTCTTCGTCGGATGTTTCGCGAGGACGTGGCGACATGAGTTCAAAGCGCGTTGCGGCGGACCACAACATCCTCCCGCAACGGACAGTCTCCAGAATAACTGAATGGCCGTTCACTTTCCACTTGACATTAATGAATAGCTATTTATTATTGAGCGTCGCTCTTCCCCGAGGTGAACCATGAAATCCACGGACTCTCCTTACCAGCCGCCGGACCTGAAGGGCCGCGTAGCGCTCGTGGCGGGAGCTACGCGCGGCGTGGGGCGCGGCACGGCGGTCGCGCTTAGCGAAGCGGGCGCAACTGTCTACTGCACTGGCCGCAGCTCGCGCGCGAAACCTACGAAAAAAAGTCCCGTGCGCCGTTTGCCCTCCGAATACTATCTCGGGCGGCCAGAGACCATCGAGGAGACGGCGGATATGATCACCGCGCGCGGCGGCAAAGCCATTGCCGTGGTGATGGACCATCTGGAGCCCGAGCAAGTCGCAGGGCTGATCGCACGAATTCGCGAAGAACAGGGAAAGCTGCACGTGCTGGTGAACGATATCTCCGAAAGTGCGGAGCATGAGTTTGGCAAGACCTTCTGGCAGCTCGACATGGAAAAGGGATTCGCGATGTTCCGCAACGGCATCCATACTCACATTCTCACGAGCCACTACGCCGCTCCTCTGATGATCGAGACCGCGAAAGGGGGAAGCACTCCTGGCCTAATTGTCGAGATCGGCGACGGCGACTCCTACTCTTACCGCGGAAATCTCATGTTCGACATGGTCAAAACCACCGTCATCCGCCTGGCCTTTGCCATGGCGCGTGAGTTACGCAGGAAAAACGTCGCTGCCGTAGCGCTAACGCCCGGCTTTTTGCGTTCCGAAGTGATGCTTGAGAAATTTGGCGTCACGGAAGCAAATTGGCGCGATGCGGTAAAGAAGGTGCCGGACTATGCAGAATCGGAGACGCCTTTGTATGCCGGGCGCGCCATTGCCTGTCTCGCGGTCGATCCCGGCATTATGAAGAAATCCGGGCGTGTCTTCAGCTCCTGGACCCTTTCCGATGAATATCCCTTTTGCGATGCAGATGGCCGACGTCCGCACTGGGGCCGCCACTTCGAAAAAGCCTATAGCACCAGCATGCGCGCTTGCGATGACGGCTTTTACAAGTATTGGTTCGATGACGTGATCGACCGAGTCTTCGGTGAGTGGCCGCCAGACTAGCGTCACTTGCGAAGACCGTGTGGTTGGCTGCGTTGCCGGAGTTAGAGAGTGCTGTCCGGCAGGTCCAAAGCAATCCGCAGGATTTGCATGGCAAGCTGGTTTACATCCACGTCGTCCATGTTGCAGAGCACCACGACGCCCGCGTTCCGGCTTGGCACAACGGCGAAGGCGGTACTTGTGCCTTGCTGTCCACCCGTGTGCGCGAGTATGTGCAGGCTAAACTTGTCCATGATGCCCCAGCCGAGGCCGTAACCGGTTTCTTTTCCATCCGCTGTCTTAAGAGAAGTCCACATGAGGTCCCTGGTGCCGCGTTTGAGGAGCTTGCCGTCCAGAATGGCGGCTTCGAACTTGGCCATGTCATCCGCGGAAGAGATGATTCCGCCGCCTGGAATTTTGTAACTGGAATCGAGGACTCCGGCGTTGCGGACGATTCCGGATTTGTCTTTGTGATACCAGCGCGTGCGATGGGGGATCACGGCAAAGAAGTCATCATCGTGCGTCTGGCCCATCTCCGCGGGCTCGAAAACGTTCTTACGCAAGTAGTCGATGAATTTTTCTGACGCCGCACCCTCCAAGACACAACCGACAACCGTGTAACCGTAGGTCGAATAATTGAATTTCGTTCCCGGCTTGGCGACCAGCGGATCGTTGGCAAAGAGCTGCAGTGATTCCTGCATGCTGCTGAAATGACGGGCGCTATCTTCGGGCACGTCGCCCTTTCCGTCGGGATTGTAATGGCGGATTCCTCCGAGGTGGCCGAGCAACTGTCGCGTGGTGATGGGTGATTCCCTTTGCGGAAACGCCGGGCAATATTTTTGTACTGGAGCGTCCAGGTCCAGCTTGCCGCGTTCCCAGAGCTGAAGAGCTGCAGTAGCGGAAATGGGTTTGGAGATGGAACCGAGACGAAAAAGCGTCGAAGAAGTAGCGGGAGAAAAATTCTCTAGATCGGCCATGCCGAAACCCTCGGACCAGCGAGGCTCGCCATCGAGGACGACAGCGGCGGAAAGTCCCGGGACGCTGTTTGCAGCCATGAAACTGGCGACCGCCTTTTCGATGGCCACCCGCTTTTCCTGCGAAAGATTCTTTTGCTGAGCCGGAAGCGTTACAGCCCAAAAGAGCGCCAAGAGTGAAAAGAAGATGGGGTACTTCCAGCAAGTTTCCCTGCGGGGCTGCGGGCGACAAATGCGCATGAATCACCTCGCCGGGAAGTCTATCGCAACACGAGAAGGGTCGAAACCGTTAACAACTTAGCGGATAAGAGCCGTTGACCCGGGCGCGACCCGCTCTTTACCATAATAAAGATGAAGCGACGGGTGCTCCTGGCAGTAGGCACAATCGTGATGGCCGCCATCGGCCTTGGCTGCGAAGACGCAGCCAGGAGGCCGGTGCAAGCTCGCAACCCGGCATCGCCCGCTATGGCGACCGTACTTGACCCCCCAACGCCTGCCCGCTCCAAGGCCGCGCAGAAGACTCAGACACCTGTAGCGCTCACACCCTTGCCGATGACCGATCCAACACGGCCCCAACCGAAGTCTTTGTTGCCTCCCATTCCTGATGGAAAAACTTATCTGGTCCAAAAAGTTCAGGAGAAGTTCGCTTCCGGCGAGCAGAATTTCAAGGCTGGCCGCCTGGGAGCGGCGCGCAAAGATTTTGACGACGCCGTGGACTGGATGCTGGAAAGCGGGTATGACCCCGAGAGCGACCCCGCCCTCAGCGCATTGTTTCATCATGTAGTAGACACGGTGTACGCGTACGAACTGCAGGCTTTTCGCGGCGGAGAAGGGGCAACGGAAGCAGCTGCGGTTCCCGCTCCCATCGACGAAGTCGCGGCCGTGGCAGTTCCAGCCGATCCGCGGGTGAAAGAGCGCGCCGAGGAGGCTGCGAAGAACGTATCGCACGACCTTCCGCTGACCGTGAACGACGAAGTGCTCATGTTCCTCAATTTTTTCCAGACACCGAAGGGACGCGATATCGTGGAGAACGGCCTGCGCCGAAGCGGAAAGTATCGCGACATGATTTCGCGCGTTCTTCGGGAAGAGGGCTTGCCGCAGGATTTGATTTATTTGGCGCAAGCGGAGAGCGCCTTCCAGCCGCTGGCGCTTTCGCGCGCAGGAGCGCGGGGAATCTGGCAGTTTGTAGCCTATCGCGGACAGCAGTACGGGCTGCGCCATAACTGGTGGATTGACGAGCGGCAGGATCCGGAGAAAGCCACGCGCGCGGCGGCTCAACATTTGCGCGATCTTTATGGGCTTTTTGGGGATTGGTATTTGGCCATGGCCGCGTATAACTGCGGGCCCGGAAACGTGCAGAAAGGAATCGAGCGCACCGGCTACGCCGACTTCTGGGAACTGTACAAGCGCAACGTCCTGCCGCGCGAAACGAAAAATTACGTTCCGATCATTATTGCGCTGACGCTGATAGCCAAGGACGCCGCACACTACAGCATCCAGGCAGACCCGGAAGCGCCGGTTCCAACAGACGCAGTAAAGCCCGGCCGCCCGATCGATCTTCGTCTCGTGGCCGAAACTATCGACGTGGACGTTGAGACGCTGCGCTCGCTGAATCCTTCGCTGCTGCGCATGGCCACTCCGGACGATCCTTCATTCGAATTGCGCCTGCCGCAAGGTACGGGGGAAACATTCACCGCGGGAATCGCAGCGATTCCGCCCGACAAGTGGATCAGCTGGCGGCGCCATCGCGTGGAACCCGGCGAAACGCTCGCTTCGATTGCCAAGAAATACCGCGTTACGCCCGCAGCTATCGCCGAGGCCAACAATATCGAGCGCACTGCAGTGTTGGAGCCGGGAACGAAGCTGACGATTCCCGCAACGCAATCAGCGTCGGAAACCAAACGTCTCCTTGTAAGCTACCGCGTGCGGCGGGGCGACACGCTCGCAGGAATTGCGGACCGCTTTAGCGTGAACTCGGAAGACGTGCGCAAGTGGAACCGCTTGAGGTCCAATCACGTGAGCCGCGGCATGGTGCTTCGGATCTACACCATCGGCGGCGCGCCAGAACGTTACCGCAGGAGCGCGCGGTCGCGGTCAAAAAGAAAAACCAGCGTTTCCTCACCCGCAAAAGTTGCTAGCGGGCCAGGCGGCGGAAATTCACACTAACCCTTTTATTTTCAAATAGATAAAATACCAGCAAGAGAAGCCGCATAATCGCACCGGGACGCTGCCGCTCGCCCTTCGTCAGCCTTCGAAAGCGTTGTTTCTTCGGGCTTCGCAGACTACTTGACAACTTCGGTCGAGTACGATAACAAACAACGGCGCGAGAACGGGGTGTTCTTGTAGAACTCGGGACAAAACGGCAAAATTGCTGACCCGTGGAACACGGCGCTAATGAGATTCCCCCAGGGGAGGACGGAATGGATTTCGAGAAAGAAAGCTTCGAAGATGACAATGACCTGTCGCGGCTGGAAGACGACGAGGAACTGGGCGGCGAAACACAGGAAATGGTCGAAACCGAGGAAGAGGAACTGGCGATCGTAGGCGAGGAGTCCGAAGAGGAAGCTCCCGCGCCGAGACCCGCTCCCGCGGCCCGGCCGGCTCCCAAGAAAGCGGCAAAAAAGAAGACGGTTCCGAAGAAAAAAGCAAAAGCGAAAGCCAAAAAGAAAGCCGCGAAGAAGCCGGCGAAAAAAACGGCCAAAAAGAAAAAGCGGCGCTAAGCGTTCTGGCCACGACAGAAAGTGTTTTCGAAAGAGCTGGGGACTGGTCCCGGCTCTTTCTTTTGTGGGAAGCTGCCATTTCAAATTGAGAACTGTGCCTGACTCTGGGTCTTCCCAACTTGAACATGAACTTTTCCATTTAAGGACTCCTCCCCTAACGCAGAAAGGCTCCTCTTGCCTGAATCGGCAAGTACCGCTAGCATAACCCCGCATGTTACGGGCGTTAGAACAGATACGCCGAATGCGGGGCGGCGCGCAATCCCACCTGATGCGCTGCGACGACGGCAACTATTATGTCGTGAAGTTCCAAAATAACCCGCAGCACCGCCGCGTGCTGGTCAATGAACTGCTAGGGACAAGGCTGGCAGGGCGATTGGGGCTACCCACGGTTCCGGCGGAGATTGTGGAGGTGTCGGAGGAATTGATCCGGTTGACGCCGGAGCTGGCAATGGAACTGCCGCGCTCGCGGGTTCCCTGCCAGCCTGGGCTGCAATTCGGGTCGCGCTATCCCGTAGACCCGCGCCGCATTGCGCTGCACGATTTGCTTCCGGAGGAGCGGTTGCGGGAAGTAGAGAATCTTCATGACTTTGCAGGAATGCTGGTCTTCGACAAATGGACTTGCAACACCAACGGGCGTCAAACGGTCTTCTTTTATGAAAGTCACGCCATGCAAGGACCTGAGGAATGGCGCTACAAGGCGCGGATGATCGACCAGGGCTTTTGCTTCAACGTCGGGGAGTGGAATTTTCCAGATGCCCCGCTGCGCGGACTTTACTCGCGCAGCTGTGTGTACCTGGGCGTAATCGGGATGGAATCCTTTGCGCCTTGGATCGAGCGCCTGGAAAATCAAATGACCGAGCGCGTCTTGGATGGTTTCCTGCGGGAGATTCCGCCGGAATGGTATGCGGACGATTACGACGCGCTCACGCGGCTTGCCGGGCAGTTGCATCGCCGGCGGACCAGGGTGCCGGATTTGATTCTGGAGGCCAAGCGGTCGAGCCGCCAGCCTTTTCCTAACTGGATTTGAACCAAGGGAGCGCCAATGAACGAACGCGACACGAGAACACAAGCAAACGACGCCCCGGCGGACGAGCGCATCTTTGCCTACCGCATCCTGCGCTATACGCCGAATCTGGTGCGGGACGAATGGGTCAACATCGGTGTCCTGCTTTTTGCTCCGGAGACGGGGGAACGGCGGCTGAGACTGATCGAAGACCAGGAGGAGTTGAACCGTGTGCACCGGCTGCATCCGCAAGCTGACGAATCCTTGCTGCTGCGGCTGCGCGACGACCTGGAGGACCGCTTTCAATCGGTAAATGGGAAGAGCGGGGGCGGCAACGATTGGCAGGCCCTACTTGCCAAGTGGGACGACACGCTTTCCAATGCTCTGCAACTCTCGCCGCAGAAGGGCACGCTGGCGCAAGACCTCGACGCCGAACTGGAGCGCTTGTACGGCGATCATGTGGCGCTGCAGCGTGGCTCTGGTCGTGTGGGCGCGCCCGGCAGCCGGGCACAGATGCGTTCCTACTGCCAGCAAGTCTTCCGGCATGCCGGCCTATGGGAGCGCATCGGGAAAAGGGCTCCTATTTCTCAATTCACCTTTCCCGGCGATCCCTTGCGCATCGATTATTCCTATCGCCGCAATGGCACGCGCGGCTTCGTGCATACACTGCCGGTCAGGCGCGCACCGGGCGAAACGAAGAACTTGGCCTATACTGCCGGGCGCATTAGCTCCAAAGCTCCTTGGAAATCGGAATTTGCCGCCATCACCGATGTGGAATTAAACGATAGAATCCCCCTGCACTGCTTCGTCCGCGACACCCTGCGCGACGCGGGCATTGAGCCTGTTCCCCTGGATCATTTCGCCGTGTGGGTGGCCAGGCTCAAGCCGATGATTCAATGAGCTGTGGAGAGAAGCTCGCTTCAAAATTCAAAAGCAGCAGCCTAAGCTTCGACGGCGAGAATCAAAAGGGTCGCATCGTCGGTCAGATGCCCGCCGCTAAATTCGGAAATCGCCGCGGCAATCTTTTCTTGTATCGCGTTTGCGGACAGCTTGCGGTGCTCTTCGAGCAAGGATAATAGCCCCTGGTCTCCGAACTCCTCGCCCTCGCGGTTGCTGGCTTCTGTCACACCGTCCGTAAAGAGGACCAGACGATCTCCGGGCGCGAGATCCACCGTCCCCAGCCCGAAACTCTGTTCCTCGAAAACCCCCAGGACTCCCCCGCCTTCCTGCAGCCGTTCGTGCGAGCCACACGCTCGCACGACAATGGGCGCATTGTGCCCCGCGTTGGCGTAGCGCAGCCTTCGCGTCGGGCCATCCAGTTGCGCGTAGAAAAGCGTGATGAAGCGGTCGGTGTGGGTGTTTTTCCACACCAGAGAATTCAAACTGTTGCACAGAAGATCGGGCGTCACAGACGGCGAAGAAAGTCCCCGGACGGCCGCCTGCAAATTGCACATCAGCAGCGCCGCAGGGATTCCTTTCCCTGCCACATCTGCAATGCACAGACCCAGCCTATCTTGACCCAGTGCTAGAACGTCGAAATAATCGCCGCTCACCGTCCTTGCCGACTGCCAGGAAGTGGCGATTTCATAGCCCGTCACCTGGGGAATCTCGCGCGGAACCAGCCTTTCCTGAATCGCCTTGGCCTCAGCGATTTCGCGCTCTTGTTCCTCAAGATGGTGAATGGCTTCTTCCTGTGCTTGCTTCTCTTCCTTGGCCCGCCGGCGCGCCGCACGGCGCTCGCGGCCCTGTTCAATTTGTTTTTCCAGGATTTCCAGCAGCCGCGAGTTGTCCCAGGGCTTTTCCACAAAATCGCTGACGCCATGCTGCATGGCGGCGACGGCCAGCCCCACGGTGGCCCAGCCGGTCATGGCCACGACAGGCGGCGCGTCCGCCATTTCCTTCAGATGTCCGAGCACGTCCAGTCCTTCGCGCCCGGACGTTGTATCCCGCGCATAGTTCAAGTCCATGAGCAGAAGATCGAATTCCCTTTGCGCCAATGCCTCAAGCAAATCGGCGGGGTTGCTCACCGTTTCGAGCAAGTAGCCTTGGCCTTTGAGGAGCAATTGCAGGGCATCCAGCACATCCTTCTGGTCGTCGGCAATGAGAATCCGCTGCTGCATTGTCTCGCAATCCGTGGCAGTCTCGATCATCGTTGCGGTCATGGCTCTACCCGTTCTTGGCCCTCGTAAACGCAGGCCGATGACCAGCAAAGGACGGCTCTAACCTATTGAATTCCTAGCGATTTGCCAAGGGATTTGGCTGATGCAAGG
>WNEX01000949.1_pt1 | contig 13988 bp, 14 predicted proteins | sample 5399841 | NCBI WGS metagenome assembly WNEX01 (sample SAMN13153337, study PRJNA577476) | soil metagenome | isolation source: 40 cm grassland meadow soil 2 days after 1st rain plot 5 | place: USA:California | collected 2015-09-18 | reverse complement strand
TGAACTTATCAACGTCGAGTCCGATCGTTCCAGCGTAAGATTCGAACAATTCGCGCACATTAGGGGCCTTGCTCCAGGTTTCTTGTTCCCGATAGAGCACGTCGTGCATCTCCCAAAAACGGCCCTGCAGCCCGGCCGCCTCAGCGGCCAGCGCCGCCTCGCGAGCGTGCTCGTGCATCGTGAGCGGAAAATTCCGAAAGACTACGCGCAAACGCGAATCGTACTCGTTCTCGAGCTGGCCAAGAAACGTCGCGAACATACCGCACGGCGGGCATTGGAAATCGCCGTACTCTTCAAGTGTTACGGGTGCGTCCGGGTTCCCACGAATGTGCGGTGCCCCTGCATCGCCTTTTGCGGAGACTGTTTTGTTCTCAGGAATGGATAAAACGTGCGGTCGCCTTGCTCGGTAAAGCATTGCACCGCTTCCGATGGTGGCCAATGCGACCAGCGCAACAATAACGAAAGGCAAATATCGCTTCATAAGTTACGAGGAGAGAGCGAAAAGTTTCGGCGTAACGAATCAGTCGTCAAGTGCGCGAGTCAACCCGGTTCATTGACGCGTAATCGCGAAGGCCGCAAGCGAGATCAATAATCGTGCCCCATGAATGCCGAAATCCGAATGACGAACTAAGCCCAAATGGCGCTCGTTATCACGTCATTATGAATTCCTTCGTGCTGCGACATTCGAGTTTCCTCCTTATTGACCGACATGAAGCTGTGAGAGTAAATTTGCCAATGCAATTGCGAAGACTCTCGATTGCGCTGGCGGTTCTAATCATGTGCGCGGGTTTTTTACCAGGCCAAACGCAATCTGGTTCGGAGACGGGGATCGAAGGCGTCATTACGATCAGCCCCATTCAGGCCGGCCCCGTGCGGGCTGATGCTCCTAGTTCAGGGCCACTCGCGAACACGGCTTTCGTGGTGGAAAGCCAAAAGGGCGAGGTCACATCCTTTACCACTGATGCCGAGGGGCGCTTTCGGACGTCGTTGTTGCCCGGACATTACAAAGTTTCGCTCAAGGGAAGGACAAGCAATATCGGGCGCTACGGACCTTTCGAAGTCGATGTCGTGGCTGGCAAAATGACAAAGGTCCAGTGGCGATGCGACTCGGGCCTTCGATAGACATCCGTGTCGCAAATCGGGCGTCGTGGCATCGGCTTCCAGCCGATACTCAAAAGTCATGGGCAGGGATACCGACGCCACGTGCAAGCCTATTACGCGGTCGGGCGAGGCCTGGGTACGGGACTAGTCGTCGGTGTAGGAGTGGGCCGAGGAGTAGCGCTTGGGGTTGCGATAGGCGTGGGTGTTGGTGTGCCACCACCCGCAGGCGCCTGAATAGCAACCGTCATAGGCGACCCGAATTGAGCGCCTGCTCGCGATTTATCGGAGTTGGACGTTGGACGTTGAGCGTTGCGCAATGGGAGTGGCAGAGCTCGCGTCGGATGGGCTGAGGAGAACAACGAACGGGAGGATCAAGGCAGTGAGGGCTTTCTTAGACATTGTTTTGAATTCTGCGAGTGATCAGCTTGGTAGACTACGTGCTGGAGAGAGCTGCAATATTTCTCATGGGCACCTCGGTGAAGTAAAGGAAATCCTGAAAAAACTTGGTGACGATCCTTTTGGAAAATGACCAATGTCGAGGAATGCCGAATACCAGTTGTTCCTGCAACTGGCCGGTTTGGAAACGTCCAACGTCCAACGCCGAACGCCCAATATCCAATTCAGAGCACGCTCTCACGCAAGCTTTACTAATTGGGCGTTGAGTGTTCGGCCTTTTCGATCCCAACCACGCTTGCTCGCTGGCGTGTCCCTTGTTTTAGCGTAAATTCGCCAACTTCGTGAAAAGCGGTTGCGTCAGCCCAGAACTGAAGAAACCGGGATTGATTCCCCGGCGTGTCACTGCCGGGGTCAACGGCCCCGGCTACAGCAGAGCCGGGATGCGTAAATCAAAGACCAGCCGGTGGCGGGCGACGGCGCTGATCCTTCTCAATTTATTGATGATTGCGCACATCATTGAGTGGCGCGTCATGGGCAAGACGGTTTCACCGATCGAGCCTTCGGAGACCATGTACACGCTGCAAAATGGGTTCATTAACGCGGGATTCATCTTTTTTTCACTGGCGATCCTGGCGACCTTGATCTTCGGGCGATACATCTGCGGCTGGGGTTGTCACATCCTCGCGCTCCAGGATTTCTGTGGATGGCTCTTAAAGAAGATGGGGCTTCATCCGAAACCGTTTCGATCGCGGTTGTTAGTTTACGTGCCGATTATTGGCGCGCTGTACATGTTTGTTTGGCCCGTCGTGTATCGAATGTTCTCGGAACCGCACGAACCGCTTATTCCCAAATTCACGAATCATCTGGTGACCACAAATTTTTGGCAGACGTTTCCATCCGTCGCAGTTGCCATCCCGTTTCTTTTCGTCTGCGGTTTTATGACGGTCTATTTTTTGGGGCAAAAAGGTTTTTGTACTTATGCCTGTCCCTACGGCGGATTTTTTGGACTAGCCGACAAATTGTCGCCCGGCAAAATTCGCGTTACGCCTGCCTGCAATCAATGCGGCCACTGCACTGCGACGTGCACGTCAAACGTTCTGGTGCACGCGGAAGTGAAGCAGTACGGAATGGTGGTCGATCCGGGTTGTATGAAATGTATGGATTGCGTCAGCGTTTGTCCGAACGACGCCTTGTATTTTGGTTTCGGCAAACCGTCGATCCTGGTTCCCAAATCAGACGCAATTAAGAGGAACTATTCGTTGACATGGCCGGAAGAAATCGTTGGTGTACTCGTATTTTTCGGAAGTTTCCTCGCTGTCCGTGCCGTTTACGCACTGGTCCCGTTCCTGATGGCGCTCGGTTGCGCCACGGTTACGACGTTTCTCACGCTAAAAATGTGGAGATTGTTTCGTGCAAAAGAATTGTCCTTTTACCGTTTCAATTTGAAGTCTGGGGGTAAAATCCAAAAAACGGGATGGGCATTTGCAGCCTTCGCTTGTGTCTGGATTGGCTTGAATATTCACAGTGGCTGGGTGCGCTATCATGAGGTACTGGGTAACCGCGCATTTAAGAAAGTCCGGCTGCCCGACGAGCTGGCGCTGGCGCAGGTGGACCCCGGTCGCTGGCTCAATCCCACTGACCGCGATAACATCGTCCAGGGAGAGGGACATCTTCAATCTGCTTCGAAGCTTGGACTGTTTGTGAATAGTGAAACGCTGCCGAAGCTGGCATGGTTTGAATATCTCCTGGGCAACACAGAACGATCCATCCAATTGCTCGGCCAAGCCGCCACTTATCAGAAAGGAGAGGGGAAGGCTTTGAGTCTCTATTACCGCGGCGCGATCTTGAATCGGCTGGGGCGTTACGACCAGGCCCAGGCGAGTCTGGATCAGGCTTTGGCCGAACGAGAGGATATGATTCTGGCGCGCCAGGAAAAAGGCGAATCGCTATGGCAACTTGGCCGCAGGGACGAAGCAATTTCGGTGTGGACCGATGCCGCGCAGCGCAATCCGCGACTGGCCATGGTGAATAACGAGCTTGCCGGAGCGAAGCAGTCGTTAGGCAAAATCGAAGAAGCCAATGACCATGAAAGGCAAGCCGACCAGTTCACGCCTAATGATCCGCTTTTCCATTGGATGATTGGACGCCGGCTCCAGGACCTTGGTATGACCGAGCTGGCCGAAAAACATTTCCAGCGCGTTAATCAGCTGGACCCGGGAGTGACCCGCTGAAGCGAGCGCTGGTCAAAGGTGGAACGCGTTGTCCTCAACGCGTTGGCAACGTCACTGCGGCTCCATTGGCTTTCGATCGGACGTTGGGCGAATAACACACCGTTCATCAGTTAGCGTTGATCACGATCTCCTAACGCTATGGCGTCGGGCGCCGCCCGGGAGTTGGTCGCGGCCGCGGTGTGGGACTCGGACGAACCACCTCAAACTGCGTCATCATTCCGTCGTCCTCGTGCTCCATCATATGGCAATGAAGCATGTACATGCCGAGGTGATCGGTGAACTTCAGCTTGACCTCCAAAGTTTCACCGGCGGCGAGGTACCAGGTTTCCTTCATGGTATCGTATGGGTAACATGGTCCTCCGTTGCGGCTCAGGCATTGCTGAGAAACATCATGGATGTGCACGGTATGGGGTTGGCCGGTTGGGTTTGTGAAAACCCACTTCTCCGTAGTGCCAAGGGCAGGCCGCGCGTCAAGTCGATTGAGATCGAACCTTAGGCCATTGATTGTCCAGTGGCCTGCCGTATGATCAAAGCTCCAGTTGCGCGTCACGGTGGGCTCACCGATATCCGGCAACGCGCGCAACGTAGGCGGAATCGTGCTGTCGTCGACGAGATGCTGAGTGACTCGGAACTGAAGCAGTTGCAGACTCGTGAGCGTGTCCGTGAGATAAAGGTTCTGCCCTAGTTTCCCAGCGAAATCGACAACGACATCCAAACGTTCGGCCGGCCCTATTCGCATCCCGGTTCGGTCCACCGGCGTGGGTAATAGGCCGCTCTCCGTCCCAATTTGTGTAAAGATGTCGCCTGTGCTCAGCGCAAGGTTGTAGGTACGATGGTTAGACGCGTTTAAGATTCGAAGGCGATATTTGCGGTCGCCCACCTCGAGATATGGCTGGTAAACACCGTTAATAAGGATCTTGGCGCCAGTCACGCCATTCGGGTCAAACATGTATGGGATTTGGTTGTTCTTGTCGAATTGCCTGTCGGCGATTGCTAGCGGGAGGTCGAAGGCACCGGTAGGAAACGTTGGCGGATCGGCCGGATCATCGATGATGTACATACCGGTGAGACCCATCCATACATTGCGAGCCGTAACATCCATGCGGTGGTCGTGGTAAAACTGCATCTTACCTCGCTGGTTGCCGCCTCCTTCAAGGCCATCGTAAATATAGGTGCGCGATCCTCCCGTCGGGATGAGAAAACTGTCTGGTTGGCCATCATTCACCGAGGACGAGTGGTTGCCGTGGTTATGCACCGTTAATGCGCCGGCGGCTGGATCAAGGTTATTAGTAAATGTGACGTTAGTCATCTGACCGGTTGGTCTGCGAATTGTTATTCCAGGATATGTTCCGCCATAGGTCCACATGTTAGTGCAGGGCCCATCTAATATCTGCACGCACCGTTGGTCGATACCGATCGACACGTTTGCCTCCGTTGCGACGGGCGGAAACAGCAACGGATGCGAGAAAGGTGTCGGCGAGGCTGTTGGTGTGGGTGTTATTGAGGGGGTAGGTGTTGGCGTAGGCGTTGCGGTTGGCGAAGCCGTCGGAGTCGGGCTTGGAATTGATGTCGTGTATTGGATAGCCAGCGCCGGGGGGAATGGCGCTCTCTCGAGTGTCGAACCGCTTCGCCGTCGCACTGCCAGACTCGTCGCCTCGCACCAGCCAGCCGAAGTTAATGGTCGAATTATCCAGCCACGACTGCACATCGGCAACCATCTGCGCCGAACTCCAGGTGTAAGAGCCAATCGCGCCGACCGACTGGCTCGCGCTCACCGTGCCGAAAAAGTCCCCGCCTTCCGTCGTCCAAAAATGGTATCGAAGAAGCGATGGCGCCACGTGGCATCGTTGGGAGTGGCGGGCGCTCCCGTGCCTTCTTCTCCAGATGCCTGAGATGTTCCTTCTTCCCAGTCAGCGAGCAGCCTGTGTAGCTCGACGGTTCTAGCAGTATTAGAAGGTGTTTTCGACATGTTCAGGGTCAGCGTGACGCTCGTGATTGTCGAGCCTGCCGGAACGTTTCCGGTTATGTCGAACGCGAGTACACCGCGGCGGAGTTCGCCCACGGCGGTCTCGCCCGTGAAGAAGTGGTTGCCGAGGGCATTGCTGAGGTCACCATCCGCAGGAAGTACTCGTAGAGCGTGTTGTCCTTACTGGGGTTGATATTGATAGTTTCCGCGATAGCGAACCCGGGAGCGATGCCGCCAAGTGTGGCCGCGAACATAAGTGCGGGACAAGGCCTAGGAATGTGTACAGGTCGTGTATTCATTAGGATTCAAGAGCCTTTGAGCCCTTTGCGATTAATCAACTGCGCGTCCCTTGCGTGGTTCTAATCAACCAGCGGCAATGCAGATTATGCCGCCGGAAGCAGTGCGAACAACCGTAACAAAAAGAGTAACGGATGAGAAAAAGCGGAAGGCGTGGGACGAAGATGCGGCGTCGGGCGTGGCCTCGGTGTAACTCTCGTATATTGGATGGTCAGCACAGGCTGGCTGGCGCTCTCTCGGGTATCGAACCGTTTCGCAGTCGCGATCTCCGATTCGTCTCCCAGCACCAGCCAGCCGAAGTTACTGGCCGGATCATTCAGCCACGACTGCACGTCGGCGACCATCTGTGACGAACTCCACGTGTACATTCCAATTGCGCCAACCGACTGGGTTGCGCTCACCGTGGCTGAAAAGTCTCCGCCTTCGGTCGTCCAAAAAACCGTGTCGAAGAAACGGTGTCGCCATGTGGCATCGTTGGTCGTGGCCGGCGCTCCGTCGCCTTCTTCTCCAGGTGCCACGGACGTACCTTCTCCCCAGTCTGCGAGCAGCTTGTGCAGCTCGACATTTCGAGGAGTATCTGAAGCCGTTCTCGACGTGTTCAGACTCAACGTGACCCCTAGAATCGTTGAGCCTGGAGGGATGCTTCCAGCGATGTCGAAGGCAAGCACGCCCCGGCGGAGTTCGCCCATGGCTGTCTCGCCGGCAAAGAAGTGGTTGCCAAGCGCATTGCTGCGGTCGCCCTCTGCGGGATCGAATTCGTAGAGCGTGTTGTCCTTGATGGGATGGATATTGATAATGGTCGCGCTCGCTAAACCGGGACCGATGCCGCTAAGCGCGGTCGCGATTACAAGTGGAAGGATAATTTTAGGGAAGTTTGCGGGTTGAGTATTCATTTAATTTTCAAAACCGTTTGGATGATACTTTAAAAACTGAAACGCTGAAAAGGCGAAACTCTTGCTCTTTGTTCGCAAACATCCAACGCCGAATTCCGATAACTGCCAAATCCGTTTGATCCAAGCGGCGCGGAAGCGCCTCAACACAGCGAGGCGGCTACAACTATCCCTTTACTCGTGCCCTGCTAGATCATCGCTATGGAGTCGGGCGAGGACGTGGAGTGGGGCGAGGCCTCGGTGTCTGGGGTACCTCTCAGCGTTGGAGTAGGCCGCGGGGTTGAAGTTGGCGTAGCCGTAGGTTTCGCAGTTACAAGGAAAATTGCGCAGCCGGCTATCGGCCATCAACTATCGACTCAGCTATCAGCTTTCCGCAATCAGGGTCTGGGATGCGGAGTTGGACGAGCCCTGGGGATTGGCGTAGGCCGTGGCGTTGCAGTTGGCGTAGGTGTGGCTGTGGCTGTAGCAGTCGGTGTAGGTGTTGCCGTCGCAGTCGGTGTTGGCGTTGGCGATGGTGCCGGAACGTCCCCGGGGGCTTGGATTAAAACCCCAATTGGCGAGCCGGTCTTAAAAAAGCCTACTGTTGCATCTGTAGGGTTTGGCGGGTGGTCGGCATCAAACCGGAAATTGTAAAGCGTGCCGAAGCGAATCGCATTGGCGTTTTGATTCTGCGCAAAAGTTTCGCAGTTCCAAGTGATGGAGCTGTCGCCGGGCTGGTATTCATTGCTCCAGGGCGCGCTGCTATAGCCTTGGTTGTTAAACGTGCCGTCGTTTGACCATCCCGGTTCTTGAAGCGGCGCGTGAAACCCGATGTTACTGATGTTGACTCCAGGTCCTATGGGCACGGTGAAGGATTGAATCCCGCGATCGAGGTTCTGGTTATAGAGCGCATACTCATAGTGCCAGACTCCAGCCGACGGGCCGGTTACTTTGTAGCACATGAACCAGATCCCGTCGTTTCCAGGGTCGGGCTGCACCTGATTTACTGTGGCACCGGTCCAAGCCATAATAGCAGGCTGCATTCGCACTGTGGCGAGCAGGGGGGAAAATGTGAAAGTGGTAGTGCCGCTCACGCTGTACTTACGATAGGAAGCATTGTTATACATGTTGCATTGTCCGGGATGTGACTGACACCACGTGTATTCACTTGGGGCGATGTATTGTGCTTCGGCGAAATAAGTGGCGCCTGTATTGAGTGTTGTGTTCAGATCATTGGCCTCCACCCGGATGCGGTGCGATACGCCGTCGTGGTTATGGCCGCTGTGGTCATTGGCGTTCGATGGGAAGGAGCCTGTGAACGGGTTCACCCATGCGCGTGAGCCGATCCCTTCTTGGCCTCCATTTAGGTCCGCGCTGTACGGGTCGGAGCATCCCGGGCAAAGATGGCTGCCTGTTTCGCAACCGTTGGTGTTGCAGCTAAAGCAGTCCCTGTCTTCCAATGCGAAAAAGGCATGTTTCATCCAGGAATGGCCGATCTGTTCAAAGCGGTCGTTGTTGTTAGCTCCACCGCTCATCCGATAGAAATTTTGCGGGATGACTGGGTGATCAGTATTTGGCAATTGAAGCCAATCGACCGGTTGATCGCCGTTGTTGCAGGAAGTCGTTGCCACTGCAAGGCCGACTTGGGTCCCGGCACTTCCTTGTTGGTTCATGTTGGGCAGATCGCCGACGATTATATCAGGACCCGCCACGAGTGTTGGCGCTTCTGCACCGGCTTCACGTTGCATGGGTGGCATGACCACTGATTGCGGTTGACCATTAGCAAGCTGCGTGACCTCGATCGGTTGCATCGCCGCGCCGACGGAGATTTTTCCAACGACCGAACCTGCATCCGATGGTCTGCCAAGCGCGTTGGCAAACTCTTTTGAAACGAGAAGCCGTCCGTCTGTTATACTTAATGCCTGCGCGTTGGCATCGTAATCGTACTGGTGTCCTTCAACATTAAAAAAGGTGAATCCCGTGTTGCTGTCGCGCACGGCGAGATCGAACGCTTCGCCCGTCGGAAGTTTCTCGACGACGAGCTGCTTGAGAGACGCGCCTAAAGCCGCAGGCAGATTACTGTAGCCGGGGGCGTCGAACCCGGCCGAAGAAGTGTTCTGTGGAATAAGCGCCATCGATCCTGGCACGGGACCGCGCAACTGATCGTTAAAAATCAAAATGGGAAAGAATGAATCAGCCGCTACGGCGAATTGCAGTGTGACAGGTCTTGCCACCAGTGAACTGCTTCCATTCAACCCGTTGAGATCGAGATCCATTGTGACGTTCCCGCTCTTCACAATCATCTTTTGAAGTGTGCCGGTCCCGCCTTGGTCGAGACTTCCACCCTCCGTAGCAGAGCTACTGCGGAGGACGGGACGGCCAGCAGGCTGGCTTTCCGAAGTGTTTTGTTTGAGTTGGGCCTTGGCCGCCGTAGCCGTGGCGGAGGCGGCTGCGTAGTTTCCAAGGAGCACGAGCAAGGAGAATGTGAAAGCAAGCAGGGTTTTCTTTAACATTGTTTTATCCTCCGATTTTTTGCGCCTGAACCCGAGCGACGAGCTTTCGGGCAAGCTAAACTTCTAGCTTGTCTCATGCGCGGCCCGCGCAAGCCAAGAGAAAAATTTGAAAACTTCGGCGCGTGTACGATTGCGGCCTACAAATCACCAGTTTCTCACAGGCGAGATGCAGTGGAATGACGAAGCACGAATGACCAATGACGAAGGAGTGACGAACTGGTCAAGGCTTCCGATTCTTACTCTTGCTCATGCTCAGGAACTATATTTATGTCGCACCTAACGGCGCCGCCATATTCTTGAGCATCGGCGAGGTAAAAGCAAAGCTCTTCGACAGAGCCAATCTGATCTGGGTTGAGCGCATAAGAGAAAGTCCGCGATGGCGAGACGTCATCGGCAGCACGCGAGGGCGCGTGCGCTACCCAGTCTTCCCTTCCACCAGCGCTGCGGCTTCCTTGTCGAGCGCGGCGTAATCCGGTTTGCGCGGTTGCAAATAAAATTCGTCGATGACAATCTGGACCAGCGCCGCTGCCGGAACGGCAAGAAAAACTCCCAGCAACCCAAACATGGTGGCGGTCGCCAGAGTAAAGAACAAAATGTTCACTGGGTGCAATCGCATCTCTTTGCCGAGCACGCCCGGCACAAGAACGTTCAGCTCGACCTGGTAAACAAGCACGATTACCCCGAGGGCGAGCCAGAATTTTGTCGCACCCAGGCTTAACGCGACGAGCAGAATGGGAATGGCGACAAGAAACGCGCCGATGTTTGGAAGAAATTCTCCGAGAAAAGCGAACACGCCGAAGATCAGCGCGGGTTGCACGCCTATCAGCCAAAGCAACACGCCGATGGAGAATCCGGTAATAACACCATTGATAGCGACGCCACGCGCCCAGGCGGTCATTTGTCGCATCAGCCGGGCGAGGGTGCGATGCGCTTGAGCGCGGTAACGATCGGGCGCGAGCGCCAGATACGCGGCTACGAGCGGGCGCGGGCTAGCCAGCACAAAGACAAGCAACAGAACTGCGAACACAAAGCTGGCCACGCCACCGACCAGACCAAGTGTCGATCTTAACAAGATGTTCCCGACTGTTCCAGCTGCCGCGCCGACTTTCCCTGCGATTTCATCGGTGCGCGGCAATGCCTGCCGGACAGATGGATAATTTTTTGTAAGTGATTCGATGCGACCGCGAACACCTTGCCAGACTCCTGGCGCGTTGCGCACCAGCTCCTGACTTTGCCTGGCTAGGGGCGGAATGGCAAAGACGATGATTGTGGTCGTAACGGTTAGCAGCGCAAGCACAATCAGGATCACGCCGACAAAGCGAGGTACGTGATGTTTCTGCAACCAGGCCACGATCGGGTTCAGGACCATGGCCAGAAGAAAAACGAGCGCGAACAGCAGTATCACCGGTTCCAGCGCGCGCACGACCAACCAGGCGACGATCAGCAGAAAAACCAGCCACACAATCCGCCAGGCGTCGTGATAACTCAGCGGCGCATGCTGATCCTCGTGATCGGATTCTTTCATGACCAAGGGAGCGCCGGCTTTCCAGCCTATGCGTTCCCTAGTTTCTTTTAATCACGAATGAACCGAATGGATACTAATTTTTGTAATGTGTCTCTTCCAGAGGTGATTGTTAGGCTTTATTCCTGTTGATTCGTGTCAATTCGTGGTTTTTCTAGCTTGTGCCCCACTGTGCTATCATCGCGGCGTTGGACGAGGGTGTGGGGCTGGGCGCGGCCTTGGCGTGACTCTTGGTGTAGAAGTAGGTGTAGGTGTTACCGTTGGAGTCGGAGTAGGCGTTGGACCAGATTGCGCGCAGTATCTACCGCCACTGTTCAAGTAACTCCCATTAGATCCACCCCAGACGATCATTTCACTCCCAGTCCATACTGCGGTGTGGTTAGCACGACCAATAGGTGCATTGGTCGTGCCGGTCGCTGTCCAACTGTTTGTGCTGAGCGCATATCTGCCCCCGGTGTTCAATACGCCGATCGAGTCATTGTACCCAGCCCAAATGATCATTTCGCCGCCACTCCACACGGCTGTGTGAGAGTCTCGACCAACAGGCGCGTTTGTCATACTGGTGGCAGTCCAACCGTTAGTGGTGGGATCATACCGGCCGCCGCTGTTCGAGAAGCTGCCATCGTACCCACCCCAAATGATCATTTCATTGCCGGTCCAGACCGCAGTGTGAGATTTTCGCGCCGAGGCTGCGTTGGCGGTACTGGTAGCCAGCCAGCTATCTGCGTCCGGGTTGTATCTACCACCAGTGTTAGCCAAGATGCCGCCCACGAGTTCCCCGCCCCACACAATCATTTCGCTGCCTGCCCACACTGCGGTGTGACTGATTCGCCCCTCAGGTGCGTTGGTCGTCGTCGTAGCCGTCCAACTATCCGTGTTAGGGTTGTATCTGCCGCCGGTGTTTTGAAAGCCAGTGCCACCCCAGATGATCATTTCGCTACCCGTCCATACTGCGGTCTGGGCAGCTCGACCCAGAGGTGCGTTGATGGTGCTCGTCGGTATCCAACCGTTCGTAGCAGGATTGTACCTGGCACCGGTATTTGCGAGGGTGCCGTCCTGCCCACCCCAAACTATCATCTCGCTGCCAGTCCACACTGCCGTGTGAGCGATTCGGGGAGTAGGCGCGTCAGTGGTACTGGTGGTCATCCAGCTGTCCGTGGCGGGATTGTATCTCCCGCCTGTGTTCAAATAGTTGAGCGAGTCATCAATGCCGCCCCACACGATCATTTCGCTGCCAGTCCATATTGCCGTGTGCTCGATTCGCGCCAAGGGTGCATTGATCACGCTGGTAGCTGCCCAAGTATCATCAGTACATCCGTCGGCCGGATCCGATATTGTTGGGAGCCTGTAACTGACGGTAGCAGCTCCAATCTGGTTATAGGTTTGGCTGGTCTGTTTCACTTGGTTGGCGAGGGAGTCCGCTAACAATCGCTCCGCGAGCTCTGGTCTCGCCAGGCATTCGGCGATGACAAAAGGATCATTCCCGAGCGCTTCAAAGAGTTCATGCAAGACCTCGGGCTGTTTAGTGTGCTTTGCCATTCGATCCATCTCAGCTTGCAGCTGCTCAGCAGTGATAGGGCGTTGCCAGTAATCCTCCAAGGCTTGGGAATTGTGCAGATAATCCGCCACTTTCTTTTCCAGTTGTGCCTGAGACATCACCGCATCGAGCGATGGCTTGGGATCAGGGCGCTCCCCGCGATCGCGGGGCCAGATACGGTGACGCCAGTACACGTCTTCGATTGCGCGTTGATAAGACACACGTTCTTCGAAGGTAAGTCCCGCAGCCGCGGGATTCGAAGGCGCCTGGGGATGGAGGAACGCCAGTCCCGATCGAATCGGGATCAGAATGAAACAAGCTGTCGCTGCGCAAAGGAGGAGACCAACTAGGACGCGCGAATTAAGGAAGCCGGATGAGGAGGTTGATTTCTTTTGCATGGCAAGTGGCCGATATGGGGGGCTCCTCGTAGCTGCACGCGGGATGGGTGTCAATGTTCTTTATGTTAACCACGAATGAACACTAATGGGCACGAATGAAAACAATCCGATGTCACTGACGAATAGCCGCCCACTAAACATCCGAAAAGCCGCGATAAAAATTCTACAGCCGGAAGGCGCAAACCCTTTTTTCGTTTCTTTAGCTTATTTCGTGGGCCGATCTGCTTGTCTTTCTTATTTGTGTTGATTCGTGTTAATTCGTGGTTTTCTGGTTAAATTGTCTAACCATGTCGTTTAATAAGTTTGGACTTTCGCCTGAAGTAGTGCGCGGGACGCAGGCGATGGGCTTTGTCGAGCCAACGCCTATTCAGCTTCGCGCGTTCCCAATTGTCCTTGCCGGAAAAGATTTAATCGGGACCGCGCAGACTGGCACCGGTAAGACGGCGGCGTTTGCTCTTCCCATTCTGACGTTGCTCGCAAAGCACGGCACGTTCCGGTGTCTCGTGCTCGAGCCAACGCGGGAACTGGCCGCGCAAGTTGAAACGGCGTTTCGCGATTATGGGCGATTCACAGATTTGCAAGTCGCGCTCGTGCATGGTGGCGTCGGTTACGGGAAACAACGCGAGGAACTCAAGCGTGGCGTGGACATTCTTGCTGCCACGCCTGGACGCCTGCTCGATCTGCTGGAACAACGCGCGACCACGTTGAAGTCCGTAAACATTCTCGTACTCGACGAGGTAGACCGGATGCTGGACATGGGTTTTCTCCCGGACGTGCGCCGGATCGTTGAGAAAATCTCGACCGACCGACAGACCCTTCTTTTCTCAGCCACGTTGCCGCCGGAGATCGAACGTCTGGCTGCGTGGGTGTTGCGTGATCCTACTCTGGTGGAAATCGGCGTGCGCCGGTCGCCGGCGGAAACCGTCACCCATGCCGTATATCCGGTGGCCGCCGAGCAAAAGTTCGACCTGCTCATGGCTTTGCTCGAAAGGACGAATTTCGACAGCGCGCTGATTTTCTGCCGGACCAAGTACGGCGCTGATCGCATCGCGCACCAATTGAAGCAGGGGAAGCACGCCGTTGCGGTATTGCATTCGAACCGGACGCAGCGGGAACGGATCGAAGCGCTCGAAGGCTTTAAGAGCGGCAAGTACGAAG
>WNEX01001279.1_pt1 | contig 14002 bp, 15 predicted proteins | sample 5399841 | NCBI WGS metagenome assembly WNEX01 (sample SAMN13153337, study PRJNA577476) | soil metagenome | isolation source: 40 cm grassland meadow soil 2 days after 1st rain plot 5 | place: USA:California | collected 2015-09-18 | reverse complement strand
CTCACCGCCCTGGGCTGGGAAGGCTGCATTCGCCAAAAGATTTTCGCTCCGCTCGGAATGTCTCATTCGGATTTATCCGTCACCGAAATTGAAAAGACCGATGACCATGCGCTCCCTTACGAATTGAAGAAAGAAGTCGTCACCAAGGTTCCCTACCACAACATTGACGCGATCGGCCCCGCCGGCTCCATCAATTCCAGCGTTGACGACATGTCGCGCTATTTGATCTTCCAGCTCGGCGACGGGAAGTACGAAGGCAAGCAAATCGTCGCCGAAGGCGATCTTCGCGAAATGCACAGCCCGCAAACGGCCATTCCCGATCCGCCGCCCGCATTCAGCATGCCCGAGCTTGGCCACTTCAGTTACGGACTCGCCTGGGTGGCCACTTCGTATCGCGGACACAATCTGGTTTGGCACAACGGCGGCATCGACGGCTTCTACGCGCTGCTCTCCATGCTCCCCGACGATCACATCGGCATAGTGGTTCTCACCAATCTTCCTAACGGCCAAACGCCGGAAGTGCTGGCCTACAACGTCTACGACCGGCTGCTCGGGCTCGATCCTTTGCCGTGGTTTGACCGCTTCAAGGCTCTCGAAGCCAAAGGCAAAAAGGAAGAAGACGAAGCCAAGAAAAATAAGCCCACCAATCGCAAAACCGGCACGCATCCTTCGCACAGTCTCGCGGATTTTGCCGGCGAGTATCAGAACGCGGGCTACGGCGCTATCAAAGTCGGCCTCAAGGGCGACGCCCTCGAGTTGAGCCTCAACAAACTGGGGCCTTATCCGCTTGAGTACTATCACTACGACATTTTTCAAGTCCCGGAAGATTCCGACAGCTTCGCCGCAGGCGAAAAGTTTCAGTTCGAGATGAACAAGAAGGGTGATATTGACCGCATCGCCGCCCCGCTCGCGCCTGCGCTTGGCGAGGACATTATCTTCACGCGCGCGCCCGAAAAAATCTCGCAAGATGTTTTGCAGAAACTTGCCGGCGACTACCTGCTCGCCGACCAGACCGTCACGTTTGCCGTCGCTGGCGACGTTCTGCGCCTTACTCTGCCGGGGCAACCTGTGTATGAGCTGATTCCGCGCAAGGAATTGTCATTTGACTTGAAGGGTCTGCCCGGCTTCAGCGTGGATTTTCAAATGGACGCATCTGGCAAAGTCACGGAAGCCGTCTTCAACCAGCCCAACGGCGTCTTCCACGCAAAACGCAAGTAGCAAATCTTTACCCATACTTCGCGAAAAATTTCAGTATCTCTTTTCTGGCTCGGTAATCGCTTCAAGCATTCAGGGGAGAGGTTTTCGTCCCGCAGGAGCTTCATTCCGCCTATCGGAGAACAAGATTATCCTTCAGCGTCGAAGCCCACTGAAGAGCGGCAAGTATGTCTTCCTCGGTGAGTTCGGGATAGTCGGCAAGGATCTGCGCATGAGATCCGCCCGCACCAAGCCACCGCAGAATATCCCAAACGGTAATACGCAGATCGCGGATGCAAGGCTGGCCCGAACGTGTCCCCGGCGTGATCGTGATTCGCGAAAGCAAGCTATCCACTGCCGAATCTCCTTGGGTCATTATGGCATGAACGGCGGGGTTCGCGAAGGCAAGGCGCGAAGCAGGGGCGTCATCGCACATCTGTCAGCGCAAAGGCCGGTGAGACGCATGGGTTGCCGCTACCAGCCGGGTTCGGCGACGAAGATCATTTCAGGGGAATTGTCGCGGACGGGCGAGCGGTCGAAATCGCCGTACTCCGCCGACACGCGGAATCCGCAGCGCGCCAGTAGGTGCTCGATTTCGTAGCGGAAGAAGTAGCGTAGCGGCCAGGCAAACACCAGGCGCTCTTTCTTTCCGCTGGGATGCTCGATGGTGTAAATCGTCTCCACGTCGTTGCGCTGTTCTGCCCGGTGAAACGCGGCCACACGTTCGCTGATGCGCACCTGCCGGCCGTCGCTCGTCGTATATTCGATCAGCGGAGATTCTCGCATGTGCACCGGATCGTGCATGCGCTCGGCGTCGGTCTGAAACACGTCAAGGATCAGGCGCCCCCCGGGCCGCAAGTGCTTGCGGACGCGCTCAACGCAGGCGACTTGATCGCGCACTTCGAGCAAGTGCTGAAACGGCCGGAACGGAATGATGATGAGCTGGAATTTGTCGCCCAAGTCGAACTGCGTCATGTCAGCCTGCACCAAATGGACGCGCTCGCGCTCTTCTTTGTTGAGCGCGGCGCGTTTCCGCGCGGCGCGTTCCAGCATGCGTTCGGAGAGGTCCAGGCCCGTGACGCGCTTGCCCGTTTGCGCGAGCGCCATGGTGATCCGTCCGGTGCCGCAACCCAGCTCGAGCACCGGATCGCCGAATTCGCGCGCGGCGTCGCGATAGAACGTCACGTCCTGCGTGCGCTGGCGCACGATCGGCGATTCGTCGTAATAGTCCGCGATGAACGAATCGTACAACGCGGGCGACATGTTTTTTTCGTTGGCAGGCAAGGGGCGTTCCTTGGTTGACGCGAAAGGTTTTTGTTTCGAGCTCTTTTCTACGGGACAACCGCGTCGGCTTCGATCTCGACCAGCATCTCGGGCGAAATCAGCTTGCTCACTTCGACCATGCTCGTCGCTGGACGGATTTCGCCGAAAAACTCTCCGTGAGCGCGTCCGACCTTCTCCCATTCTGAAATGTTCGTCACGTAGATGCGCGTGCGCACCACGTTTTTCAAGGTCGCCCCAGCCTGTGCCAGCGCCGCTTCGATGTTGCGAATCGTTTGGATTGTCTGCGCACGGGCGTCGCCCACACCGACAATTCTGCCGTCGGGGCCCGTCGCGGTCGTTCCTGAAACCGTTATGTTATTGCCGATGCGCACTGCGCGCGAGTACCCCACAATAGGTTCCCACGGCGCGCCGCTCGAAATATTCTGCCGGTCCATCTGCGTTTCTCCTTCGTCCCGCCAAAAGCATAATCCAATCGCCGCCATTTCAACACAGGTGTCACCAAGTATCCCCGCATTTCGCTAAGATGCTAAACTGGATGCACCTTCGCGGAGAACTCGACACAACCGAAAGAGACCGGGACAACGGATGAAGTGCAACAACATTCTGGAAGCTGTCGGGCACACGCCCTTGGTGCGGCTGAACCGCATTAACAAGGACCTCAAGCCGCAGATGTACGTGAAGGCGGAATTCACGAACCCCGGCGGCTCCGTGAAAGACCGTATTGGCCTCACCATGATCGACGATGCGGAAAAGCGCGGTCTGCTGAAACCCGGTGGCACGATCATCGAGGGCACTTCCGGGAATACCGGCATGGGGCTGGCGCTGGTGGCGGCGGTGCGCGGCTACAAATGCGTGTTTACCACCACGGACAAGCAGTCCAAGGAGAAAGTGGATTTGCTGAAAGCCCTGGGCGCGGAAGTGATTGTGTGCCCCACCGCGGTCGAGCCGGAGGATCCGCGGAGTTATTATTCCGTAGCCAAGAAACTCGCGCGCGAAATTCCCAATTCGTATTATCCCAATCAGTACGACAACCCGATGAATCCCGAAGCCCACTATCGCACGACGGGCCCGGAAATATGGGAGGACAGCGAAGGCAAGATTACGCACTTCGTTTGCGGGCTCGGCACGGGCGGAACCATCAGCGGGGCAGGGAAATATCTAAAAGAACAAAATCCGGCGATTAAAATTGTTGGCGTCGATCCCTACGGTTCTCTGTACTACGACTTCGTGAAGACCGGAACGACCATCAAGGCCAAAACGTATGTGGTGGAAGGCATTGGCGAAGATTTTTTTCCCACGACCATGAATCTGAAGATTCTCGACGACATTATTCAGGTGAACGACGAAGAGTGTTTCGTCGTGGCGCGGCGGCTCGCCAAACTCGAAGGCCTCTTCACCGGCGGTTCGGGCGGCGGCTGCCTTTCGGGCGCCCTGCAGGTGGCGAAGAACCTCGGGCCGAACGATTTTGTCGTTGCGCTGCTTCCCGATACCGGCATGCGCTACCTCAGCAAGGTTTACAACGATGAATGGATGCGCGAGCGCGGCTACGTGGACGCGGCGATGCAAATCACCGCAGCCCAAGTCGTAAAGGCCAAGCATGCCTCAGGCAAAGTGCGCGAACTGGTGACTGCGCGGCCGTACCAAACCGTTTTTCACGCGCTGAAGAGCATGCAAGATCAGGACATTTCCCAGATTCCCGTGTTCGAGGAAAACACTCCTATTGGCACGATTTACGAAGACCAGATTTTGAATCTCGCGCTGCAAGGCAAGGATTTGCGGAAGCTCGTCGTGCGCGAGGTGATGAGCAATCCTCTGCCGCAGGTGCCGAAGACCGCTCCGGTCGAGCGCGTGACGCACATTTTGAGCCACGAAAACCCCGCGGTTTTTGTGGACATGGGCAGTTCGCACTTCGAAATTCTCACCAAATACGATCTCATGAGTACTGTCGCCTCGCTCATGGAACAGAAACGGTAGGGAGAATCCCGCGTGCCTGCCGGTCCTGGACTAATAGGGTTTGCCGCTTTTACCGGAGTAAAGCTTCTCGGTTACTCGGTTGCGGCAAGTGTGCTTACAAATGTCTTCCAGTCGCCGCGAAACGCTTGGCTGGTCGGGCTGGCACGAACAGGGATCGGACTCGTTGCTGGAACTTTGTTCGGCGGGGCGTGGTTTCTGTTGGCCATGCGTTTTGACAACAAATGGGCTGATTGGGTGGCCGCCTCGGTCTTTTTTGGCTTGCTTATCCCCATTCGGCTGGCGGAGTGGTCCCTGTTAATTCATTTTTTTTTCGATCGAGGTCTCCTGCAGCGGGCGAGAGATTTGAAATTGGCGGCGGTTGGCAGTGCATGGTCTTTCGTTTTGGATGCAATCGGCATCGTTTCCGCCTTTGTGGTGCCCGGTGGATTCTGGGTTTGTTGAAGGATTTCAGCTCAAACACATGAAAATTCACGATTTCAATCAGCGGTTGAAGGACGCGATTCTCATCGCCGATGGAGCGATGGGCTCGATGCTCCACGAAGTCGTAGGCCCGCAACGTTGCTTCGACGAGCTGAACACTACGGAGCCGGAAGCGGTTTTTCGCGTGCACCAGGCGTATATCGAAGCGGGCGCGCAGATCATCGAGACGAACACGTTTGCCGCGAATCGCTTCAAGCTCGCGCCGTTGGGACTCGGCGACGAAGTGCAGCGTTTGAACAGCCGGGGCGTAAAAATCGCTCGCGAAGCCCGCGAATCCGCCGCGCGCGAAGTGCTGATCGCGGGCTCCATCGGGCCGCTCGGGCTCGGCGTCCAGGCGCGCCATCCGGACGACAAAGAGATACTGGACGTTTTTTACGAGCAGGCAATGGCGCTCGAAGAGCGCGGCGTCGATTTCTACATTCTCGAGACCTTTTCCTACATTGAAGAAGTGTTGCTCGCAGTGGACGCCATCCGCTCGTTTTCTGGCCTGCCTATCGTTGCCCAGCTTACCTATTCGGAAGAAGGCACGACGCACGGTGATATTCGCCCTTCGGATGCCGCAGCTCAATTAAAAAACAAAAATGTGCAGGTAATCGGCGCGAATTGCACGGTAGGTCCCCAAGCGTTGCTTCCGATTCTCCAGGAACTTGCGGCCGTCGACGACATTCGCATCAGCGGGATGCCCAACGCGGGCTTTCCGAAGCGCGAAGGCGACCGCATCGTATATCCCAAATCTTCGCCGGAATATTTCGCGCTGTTTGCCCGCGAGGCGGCCGCGCTGGGCGCGCGCATTCTAGGTGGTTGCTGCGGCACGACGCCCGCGCACATTCGCGCGATGGCGGAAGCCGTCAAATCGCTCCGTCCGGTGAAAGCCCATCCGGCATCGCCGGTAGTGGAAGCGGTGGCCAAACCCGCTCCCGTTTCGCAGCGCGAGCCCGAAAGCCAATTCTGGAAGAAGCTGAAGAAAAAAGAATTTGTGGTGTGCGTGGAAATCGATCCGCCAAAGGGTCTTTCGCTTGACCGCATTTTCGAGCAAGTGGACAAAGTGATGGCCTCTCAAAAGGTGGACGCCATCGACATCAACAGCGGCGCGATGGCGCGCGTGGGTATGGATGCGCTCGTCGTTGCCGGTGCCCTGGAAGCGCGCGGAGTGGAAACGGTTCCTCATTTGACCACGCGCGACCAGAACATCATCGGTTTGCAGGCCGCGCTGCTGGGCGCATGGACCGTCGGCGGCGTGCGTAACGTGCTGGCGATAACCGGTGATCCGCCTTCAGTCGGCGATTACCCGGAAACCAGCGGCGTATATGAAGTGGATTCGGTGGGCCTCGTGAAAGTCCTTAGCCGATTGAATCAAGGGACGGACTGGGCGGGCAAGACCCTGGGCGGAGCCACTAATTTTTCAATCGGCGTGGCGCTGAATCCGATGGCCGACGATCTCGACAACGAGATCGCGAGGTTCCACGCAAAAGTCGAGGCCGGCGCTCACTACGCCATGACCCAGCCGCTTTTCGACCCGGAGCACTGGTATGCTTTTCTCAAAAAACTAGGCGGCAAGCCAGCCATTCCCGTGATGATCGGCGTTTGGCCATTAAACAGTTACAAGCAGGCGCTGCGGCTGAACAACGAAGTGCCCGGCATCGTAATTCCTGATCCTTTGTTGAAGTCCATGGAAGCCGCCGGAGCCTCCGCGCGCGACTGCGGATTCCAAGTCGCCCGCCAGATGCTTGCCTGGGCGCGCACGGAACTTGCTGGCGCCTATCTGATTCCCCCCTTCAAGCGCTACGAGGAAATTCTGGAAATTCTCTAGTTTCCTCGCGAAGCCCCCAATCGTCCGTTTCTTCATGTGTGTTTCATCTAACCAAACGGCATCAAACCATTCTTTAAAAGTCGCCATTTCCTCCTTCTACACATTTCATTACGTCTGGTTTTCGAATTGCATTTCCTGAGCCAGCAAGGAGGTGAAAGCCGTGAATTGGAGCAAATCTCGCAAGATTTTCCTGACAGCATGCCGGGTTGTTCAGTCACTTGGCCTTACCAAGCGCAGGGGGCGGATCATTTTTGTCCTGCTGGCAGTTTTCTTCCTAGGTCCGAATGCTCCCGCGAAAACAAAGCCGGGCGACTGGCGAGTTGTTGAGAATCTCGAGCCCGGCGCGCACATCATCGTCAACGCACGGCACAGGTATTCCTGCACCGTTGAAGGCGCGACCGAAGACCAGCTATTTTGCTGGGTACACCAGCGCCGATCCTTTCACCTCATTTCTATTGCAATTCCTCGAGCAGAAATCCGCGAGGTACGCACGCTGCCCAACCAAACGAGGGACATGTGGATTGGAGCGGGCGTAGGGGCCGCTGGAGGAGCAGTAACCGCTGGACTCACTGCTAAATCGTACCCGGGCGTCAGTGCGTTTTTCGGTGGTCTAGCAGGAGCGCTTCCCGGCGCTCTGGTTGGTGGCATAGTGCCTATTTTTCAGTTGTTGATTCAACATGGCCACATCATCTATAAACAATAGGGCTACCGAAACGCGCCGAGACATATTGCTGAATCTTGATAGAAGGCCATGCAGAGCGACGCCTTCGAGTTCAATTTGGGAAAGAAACCGTGCTGGTGTGGTCGTGGATAATCTTCCAGCCTTCCGGGAACTTCTGCCAAACCAGGCTGAACACTCCACCGATGTCTCCCATCTCGCGCTTCAAATGCCACTTGCCTAAAACAAGCGCCGCATCAGAACCCAGGAAGCGAAACTCCAAATCCGAGAAATTCAGTTCGCCCATGGCGGCGCGGTCCGGATAATTCTTCTTATAGCGTGCGAGCACGCCGTCCCAGCCGCGCGAGACTCCGTTGCTGCCTGAAAACGTCAATTCCGGCGACTGCCAGTATCCAACCAGAAAGGCATCCACATCCCCACGATTCCACGCAGTCTGCTGCGCTTTCAATACGGCGTTGATCGCGGCGCGGTCAACTTCATGGTTATCAGCGGGTTTGCCGAGCAGGGAGTGCTGTGCAAGCAACCAGCAAGCGGCAACGAGCATGATTCCCGCGCCGCCTAAAACTATCATCCGCGTCCGAGCCATCGCCTAGCCCTCCTGGTAATGCTTTTTCACGCCTCAACGCATGCAAGCCCGTAACTAACGGATAGGAGGGAGGATAGGCCGGGATAAGTAGCCAAGGCAAGGCTTCTTTAAGCAAGCCCCGGCTTCGCAAATGCTTTGTTTCCAAACGGAGACAGCTAATCGTCCTATCACACTAGTACTTCGGAGCTATTGGAAGCTATTTTTCGCCCTGGCACAATCCCCTTACGAGGCTGAGGGAATGTTTGCCACCATGCTATTCACGATCTCGATTGTGGCCCTGTCACAGTTTGCTCTCTATTACTGGAGGGCGGTGCTGGCAGGCGTCGCTGCGCTGCCCGTCTCGGACCGTGTGCTTGCCGCCGCCCATGTCGAAGACGGGCGCCTCTTCCCTCAGCATTTTGAAACTCTGGCGGAACTTCACAACTTGACTCCGGATTTGAAGCCCAATCAGGGCGGTCTTGGTCTTGTGCGCGTTTATTACCGCCTTCTGCAAGGTTTGGGCTTGCTTCCGATGCTGACTGCCTGGAGCGAACGCGAGCGCGTCATCTGCGCGCGTTACGCCGCAGTCCAGGTCGATCGGCGTTTGCAGGCCAATCTCGATCTCGCCGCTTCGCTGCGCTCCTGCTAAGTTTTTTCGGTGAACTACTCCAATTCTTCAAAAGAGCCGCTCACCGTGGCTCTTTTTTCTTTTTGTCCGCGATCGCCGCTACCGGCGCGCGCGACCGCCTCCTCCAGCATTTTGGCGATGCGGCGTTCGCGCGACTCCGGGCTGCGATAGTGAAAGATACCGAGCAAATTATGGCGGCGTTGCGTAGGAGTCATTCGCTGCCAGCCTTCAAAAGCTCGCGGGTCGCGCGCGAAGGCCGCTTTCAGGATGGGAGGAAGCTCTCGCTCGGCTTCCATCGTGGCCATCAATTGTTCCGCGATTCGCTCCGCGCGGCGCACTCGGGTTTCAGCACCTTTCGGCTGGGCCACCTCATTGCAGATCCATCGGCGCATGGAAAAGCTCAAATTGTCGAACCAACGTTGCAGCAAGCGGTCCTGAGAGAACGCTCGCTTCAATTCCAGTGGCATGATCGCTTTTCGCACTTCCAGGTCCGGCTCGAGCCAAAAATGCGCGGTGATGCCCGCACGCGCATGGGCGCCGGCTTGCATACGCTTCGTGATCAGCAAAAAGTGAGAGCCACTGCTCGTAGGGAAGAGGGTGGTGCGAAGCGAAAAGCCGTTGATTTCGCCTTTCACGCGGAGCCGCCCGCGCGCGCCCCACACCTTCTCCACGTCGAACGGAATTCGTATGATCACCCAGCCGAGATTGCCCTGCATGCGCTCCAGAGTCGCTTTGAACGATTTGGCGATGGGTTTGGATTTCGACTTCATGCCGGATTCGGAATTTCGAAATGAGAAATTCGCATTGGAAACTCGAACCTCGAAATTGGGAAGGTAAAAGTCCTGCCTGGCGGGGCGAATCCTCGCTTAGCTTGCTGGAAAACGCCAGGTAAGGCGCGCTGCACTGCGCCCGTCGGCAAATGCCACAGGCGCAAAACCACCGTCCTCGGCAACCAGAATCCGGCTCGGACGTTTATGCTCCGGCGCCTTTGGAAAAGCTGGCCACGGCCTCCGCTTCGGTGTTGTAAACATCGAAGACGGTCATCAGCTTGGTGATTTGCAAAACTTCCTGGAATTTGCTGCCCAGATGGCACAGCCGCAGCCCGGCGCCTTGCGATTTGGCGCTGTGATGCGCGGCTACCAGGGTGCCCAATCCGGCGCTGTCGATAAACGTAATGTTGTCCATGTTCAGGACAATTTTCCTTTTACCCGCGGCGATCAGGCCCTTCACTTTTTCGCGCAACGCGTTGCTTTCTTCGCCCAGCACGATGCGGCCGTCCAGCGCCACCACAGAGACGCCATCCACTTCACGATTGGTCATCTTCAATGCCATGTTATTTTCCTCCTCGTTCCGAAAGAGGTTCCGGCGGCAATCCGTGCCGGAGCCGTAAAGCTTATCAAATCAGGGTTCACCGGGAGCGATGAATCGTAATCGAAGACCCGCCAGCGGTCAAATCCAAGCCCACTCTTAAGGCCACTTTGCTCGGCCCTTCTGTTCTCTCTTCTCTTCCTTCAGTAATAATCCGCGCAGGACATGTAATAGCCGCAGACCAAACAAATCAGCTTGCAACGACGCGATTCCAGCCGCTGCGAGCACACCGGGCAATACCGCGACGGATCTTCGTTTCCCCGCTGCTTGTCGAGAAGTCCCGGAACCTGGCCGGCTTGCGAAGCTGTTTCCAGGGAATCGCAGGCCTTTGCCGGCTGAGAGTCCTCCGGATTCGCGGTGAAATCCACGGCTGCACGGTTATAGCACAGCCCGGAGACAACGGATACAAAAGTAGGCATTCCCGCGCTCACTCCAACCCAAGACTTTCGGTCTGGCTGGCCGGCATCCTTTCCATGGTCGAAGTTCGGGATAAAGGGGAACGAAGGTAGATGACTTGGATACCAGGCGACCGGAGGTTTTTAGGGACTCCGCGGTGGGGACGTCCCGGCGAAGCGCACGGGATGAAAAAAGCGCACATAGAAGGCGGGCTTGGCTGGCAGTTAGAGGCTCAGTGCAAGCAACCACGGGAAGGATAGCACGTATTTATAAAACGTGGGCGCAGCAGTGCTGCCCCCCTACCAAGACGGCGAGGTAAACTCGCCGCTACAAAGGCGCAAGGAGAGAAGAGGGATGCATCGAGCAAGGAACGCTCGATGACGCAGAAGACCTCGCTGCGCTTGGACGAAGGTACCGGCAAACGGGATGACCAGCGGTGGTGACTTAGGCGACCCACTTCATGGTGAGTTTCTTGCGCTTCCTGACGCAGTCGAGAAGATAAAGGTCGATCAGTTTCTGGTAAGGTAGCCCGGTTTCCTCCGCCAGTTCCTTGAAATAGTCCACAACCGCGGGACTCAAGTTGATTCCCACGGCCTTTTTCTTTGCGGGGTACGGGTTCTTTACTTGCTTCAATTTGGAGAAATCATATTCCTTCTTCATAAAATCGCACCTCCTTCTTGGTGGCCTTGCGCGCGGAAATGAGCCCGAATCAACGAATCCTGCTCCCGGTAGCAGTGAACGACCACCAGCGTTCTTGCCGCGGAACTCACTCCGAGGAGGACGAAACGATCCTCGCCTTGGGAGTGCTCGGGATCGTAGAAGAGGCGCGCGTGCGGATCGCTAAAAACGCTTTGGGCCTCCTCAAACCAAACTTCGTGCTTGGTCCGATTGCGCTTATTTTTCCACTCGTCCCAATCGAACCGCAGCATATCTAGATAATATGTAGATTAGGGGCAGATGGCAAGGGGAGGGAAAACTCGAAAGCAGAAGGCAGAAAAGAGCGAAGAGAGATTTCTCTCTGCGCAGGCCGGCGCATTCGCAGGAGCGAATGCGGAAGAAAAAGCCGGCCTGCTCCGTTCGAAATGACGGGGCGCCTGTTGGCCGTGGGGCGGGCGGGTTTTTGGAATTTGAGTTTGGCGGTGGAAGGAAAACTAGAAAATAGAAGGCAGAAGGCAGAAAGCAGAAGGCAGAGCTGGCGAAGCACGTGGGGGGCGATGCTATGCGGGAACGACGCCGTCCGAGGTGGCTGGCGGGACGAGGTAGGCGGCGACAAAGGAAAGCACGGTGGTGAACGCCGATGCGATCTCGGGAGACAACGGCTTGGCGGGTGACACGTAGGTGTTGATGACGAAAACAAGAATGACGGTGACGGCCCCCGCTGCGCCTCCTGCCGTTACTTTTCTAACCGGGACGCTGCTTGTGCTTTTTACGGCCATGTGGATTCCTTCCTTCTCTGGCGGCGGTTTTACGTCCTAAGAGAGGGCCCTGATTGATAGTGTTTGGAAGGGAGAAAGCGTTTCAGGGCAGCGGCCACGCGAAAACACTACCGTGTCGCGGCTCACACACTCCTACACAACGCCTCCTAGACAATGTTCTAAAGTGGACTTCGTGTTTCAATCCGGGACATGAAGGACTCCATGCAGTTCTAGAATCGCCGTAAATGATTGATGTTTAGGCGGTTAGCCTGCGTCACAACATTAGAAATTGGCTCACCAAATGCACCTAAGTTTTCTGGGGGCAGGATCGGACTTGCGTCAATAGCAAGGCATCTTGATCCCAGGAACTATTGGAAGGGCAGGCATGGCGAGGGAATCGGCTATCGGTGAGCTTCTGGTTCGCGCAGGACTCATCGATTCTTCGGGACTCTTGCGCGCTCAAGAGGCGCAGAAGAGGGAAGGAATTTCTCTCTCCAGAGCCATTGTAACTTTGGGGTTGGCAAACGAACAAAGCATGATCGCGGCAATCGCCAAGACTATGCAAATCGAGTTTCTGAGCGCAGAGTTACCAGAAGTTTCCAATGACGTCGCATCTCTTCTACCCGCTGCTTTTTGCCGCAAACGAATGGTCGTACCTTTAAGTCTCCAGGGCAAAACTCTCCGCTTGGCCCTGGCCGATCCGGTGGACTATGCGACGACCCAGGATGTGGAATTTCGCACTGGTAAACGGGTCGCGCTCGTTGTGGCCGGGCAGAACCAGATACAAAATTTGATCTTGCAAATGTATCCAGAAGAAGCGGCGATGCAGCCGGACGCTCTTGGGGCGGCGGACGTTCAGGGTGAGGTGGAGTCCGTCGGAGACGCAGAGATCGAAGTCGTGGACCCGGCCAAGTTGGCAAAAGACACGAAGTTGGGTCCGGTAATCCGGCTTGTAAACACGATCTTGAGCGGCGCAGCGGCAAGCGGCGCCAGTGACATCCACCTGGAACCCAAGGAGGGTTTCCTACAAGTGCGGTATAGGGTGGACGGGCTGCTGCGCGACGTCATTAAGGTTCAGAAGAATCAAATGGATCACACCATTTCCCGGATAAAGATCATTTCCGGGATGGATATTGCCGATCGCCGCCGCCCTCAGGACGGCCGCAGCCGTTTAAGGTATGAGGGGAAGCGCATTGACTTGCGGGTTTCAACCCTCCCTACGCAATTTGGCGAAAAGGTGGTCATCCGGCTTCTCGATAGCAAACGCGCGCAGACTACTATGGAGCAACTAGGGCTGACTCCAGAGAATCGGCGCGCATTTGAATCCATGTTGTCCCGGGCGCAAGGAATGATCCTGGTCACGGGACCAACCGGTAGCGGCAAAAGCTCTACTCTTTACACCGCCCTGAATTGGGTGAAGTCGCCCACTAAGAACATCATCACGGTTGAGGACCCCATTGAGTATCAACTCGATGGCGTAAATCAGGTTCAAATCAATACCAAGGCGGGCGTCACATTTGCGAGCGGCCTGCGGTCCATCTTGCGGCAGGATCCTAACATCATTTTGGTGGGTGAAATCCGTGATCACGAGACGGCGGATATTGCTTTGGAGTCGGCTCAAACGGGTCATTTGCTCTTGAGTACGCTGCACACCAACGACGCCCCTGGAACGATTACCCGATTATTGGACCTCGGGATTGAACCCTTCTTGATCTCATCGGCAGTGATTGGCATTCTCGCTCAGCGATTGGTGCGTTGCCCTTGCCCTTCCTGCGCTGTCTCGCAACGGCCCAGCGCAGAAGCAATTGAAAAGGCCGGCGGAGTTGCGCGTTTACCGGCTGAGGCCAAGTGGATGGCGGGCCGCGGCTGTGGGGTTTGTCGACAGTCGGGGTGCAAGGGGCGCATAGCGATTCACGAACTGCTTATCGTGAATGATGAAATACGCGAGTTGATCTCACGCAGAGCACCGGAGCATGCGATTCGCAAGGCCGCGCGCATCGCGGGCATGCGCACTCTGCTCGAAGACGGAATCCTCAAGGCGGCTCAAGGTTTAGCCACGTTGGAAGACGTTGTTCGCGTCGTGGCCGCCGATGACGCAGCTGCTCACACAGAAGCGGCCACCAAACCGGAGCCTTCCGACTTACGGGCTCCTTATAGGCGCATCGCCCCGAATGAGCCGCAAGACGAAAAATCGGCGCCCCACGTTCAG
>WNEX01000933.1_pt1 | contig 14101 bp, 10 predicted proteins | sample 5399841 | NCBI WGS metagenome assembly WNEX01 (sample SAMN13153337, study PRJNA577476) | soil metagenome | isolation source: 40 cm grassland meadow soil 2 days after 1st rain plot 5 | place: USA:California | collected 2015-09-18 | reverse complement strand
GGCATGCTGTTCCAGCGGGCCGCACGGAATCGGCGGGACAGGTCGGGCCGCTCCCGGGGCAGAACTCCGCGCCGTCGCAGGCCCCGGCCGCTGCCCGACACACGACACTGGAAGGTGCGAAGCCGTCCGGCGGGCACGCCGCGCTCGTCCCGTTGCAGTTCTCGGCGAGGTCGCAGATGCCGGCCGCCGGGCGGCACAGGGCCCCGGCATTCCCGGCCGGGTGCCGGCAGGTGATGCTCGTGCCGTCGCACTGGTCGGCGGTGCAGGGGTTGCCATCGTCGGTGCACGCCGTACCCGCGGGCTGCTTGGCGTCTGCGGGGCAATTCGGCCCGGTGCCGGAGCAGAGCTCCGCGACGTCGCATTCCCCGGCGGCGCCGCGGCACGGCGTGCCGGCAGCCGCGAAGGCGTCGGCGGGACAGGTGGTGCTCGTGCCGTCACAGGCCTCTGCGAGGTCGCACGGGCTGGCGGCCGGCCGGCACACGGCGCCGGCGTTCCCCGCCGGGTGACGGCAGGTGGTGCTCGCGCCGTCGCACACGTCGAGGGTGCAGGGGTTGCCGTCGTCGGTGCAGGTCGTGCCCGCGGCCTTGCTCGCGTCGGCGGGGCAGGCGTCGCTCGCGCCGGTGCAGGTTTCCACGAGATCGCATGCGCCGGCCGCTGCCCGGCAGACCGTCGTGGCGGGCAGGAACGTGCAGCTCGCGGAGCAGCAGGCGCCTCCGTCGCACTGCTCTCCGGGATCGACGATGCCGTTGCCGCAGCCGCAGGTGCTGCCGTTCCCGCCGCAGACGCCGCACCGGTCGAGCGTCTTGCCGCTGTTCGGCAGGTGGTCGCAGCCGCACGTCGCCTGCGTCACGGGAACACACAGGTCGATGGCGCTGCAGCCCCGGCCGCTCGGGATGTGCGTGTTGCCCTTGATCCCCCGGTAGCAGACGCTGCCGTTCGGGTTCATCAGGTTGCTCGGGATGACGAGGTGGATCGGCGGCGCCCCGGGCGTGCTCGCGAGCTCGGCCGTCCCGATGCCGACGACCAGGCCGTTGCCCGCGGGAGGATCCTGGTGGATGGCGAACTCTCCGGTCAGCACTCCGGCCGCGTTCTGGAAAGTCAGCTTGACGCAGTTGTTCCAGGAGAACGCGTCAGGGCTGTCCATCCTGACACGCACGAGCTGGATGGCGGTGTCGTTCGTGCATTGCGTTTCCCCGAGCAGCGTGACGTTGTGGTGAATGGCCCGCGCCGCGTTCGGGAACGCGAGCAGGAGAGCCACGGCGGCGGCGAATGCACGGGCCAAGGAGGTGGGGCGGGTCGGTCGCATGGGCTGAGCCATGTACCGTATGTCCTTCATCTCGCACAACTAGGATCTCCCTAGATAGGCACCCTGGGCGAACCCCGAGCGAGCGTGACGGAGTCCTAGGGGTCTCCCCGGGGCGCTCGGAGTGCCTCGCAGCCGGCTGCGAGGTCGGGTCGGCGGGGGCCATCCGCAGCCTCGCTCGCGCATTCAGCCCATGCCGAGCGCCGTCGCGAGGGCGCGGAGCTCCGCCTGGATCGCGCGCTCGTTCTTCGGCCCCATGCGCAGGAGGTGCTTCTGAGCCGGGCTCAGTCCCTCCAGCGCCGGATCGGCGAACGCGTAGGTGATCACCTTGGGCGTCAGCTCGACGTCGCCCTCGACGACGGGCGTGGCGAGCAGCGTGCGGATCGCCTTGACGAGGACGTCGTCGAAGCGGCCCTGCGGCTTGCCGAGCCCGCGATAGGCGTCCTCGCACAGGGGCTGGAGCCGCCGGTAGACCTCGACCGTGCGCGGCGGGTCGAGCGAGGCCAGCACGTCGGCGACCAGGTCGTAGCGCTCGTAGCTCTTCGGGTCGACGTACAGGCGACCCTTGCGGCGCACGACGCGAAACTTCGCCGCGGGGGCGAGGAACAGCAGGTGCGGCCGCGGGCTCTCGCCGCCGGCGATGTTGTCGACCGCGGCCACGAAGCGCTGGATCAGCCCGTCCGTGGACAGCCAGACGGAGAGCCCCGGGTGGGACGTGAGCCCGCTCGCGAGCTCCCGCACCAGCGTGTCGCTCTCGGCGAGCGGCGGCAGCCCCCGCTCCTCGGGCGTATCGGGCGCGGTGCCGGGCGGCGCCGCGAGCGGCTCGGTGACCGCGGGCGGGGGCACGGTTGGCGGCGGAGTGGGTTCGGGACCGGGAGCGGAGCTCGGGGGCACCGGCAGAGTGATGAGGGGTGGCCTTCGAAGCCACACGTAGGCACCGAGCGCCAGGGCGACGAGCGCCAGCACGGCGGCGAGCCAGGGACCGGTCCTCCGCCGTCTCCGCGGGCGGTCCATGCGGTCCACGCCGACACCTTACCGCCGGAGCGCGGCATCGTCGAACCGCGCCCGTACGGAACTCCTTGCTCGCGGGCGTCGGCGAGCGTTAGGCTCGGCCGCATGCGGCCACGCCTCGTCGCCTGCCTCGCGCTCATGGTCCTGACGGAGCCGGCCTTTGCCGCGCCCGTCCGCATCTTCGCCGTCGGCAACAAGCAGCGCCTCGACGACGCCGTCACCTACCAGACCTACCGCGACAAGATGACCGCGCTGATGGACGCGACCTTCCCGGGACGCAGCAACTTCGTGCAGGCGGGCGTCGACGACGTGGCGAGCCACCTCCTCCCCGCCGATCCGGGCGCGCCGGCGAACGCGCTCGTGGTCTTTCCCGAGGACGTCGGCCTCATCACGGCCTTCATCGGCAGCCGCGGCGCCGCGGCACGGCAGCAGACGAGCTCGACGCTCGCGATCGCCGGGCTGCTCGGGCCCTACGGGGCGCAGTTCAGCTACTACCAGAGCAAGTTTCCGGGCCAGCCAGCGGTGCGGGTCCTCGTCCTCGCCCTGACCGACACGTTCTACCGCGCCTTCTACGAGACGTTCCGCGACCTCGCGGTGACGTACGGCGTCCACCTCGCGGCGAGCGTCAACGCGGCTCCCGCGCGCCGGGTGGACGAAGCGGACGACCCGGGGCTCGTCGCCCTGCTGCGCGATCCCGACGAGCCGACGCGGACCTACGCCTACGAGGCGGTGTCTCCGCTGGCGCACAACACCACGTTCATCTTTGCGCCCGACGGGTCGGTGCTGGTGCCCGACGGGAACGGCGGCACGCTGCATGCGCCCGCTGAAACCGCCGGCGTCGTCAATGGCTCGACCGACAAGGCGTACTTGACGCCGATCGAGCAGCCGCCGCCTGGCCAGGCCGTCGGCCTCGCGCTCGCCTTCGGACCGGTGCGCGACATGGAGGTGCTCGATACGCCCGTCGGCCGCCTCGCCGTCGTCATCTCCAAGGACGCGTGGATGGTCGACGTCAACGACCGCTTCGCGGCCAAGGGCGCCACGGTGATGCTCCAGAACGAAGCGTTCAGCGAGTGGGCGTATGCGGCCGATCCCTGGCAGCCCGACGTCTTCAAGGAGGGCGGCTTCGCGAACCTCGAGAAGGAGGCCGGCTTCCTGGTGAACGTCAACGCCAGCCTGACGGGCAACCTCTTCGAGATCACCTTCGACGGGCAGAGCGCGATCCTCGGCCGCAAGGGGAAGGCGAGTCCGGGCCCGCTCGGCCCGCAGAACGCGTGGATCGGGCAGAACCCCGACACCGGCTTCCGCGTGATCGCGGCCTGGATCGAGCCCGACCCCGGCATCGCCAGCCCCGCGCTGACGCTCGCCGAGCGCCGCATGCTGCTCGCGGCCGACGGCGCCAAGCTGCTGCCGGGCTCGGGCGTTCCGTGCGGCGGCTCGCTGATCGTCGGCGCCTGCGAGAACGGCTACCGCGAGGCGGTCGTGTGGACCGACGTGACGCTCCCCGACGGCCCCACCACGGCGCCGGTCGACCCGGTGCGAGCCCCGCCGCCGCGGTTCTCGCCCAGCGTGCGGGTGAGCGGCCCGGAGACTATGCCCGTCGCGCAGCACGCCCCGCAGCTCGCGGCCGCCGGCGCGCGCGTCTACGTCGTCTGGCACGAGGCGCGCGCCGGGCTCGAGAACGTCTTTCTCGCCGTGAGCCGCGACGGCGGCCAGACGTTCGCGTCGCCGATCCGGGTGAGCGACAACCCGGCGGGGACAGTGGCCGAGCTCTTCCCCGCGGTCGCGGTGCGCGGCAACCGCGTCCTCGTCGTGTGGCAGGAGTTCGCCGCCGGTCACGACGACCGGCAGGGCCGGATCAAGCTCGCGCGCCTGGGCCCGCTCGGACGCAAGCGCGGTGCCGACGTGCGCGTCGACGGCCTCGACGCCTCGGGCAAGTGGCTGCCCGCGATCGCGTTCGTCGGCACGGATCCGGTCGTCGCCTGGGTGGACGAGCGGGACGCGGGCCCCGAGGGCGAGCCGCTCGAGCACGTCTTCGCCGCCCACGGTCGCCGCGGCGGCACGGTGTTCGGTCCGGCCGTACGCGTCGATGGGGGTGCGCCGGTACCGCTCGCCACGCACCTCGACAACAAGTGGGGGCCGACGCTCGCGGCCTCCGGACGGAGCCTCTACGCCGCGTGGGCCGACTTCCGCAACTACAACTGGGACATCTTCCTCGCGCGCAGCCCCGACCGGGGCGCGAGCTGGGGGTCGAACGTCCAGGTCGACGACTTCCCGGACTTCGAGCGCATCGACGAGCGTCCGTCGGTCGCGGCCGACCGCCTGGGCCACGTGCACGTCGTGTGGACCGACCTGCGCGCGCGCGAGCCCGATACGAACATCTTCTACGCGCGCAGCGACGACGGCGGCCTGCACTTCTCGCCGAACCGCCGGCTCGACGACTCGAAGGCGGGCTTCGACCCCGACCATGACACGCCGTCCAACCAGTGGCACCCATCGCTCGCGCTCGACCGGAGCCACCTCTTCGTCGCCTGGCAGGACGATCGCCTCGGCAACGACGACGTCTTCTTCACCACCAGCGCCGACGGCGGCGCGACCTTCGCGCCGTCGGAGCGGGTGGACGACACCGGGACGGGCGTGAGCGAGCAGACGCGCCCGCGCCTCGCGATCACCGGGCATCGCGCCCGGCGCGTGTGCTACGTCGTGTGGGAAGACGACCGCAACGGCGACAGCGACATCTACCTCGCCCGGCGAGGGTGCCCCGACTGACCCCGTCCACGGGTTCCCGGCGGTCGCGCCCGTTTGCCCTCCCGGGGGTCATTTGGTAAACGCCTCGGGTCCCCAACGTCGCGAAAACCCGAGCACATTTCGTGTCGGTCACGACTGCCGTCTTCTACCTCCTCGCCGCCGTCACCGTCGGCTCGGCCTGCGGCGTGGCATTCGGCACGAACATCCTCTACTCGGCCTTCGCGCTCATGGGGACCTTCCTCGGCGTCGCCGCGATCTTCGTGCTCCTCGGCGCCGACTTCCTCGGCGTGATCCAGCTCTTCGTCTACGTGGGCGGCATCCTCGTGCTCACCCTGTTTGCCGTGATGCTCACCCACCGCATCGACGTGCAGGTCTCGAACCGCGCCGTCGGGAGGCTCCCGGGTCTCGTCGTGGTCGGTGTCGTGGCCACGTGGATGATCCGGGTGGCGCGCACGGCGCGCTGGGTCCAGGGTCAGCCGGGCCCGCCGGCGCCGACCACCGCCGGCATCGGGGACGCCTTCCTCGGCGCCTACGTGCTGCCCTTCGAGGTCGCCTCGGTGGTGCTGCTCGCCGCCCTCATCGGCGCGATCGTGGTGTCGCGCAAGGAGGTGAAGGGGTGAGCGGGCCGTCGCTCATCCACTTCGTGGTCCTGTCGGCCGTCCTCTTCTCGCTCGGTCTCTTCTGCGTCGTCACGCGCCGCAACGCCATCGGCATCCTCATGGGGATCGAGCTGATCCTCAACTCCGCCAACATCAACTACGTGGCCTTCGCCCGCTACGGGCCGGGCGGCTACGACGGCCAGCTGTTCGCGATCTTCGTGATCATGCTCGCCGCCGCCGAGGCCGCCATCGGTCTCGCGATCGTGCTCGGCATCTACCAGCGCTTCGAGACGATCGACGTCGAGGCGACGGACCGGCTGCGCGGGTGAGCGACGTGCCGACCTCCGCGCCGTACGTGGCGCTGATCCCGCTCCTCCCGCTCGCGGGGGCGGCCGCGCTGGCGCTCGGCGGCGCGCCGCTCCAGCGCCGCTACGGGAAGGGGCCGGTCGGCCTGATCGCCTGCGGCACCGTCGCGCTCTCCTTCCTGCTCTCGGTGGTCGCCTTCGTCCAGCTCCTCGGGCTCGAGCCCGAGCACCGCGTGCCAGGGCTCCTCGCCAATGTGCTGCCGTGGATCCACGTCGGCGACCTGCACGTCGACCTCGCCTTCGCGGTCGACCCGCTGTCGGCGGTGATGATCCTCGTGGTCACGGGGATCGGCGGCCTCATCCACGTCTATGCCACCGGCTACATGCACGAGGACGCGGGCTACTGGCGCTTCTTCGCCTATCTCAACCTCTTCACCTTCGCGATGCTGACCCTCGTCCTCGGCGACAACCTGCTCCTCATGTTCGTCGGCTGGGAGGGCGTGGGCTTCTGCTCCTGGGGGCTGATCGGCTTCTGGCACAAGGAGCTGCCGAACACGACCGCCGGCAACAAGGCCTTCATCGTGAACCGGGTCGGCGACTTCGGCTTCGTGCTCGGCATCTTCCTCCTCTTCTGGAGCCTGGCCGCGCGCGGCGAGGCCACGCTCGTCTTACGCGAGCTCGTCGATCGCGCCTACCTCCTGCGCAGCGAGTTCGTGTGGGGGCTGCCGGTGGCGACGGCGGTGACGCTTCTCCTCTTCGTCGGCGCGACCGGCAAGTCGGCGCAGATCCCCCTCTACGTCTGGCTGCCCGATGCCATGGCGGGCCCGACGCCGGTCTCCGCACTGATCCACGCCGCCACCATGGTGACGGCCGGCGTTTATATGATCGCGCGGCTCAACTTCCTCTTCTCCATGGCGCCCGAGACGCTCGCGGACGTGGCGGTGATCGGCGCCGGCACGGCGCTCCTGGCCGCGACGATCGCGCTCGCGCAGAACGACATCAAGCGCGTGCTCGCCTACTCGACGGTCTCGCAGCTCGGCTACATGTTCCTCGCCATGGGGGTGGGCGCCTACGCGGCGGGCATCTTCCACCTGATGACCCACGCCTTCTTCAAGGCCTGCCTCTTCCTCGGCGCCGGCAGCGTCATCCACGCCATGGGGGGCGAGCAGGACATGCGGAAGATGGGCGGGCTCTGGGCGCACCTGCCGGCGACGTCGCGCACCTTCCTCGTGGCGACGCTCGCCATCGCCGGCTGCCCGCTGCTCGCGGGCTTCTTCTCGAAGGACGAGATACTCTGGCAGGCCTGGTCGAGCCCCGTCGGGAGCCCGCTCCTGTGGGCGGTCGCGGTCCTGGTGGCCGGCATGACCGCCTTCTACATGTTCCGCCAGGTTTTCATGGTCTTCTTCGGCGAGTGCCGGGCCGACCACGCGACGCAGCACCACCTGCACGAGTCGCCGTCCATCATGACCGTGCCGCTCTGGGTGCTGGCGGCCGGCTCCGTCCTGGCGGGGTGGCTCGGGTTCCCGCACGCGAGCCTCTTCGAGGGCTGGCTGGAGCCGGTGATGGGGCATAACGCGGCGGCGAGCGCGGCGCATGCCGAGACCGGCGGCGCCGGGCTCGAGATCACGCTCATGGCGATCTCGGTCGCGGTCGCGTTCGCGGGCTTCGGGCTCGCGTACCTCATGTACTACCGGCGCCGGCTCCGTCCCGAGGCGTTCAGCGAGGCGCTGGGCGGCGTGCCGTACCGCGTCGTGCTCGACAAGTACTACGTCGACGAGGTCTACGACCTCGTCTTCGTGCGCGGCGGGCTGCTCCTCTGCCGGATCGTCGCCTGGTTCGACCTCCACGTGATCGACGGCATCGTGAACCTCTCGGCCGCGATCGTGCGTGGCTGGGCGTGGCTCTCCGGGCTCTTCGACCTCTACCTGGTGGACGGGGCGGTCAACGCCGTCGCGGACGGCACCTACTTCATCGGGCGCCGCGTGCGGAACGTCCAAACCGGCGCCATCAGCGCCTACCTCTACGTGGTGCTGATCGGCGTCCTCGGCGGCGTGCTGATCTATTGGTCGGTTTCGTGAGGGAACGATGCAACACAACGTGCTGAGCCTGATGGTCTTCATCCCGGTCGTCGGCATGGCGGTGATCCTCTGCCTGCCGGCGCGGGCACACGCGGCCATCCGCTGGATGGGCGTGGCGACGGCCACGCCGCCCCTGCTGCTCGCGGTCTGGCTCCTCGCGCACTTCGACCCGCAGACGACCGCGCCGCAGTTCGTCCAGCGCTTCGCGTGGATCCCCGCCTACCGCATCAACTACTTCGTCGGCGTCGATGGCATCAGCATCACCATGGTCCTGCTCACGGCGCTCCTCTGCTTCCTCTGCATGTTCGCGTCGTTCGGCATCGACAAGGCGGTGAAGGGCTACTTCGCGCTCTTCCTCCTGCTCGAGACCGGCATGCTCGGCACCTTCGTCGCCCTCGACTTCTTCCTGTTCTTCATCTTCTGGGAGCTGATGCTGCTGCCGATGTACTTCCTGATCGGCGTGTGGGGCGGGCCGCGGCGCGAGTATGCGGCGATCAAGTTCTTCCTCTACACGCTGCTCGGCTCGGTGCTCATGCTGGTCGCGATCCTCTACTTCTACTTCGCCGCCGACCCGCACTCCTTCGACATGACGCAGCTCGGCACGCTGCTCGCGAAGAAGATCCCGCTCGACGTCCAGGTGATCCTGTGGGTGGCGCTGTTCATCGGCTTCGCGATCAAGATCCCGGCCTTCCCCTTCCACACCTGGCTGCCCGACGCGCACGTCGAGGCGCCGACGGCGATCTCCGTGATCCTCGCGGGCGTGCTCCTCAAGATGGGGACGTACGGCATCCTGCGCATCAACTACGGCATCCTGCCGGCGGCCACGCTGGCGCCGCTCTGGCACGGCCACTCGGTCGCCTTCTGGCTCCTGGCCGCGCTCGGCACGCTCAACATCGTCTACGGCGCGGTGTGCGCCATGGCGCAGGAGGACCTGAAGAAGCTCGTCGCCTACTCGAGCATCAGCCACATGGGCTACGTGATGCTCGGCATGGCGGCCTTCACGCCGCAGGGGATCAACGGCGCCGTCCTCCAGATGTTCAACCACGGGACGATCACCGCCATGCTGTTCCTCCTGGTGGGCGTCATCTACGACCGGGCGCACCACCGCCAGATCAGCGGCTTTGGCGGCCTCGCCTCGATCGTCCCCGTCTACACCGGGGTCACGGGCTTCGCCTTCTTCGCCGCCATGGGGCTCCCCGGCCTCTCGGCGTTCATCTCGGAGGCGCTCGTGCTCCTCGGCGCGTGGCAGCAGTTCCCCGGCCTCACCATCGTGGCGGCGAGCGCAGTCATCCTGACCGCCGGCTACCTCCTGTGGGCGCTCCAGCGCATGTACCTCGGGCAGCCGAACGAGAAATACCTGGGCCTCGCCGAGATCAATGGCCGCGAGCTCTTCACGCTCGTGCCGCTCGCCGCGATCGTCCTCTTCCTCGGCATCTACCCGACCCCCATCCTGAACCTGCAGAGCCCGGCGCTCCTGCGCCTGAACGAGCAGGTCCAGAAGGCGGCCGCGCCGGCCCCGCCCGAGTCGATCGCCGCGCGCTAGCCGCATGGGCGCGACCCAGAGCCTCCTCTACTTCGGCCCCGAGCTGGTGCTCACGGCGGCGATCATGGCCGTGCTCGCGCTCGACCTCGGGCTCACCGCGAGCGGCGTCGAGCGGAGCCGCTGGCCGGGTGTCGTGGCGCTGGCGGGCGCGGCGGCGGCCATCGCGTCGGCGCTCAGTCTGATGCACGTGCCGACGCGCGCCTGGCTCTTCGGCCGCATGCTCGTCTTCGACGGCTTCAGCGTCTACTTCAAGGTCCTGCTCGGGCTGGCGCTCCTCGCCGCGGTCTGGATGTCGCTCGGCTCGCACGAGGTGCGCGGCCAGCCAAACGAGGGCGAGTACTTCACGCTGCTCCTCTCGAGCGCGCTCGCGATGTTCCTCATGGCCGCCGCGGGCAACCTCCTCATGGCTTACCTGTCGCTCGAGTTCGCGAGCCTCACCTCGTATGTCCTGACCGGCTTCCTGCGCCACAACCGCCGCTCGGGCGAGGCCGCGCTCAAGTACCTGATCTACGGCGGCGTCGCGTCGGGGGCGATGATCTACGGCATGAGCTGGGTGTTCGGCTTGACGGGGTCGATGGACTACGCCGCCATCGCCGCCGGCGTCGCCCGCCTCGACGACGCGAACCGCGGCGCCTTCTTCCTGGCGCTCGTGCTGGTGCTCGCCGGCTTCGGCTACAAGGTGGCCTCGGTGCCCTTCCACATGTGGGCGCCCGACGTCTACACCGGCGCCCCGATCCCCGTGACCGCCTTCCTGGCCGTCGGCTCCAAGGCGGCGGGCTTCGCGATGCTGCTCCGCTTCTTCCACTTCGGGGTCGGCGCCGCGGGTCCGGCGGCCGCGGTCACGCGCGTGCCGCTCCTCCAGCTCGGCACGCTGCTCTGCGCTGCGACCATGACGCTCGGGAACCTCGCGGCCCTGTCTCAGCAGAACATGAAGCGGCTGCTCGCGTACTCCTCGATCGCGCACGCGGGCTACGCGCTGCTCGGGTTCGTCGTGTTCGCCGACGCCGGCGTGCAGGCTGTCCTCTTCTACCTGACGGTCTACTACATCATGAACCTCGGCGCCTTCTGGGTGGTGATGCTGATCGCCAACGCGACCGGCCGCGAGGATCTGCCGAGCTACCGCGGCCTCGCCTGGCGGGGGGGCGCGCTGCCCGCGCTCGCGCTCTCCGTCTTCCTCTTCTCGCTCGCCGGGCTCCCGCCGCTCGCCGGCTTCGTCGGCAAGTTCTACCTCTTCGCGGCCGGCGTGGAGCGGGGGCTGATCGCGCTCGTCGTCCTCGGCGTGCTGAACAGCGTGGTGTCGCTCTACTACTACGTGCGCGTGGTGAAGACGATGTTCCTCGACGAGCCGCACGCCGAGGACGCGCCGGTCGTCTTCCGGGCGAACGACCTCGCGGCGGTCGGGCTGCTCTCGGCAGCGACGCTGGTCCTCGGTATCCGGTTCGACTGGCTGCTGGCACGCGTCGAGGCGGCCCGCCGGATCTTTGCGGGATAGGGGTGTGAGCCCGAGCTTGCGGCGGGGTGCCGCCGGCGCCGTCGCGCGCGCGCCCGGCTCGCGCCGCTAGCCCGCACCCATGCCCGGCGGGATCCTTTACGTCGTCGCCACGCCGATCGGGAATCTCGAGGACATCACGCTGCGGGCGCTGCGCGTCCTGCGAGAGGTCGATCTGATCGCGGCCGAGGACACGCGGCATACGCGCGTGCTCCTTTCCCGCCACGGGATATCGCGGCCGCTCACGAGCTACTATGACGCGGTCGAGCGCGCGCGCGCACCCGCGATCGTCGAGAAGCTCAAGGCCGGTGCGCGCGTGGCGCTCGTCTCTGACGCGGGGACCCCGGGCATCGCCGATCCGGGATATCATCTCGTGCGGGGTGCGCTCGCGGCGGGCGTGCCGGTCGTGCCCGTGCCGGGCCCGTCGGCGGTAATGGCGCTCGTCTCGGTTGCCGGACTCGCGGCCGAACGGTTCGTCTTCGAGGGGTTCCTGCCGAGCCGGCCTGGGCCGCGCGCCGAGCGCCTGGCGGCGCTCGCTCGCGAGCCGCGCGCCATCGTCTTCTTCGAGGCGGGCCGCCGCCTCGCGGCGTTCCTCGCCGCGGCGCACGCGGCACTCGGCGAGCGCGAGGCAGCGGTCGCGCGCGAGCTGACCAAGCGGCACGAGGAGGTCCTGCGGGGTACGCTCGCGGAGCTTGCGGAGCGCGTCGCCGCGATGGGGCGTGTGCGGGGCGAGGTGACGATCCTCGTCGGCGCGCGGGCGGCGCCTGAGGTGCCGCCCGCGACCCCCGACCTCGACGCCCGCATCCGGACGGCGCGCGCGGCGGGGCGGAGTGTCGCCGATCTCGCGGCCGAGATCGCGCGCGAGACCGGCGTCCCGCGCCGCGCGGTCTACCGGCGTGCCCTGGCGCTCGAGCGGACGTGAACGGGGCGAAGGACGCTCAGACCGCCATCGTCCTGCGCGCGACCAAGCGGTGGCCGATGTTGTCTACGGTCACCCCGAAGCCCTCCACCGTGCGTACCCCGAGCAGCTTGGCATCGCCGGGCTCCGCGAACACGACCTCGTCCGCCGTCTCAAAGCCTTCCGCAGCAAGAATCGCGTAGCCGACGTCCCGAGTGACAACCTTCCCGGTTGCCGTGGCGAAACTGCGCTGGTGCCTCGGAACCACGCCGATCTGCCGGAGTTCGTCCTGCGGAAGCCACGTGAGCTCCGACCCTGTGTCCACCAACACCTCGATCGGTGGCGTAGCACGATCCTCGTCCTTCGGGTTCCGTGCGACGACGGTGACACGGTAAGCACTCACGTTTCGAGGATAAGTGGACATCGCATGGCAGACAAGGAGATCGGAGTGCCCTATTCCAGGCACCTTTCCCCTACTGATCGCCGCCGCGGCCCTCGGCAGCAAGAAGGAGTGCGCCGTCGACGCGGGCGCGACACACGGGGGTTGGGGGTCGCGCGGCGGGCGCCGAAGTAGGGCTCGGGGGAAGGGGAGCCCGTACGCCCGCCGCGCGAGGCGTTCACTCGTTAGGGTATTCCTCGGGTTCGGGCAGGAGGCTGCGCATCTCCTGGCCGAGCTCGCGCAGCCGGGTCTTCTTCTTCGCGGCCTCGGCGAGCTGCTCGGCCGTGAGCAGGTCCCGGACCTTGAGCGTCGTCGCGAGCGCCTGCTGCACGAGCTCCTCGCGGAGCGCGGCCATCTTCTTCACCTGCGGCTCGAGGTCGGCGGCCGTGAGCTTGCCCGGCGCGAAGACCCGGTCGGCGAGCTCCTCGTGCGCCGTGCGCATCTTATCGAAGAGGCTCCGCATCGCGGGCTTCTCGGCCTTCATCACGTCACCGAGCTGTGCGCGCTGCTCGGGCGTCATGACGGAGAGGAGCAGGGGAAGCGGCAGCATGCCGGGGCCCTCGGCCATCCCCATCCCGTGCCGCCGGCCGCAGGACCCGGGCCCGCCGTGCCCGAAGGCGTGCGCGCCACGCAGGCCGGCCGCGAGTAGCACGCCGGCGGCAATCGTCGCGAGCAGTGTGCGTCCCATGATACTTGTCCTCCGTTCGCCGGCGCTCAGCCCCGCTGTATGCCGTTGTCGCATCCCACCCCGATGAACGATTCATCGAGCCCCCGGGTTGACCCGCCGCCGAGCGCGAGGCCGACGGGCGCCGCTGCGGTGTTGGCACGGCCTTGCACGTCCGCGTCGCCGGTGGCGTCGAGGGGCTCGAGCGTGTCCTCGGCGCCGCTGTAGCCGTCGACGGGGTCGAGCGCGTCTGCGAGGTCGTCGAGGAAGACGACGACCTCGGGATTGTAGGCGGCGGGAGGCGTGGGTGCCTCGGCGTGCGGGCGCAGGAGCACGAGCGCCAGCCCCGCGGCTGCCGCAAGGGTGAGCGGCACCCAGGCGAGCGCGCGCAGCGAGCGCTCGCGGCGCGCGGGCGGGGGTGGGAGGGCGAGATGGGCGTCGATCCGCGCGAGGTCCGCGCGGAGTGTCCCGAGCCGCCCCGTGCAGAGGGGGCAGATCGCGGCATGCCGCACGTCGGCGGCCGGGGCCTCGCCCAGGTGGATGGCGAGGAGTGCATCGTCCTGCAGACACATGGTCGTCATCATCGTTCTCCCAGCGCGCGGCGCAAGGCGTGCACCGCGCGGAACAGATGGCGCTTCACGCTGCCGGGCGCAATGCCGAGGGTGGCAGCGACGTCGTCGGTGGCGAAGCCCTCGAGGTGGCGCAGCACGAAGACCTCGCGCTGGCGGGCGGGAAGCCGCCGGAGGGCCGCCCAGACGCGCCGGTGCTCCTCGCGCCGGACGGCCTCGTGCTCGGGGGTGGCGGTGGGGCCGGGCGTCTCGTCCGCGTCGAGCTCGACGCCCGTGAGTCGCCACCACCGCCACCATCCGGAGCGCCGCCGGTCGCGGCAGGTGTTCACCGTGACGCGGGTGATCCAGGCGGCCCAGTCGGCGGGCGGCGCCACGCGGAACGCCCGCTCCACACGGAGGAATACGTCGTGGACCACGTCGGCCGCCTCATCGGCGTCGGCGAGCAGCAGCCGGCAGAG
>WNEX01000928.1_pt1 | contig 14173 bp, 11 predicted proteins | sample 5399841 | NCBI WGS metagenome assembly WNEX01 (sample SAMN13153337, study PRJNA577476) | soil metagenome | isolation source: 40 cm grassland meadow soil 2 days after 1st rain plot 5 | place: USA:California | collected 2015-09-18 | reverse complement strand
GATTCGACACTTGCAGGGTCCCGTCGTAGACGCGCTCGTCCTCCTCCAAGTTCGCGGCCACGGAGAGGCTCGCGGACTTCGTCCGATCGCGGACCGGACGGAGGACGATCCACCACGACGTCTCCGTCGCGCCGTACAGAAACAACAGGAACGGAACGGTTGAAAAGAGCGTCGGGACGACGCCCTTCTCGAGGACGAACGTGAGGTAGGTATCATTGCTGACCTGATTCTGGAATATCAAGGACCACGTCGCCGACGTCGCCCACATCCTCGGTTCGACGTCAAACAAGTAACCCTGGGCGGCACTCAGATTCGCCGTCGAGACGTTCACGTTGTTCCGCAGGAGCGTGACAAGAGCGTGTCCGGCCGTCAGGTTAACCTTGACATGCGTAACGAAGGAAAGTCCGAGGGGATCTGGGCTCGTGAAGGTCACGATCTCCCGATCCCTCGCCGAAATGTGCACGACCTGGGGAGCGTCCGAGAGCAGCGTGGTCGCGAGGGAGGGAGTGACGGCGAGGAGCAACACGATTGCGAGGCCGATTGCGAACCCCGCTGTCCGAATCGCCCGGGCCATCGAAGACTTCGCCATGAGGTATCGCTGACCGTCCCTCGGCGCGTGCTTGATCTCGAGATGTCGAAGGAACAACCCGATGATCGCTGAGACGAAACCCATGATCAGACAGATTTCGATGATGCCATTGACCGGGAGGAAGAGCGGCTTGATCCCCGCCCCCTCGGCGTCCAGCCTCGCGAAGATGAGGACGAGCGTGAGGGCGATGATGCCCGCGAAGACCGCTTTGCGGATCCGGCGGATGCGCAAGAGACGGTCCGTTCCCTGGATTCTATCTGCGTACCGCGACATTGGCGACGAGGCCTCTAGTCACCAGTCAAACCAGCCTTCGGATGCTTTCAACCCATAGACGCCAGTCTCAGCGCTGATTTTGAAAGCTCTTCCGTTCGTCGCGTAGGAGGACGCTTAGCTAGCTTGACCGTAGGGCGAGAGGACGTGGTGCTACGCCTACGCGGGCATCGCCCGGCGAACCTCGTCGACCCGACGGGGATGGCAAGAAGACAGCGAAGGCTCTTCGATTGCAATGGGATAGAGGTTTCGCCATGCCTTATATGTCGTACGGGCCCGCACGCTGGGTAGGGTGGATCATGACAGGTAGCGTATGCATCCTGTTAGGTGCGTTGATTCTTGCTTTTCCTGGCAGCTTCAATTCCCCGAACCCGCTCCTCGGTTCGGCTTTCTTCTGGGGGACTGTCGGAGTCGTCGCAGTGAGCGCGGGTTTGTGGGTCGGGAGGCGATCTCATTGGAAGGTTCGAGACTCAAAGGAGTTCAAGAACGGGTGACGGGTCCTCGTCCATGCGACTGGGAGCGCGAAGGCGCGGAATCCCGCGGCAGCCCGGGCAATCACCTGCTTCAGACTTCATCGACGGTAGGGACTACGCTCGTCGGCCTGCCGGGGGGATAAGGCCCTAGATCGCGCCGCAGCCATCGGTGTGTTGCCGAGCGTCCTGCCAGACGACGCCTGGGGTTCTAACCGTCACGTGATAGGACGCTCAGGCAGTCGCTAGGCCTCTGGCACGACCGTAGCGAGTCCCCTGGCCGCGAGGAAGATCGCCAGGTACTGCGGTACGTCGTTTACTCCAGGTGCCAAGTTAAACACTTCGCCCCTAATCTCCATCGTGATTTTATTCTTGAGATTCACGTGGACTCGGTCGTCCGTCCACGTCTTCGGGACGGCGTCGCGGAGCGGACGGAAATCGTCAATCGCACCGCGGGTGAGCGTCACGACCCGCAATCCGGTCTTGCCGTGCAGGGACGACGGCATCCGGATGAGCCGCTTGATGTCCGAGGTGACGGGCTCGTCGGTCTCACCTCGTTGGACGATCCCTTCCAGCGATACGCCGGCTTGGGCGTCGTCGCGGACCGGTTGCAGCTCCTTGACGAGTCGGATGATCAGGTCCCGGCTCCGGTCGGACAGGGACTCGATCTGGCCCTCTCGTAGGCGGTCGATGCCCCGGATGATGCGCGGCTTGGTCGCCCGCGGCTTGAACAGGTTATCGTACAGATTGGACGCGTCCGCGTCCGTCACTCCTTCGAACGAAGTCAGGAACTTGATCGCCTCGTTCGGGCTGAGTCCCTCGAGCTTCGCCGCGAGGCCGTTCACCCCGCGCATGATCTTGCCTCGCCAACCGGCATCCTCCGACGTCGGAGCGACGAGTCGCGTCTTCACCCGCGTGAAACCTTGGAAGTCCTTTCGGTCGAACGCGGATTCCCGAAAGACCGAGCCGACCTCCAGCCCCTTCCCCGTGACATAGTCGACGATCTCACGGCGTTCGTGCGAACCGAGCGACCAGACCCGCTCGTCGAAGACATGGATGTGGTAGCCTCGCCCGCCCGAGAACACGAGGCGCATCGCCTTCGGGTCGAAGCCGAAGTCCGATTGCAGGAAGTCGTCGTAGAGATGGACGATCTTCAGGCGGATCGCTTCGAGCATCTCGGCATAGGACATCGACGCCGCCTTCGGCAAGTGGTCCGCGTCCAGGTCGAAGATGAGATCGGCTCCCAGCCATCCCTTCTCCTCCATCGTCGGCGCGTTCGGATGGTCGTAGTAGGCGCTCGAATAGTAGGCGTGGGTCGGCACCCGGGAGACCAGGAAATCCTTCAGCTCTTCCTCCTTCGAGAAACCGAGATGCCGCTGAACGATCCCGGGCGTCCAGAACATGAAGCCGAACTCGCGGCGACCGAAGCGGTCCGGGAGCGTGGGCTTCGTGCTCTCGTAATATCGGTGGAACTGGGTTCGAAGGAACCGGGTGGTGGCCTCTTTCGCGGGGTCCGTGACCGCCATCCCGGCAGCCATCGAGGCCATGCCCTTAAGGGTTGGCGGGAGGTTGGCGGACCGAGACCAATCAGAGGACGTCGGGTTCGGAGCGGCGTCGAACCGGGTGGCGAATGAATCGAGTGCTGGCCTGGCTGGAGATGTTCGGGCTGTTCGCCCTTCTCTACGTCGGGATCCCCTATGCGGGCCTTCGGATCGACCGAATCTTGGGCCTCTCCCCGCTGCCGATCTTCGTGCGCGGGTTGGGACTCATCCTCCTTTCCGTCGGCGTCGCGATCTTGGCGTGGTGCTTCGCGCTCTTCTCCCGGGTCGGCCGCGGCACCCCGAATCCGGCGATGCCGCCCGAATCGCTCGTGACGATCGGTCCCTACCAATGGACCCGAAATCCGATCGCCCTCGGGCATGCGACCGCCTTGATCGGCCTCTCGCTGTTCCTCGGTTCCGTGTTCGCCGCGGTCATCGTCGTCGTGCTGGCCTTCCCCGTCCACCTCGCGATGCTGCATGAAGAGCGAACCCTGGAGGCCCGGTTCGGCGACGCGTATCGGTTGTACAAGGCCTCCGTGCCGCGTTGGGTGCCGCGGCCTTGGAAGCGCTAGAGTTGGACGGAGACGCTCGCGCTCGCGTTCGGGCCGGCCGCCGGCGTCCGGAGCTGTTGGAGGTGGACGACTTGCACGGCCGCTCCGGCGAGCTGGTGCAGCAGGCCGTCGACGTGGCCCTCTCCGACGACCGCGACGACGTCCCCCTTCGACTCGGCGAGGTGACGGAGCTTCGCAGCCATCGCGGTGTCCCGTTCGTCGATCAGGATCCGCTTCGCCGTCGGAAGCTCCCGCGCGAACTCTTGGATGAAGGCCGGCTCGTCTCGATAGAAACGTTGCAGTTCCGCCTCGACCCGCTCCTTGCGCGTGAAGAAGCCCCCGACCGTCGATGTGAGGAGGCGAATTCGCTCGCGGAACGACATGTCTCTCCAGACGCGACCGAGGACCGACCGGGAGTCTTGGTCGATCAGCGCGATCTCGCTCCCGATTTCTTGGGCCGCGCGCGCGGCCGCGACCATCTCGTCGCCGACTTCGACGCCGTACTGACGGGCGATCCGAATCTGAAATTGGGCGAGGAGGGCGAGCGCGGAAAGACCGCGGGCTCGGGGGGTCCGGCTGAGGAGGGCATCGTACCGAATCGGGTCCAGCTCCAGGGCAACGACCTTGGGCCGACGGGCGAGGATCTCGGACCGGATCGATCGGCCGATGTCGAACACGTGGCCGACGCCGAGGAGGGTGATCATCCGGACTAACTCAAAGGTCGGCGGCGCTTAACCCTTTCTAAGGAGAATCGTCTTCTTCGTCATCGGGTTGAGCGTCATCCTCTCCTACCAGTGGGGATCTGCAACGCCCGAGTTTCGTTCGGACGCGCCGAACATCATCTTCTTCGGAATCCTCGTCGCAGCGATCATCTACTTCGCGACTCGATTCACGCGCGGAGGGCCGTTGCTGCGCCAACGGTTCTGTACAGCCTGCGGCCGGGGAATCCCGTTCGACGCCCTCATTTGCCCGTATTGCGGGTTTCGATTCTCATCCTGAACCGAATCGCGCCATCAACGTGAGGTTCGTTCCCGCACGATCCGTCCGTACATGCGGACGATTTCGTCCGCGCGGACGCGCCCTTGTCGCATCGTCCGTATTCGAGTTCGGATATGATGGACGACGGCCCGGTCCTTGCCGAGGTCTACGATTTCCCCGACCTCGAATTCCTCATCGGGCGCGGCAAGGACGTCGTGCGGGACCGTCCGGTTCCCTTTGTTCACCGAGAACTTCACCCGGACCTGGTCGATCCGTTTGGCCCAGATCGTGTCGACCGCTTTCGCCTTCGTAGCGCCGACCCGCCGGCCCGCCGATTCGATTGCGGTGACCGCGATCCGCGTGTCGCCCAAATCGAGCTCTTCTCCGATCGCGACGTCCTCGTCCGGCGAGAATTCGAGGGACGTCTTCTCCGAGCGGTCGAGCCAGGACAGGATGAGGGGGACCACGATCGGCTTTGGTTCGCGCGTCACGACGTTCGAAATCGCGTCGCACTTCGAGCACCTCACGACGCCTTCGAAGACGATTTCATCCTTCCCCGCGATCTTGCCGCGGAGGACCCGATGCGGCACGACCTCGCCGCAATTCGGACACTTGAGGACCAGGGCGCTCGGGGCAGACATCGTCGAAGTTCGGAACGCGCCGGTCCCCCTAAGGATTTGCGTCCGTGGCCCGGCATCCGGAAGGCGTCACACGAACTTGTCCAGGATCCTCGCGATGTGCTCCGCGGCGTGACCGTCCCCGAAGGATTTCGACTTTATTCCTTCGGGATTGAAGTTCCGAATCGCGTGGAGGATGTCCTCCGTCTCGGCCCCGACGAGGGCGTTCCACCCGTCCTCCATCGTCTCCATCCATTCGGTCTCGTCGCGGAGGGTGACGCACGGGACGCCGAAGAAGTAGGCTTCCTTCTGGACGCCGCCGCTATCCGTCACGACCTTGGCCGAGGCCATGAGGAGGGCAATGAAATCCAGGTAGTCGACCGGTTCGATCGCCTTGACCTTCGCACTTAAGCGGTCCCACAGCCCGAAGGCCGCCAGGTTCTTGCGGGTCCGCGGGTGGACCGGGAACACGACCGGGCGTCCCGCATTGACAAGGGCTTCGACGATCGAGGAGAGCGTCTCCTTCTGGTCCACATTCTGCGGGCGGTGGAGGGTCACAAGGATATACTCGCCTCGGGTCAGGCCGAGCCGGCCCACCGTGTCCCGCGACCGTGCCGCCTGGGCACTCTGCAAGGCCACGTCGTACATCACGTCGCCGACGAGGTGGACGCCGCGGGTGATCCCTTCGCGGGTCAGGTTGCTGATCGCGGTCTCCGTCGGCGCAAAGAGGAGGCTCGACAGATGATCGGCGACGACGCGGTTCACCTCCTCCGGCATCTCCCGGTTGAAGGACCGCAGGCCCGCTTCGACGTGTCCGAGCGGCATCCCCATTTTCGCGGCGACGAGGGCCCCTGCGAGCGTCGAGTTCGTGTCGCCGTAGACGAGGACGAGGTCCGGCCTCTCCTTCTCGAGGACGTCCTCGAGGCCCCGCATCATGTCGGCCGTCTGCCGGCCGTGGCTCCCGCTCCCGACTCCGAGGTTGTAATTCGGCCGGGGAATGTCCAGGATTTCGAAGAACACATCGGACATGTTCTCGTCGTAATGCTGCCCGGTGTGGATCAGGATCTCTTCGTGGTGTTGCCGAATCTCGCGGCTCACCGGCGCGGCCTTGATGAACTGAGGTCTCGCGCCGACGATGCTCGCAATTTTCAAGGCGCACAGGACGGGCTCCGCGGCCTATAAGCGTTCTGGCCTGAGGCCCTCCGGACCGGGAGAAATCGAGCCTGCGACCTCAAATTCCAGGAGCCGTCTCGCGTCTCGTATCGCGGTGCGCAACCGCGGTTGAAACCTTTATCCGAAGCTCGCATGATGAGCGCGGCCGTGAAGGTCGCGGTGATCGGCCTCGGCTACGTTGGCGTGCCTCTCGCGGCCGCGGCCGCGGCGACCGGCGCCGACGTCATGGGCATCGACATCGATTCGGGCAAGGTCGAATCGATCAACGCCGGTCGGAGCCCGCTTCGCGGTCGAGAGCCGGGACTGAACGAGCTCGTCAAGGCGACGGTTTCCAAACGAAAGTTCCGCGCGAGCCTCGATCCCGCCGCTGGCGCGAACGCCGACGTCGTCGCGATCTGCGTCGAAACTCCGATCGAGCCGTCGACCCGCGATCCGTCGCACAAGGCCCTGAAGGCGGCGATTTCCAGCATCGGTCCGCATCTGAAGCGCGGTGCACTCGTGACGATCGAGTCTACCCTCGCTCCCGGCACGATGGAGTCCGTTGTCCGGCCGGCCCTGGAGCGCGCCTCGAAGATGAAGGTCGGTCGCGACCTTCACCTCGTTCATTGTCCCGAGCGACTGACGTCCGGCAAGCTCCTCCACCATCTCTCGGAGCTGCCCCGGATCGTCGGCGCGAACGAGCCGGTCGCCCTGCGAAAGGCGCTCGCGTTCTACAACCGATTCGTCAAGGCGGAGATCCATCCGACGGATTGGACGACGGCGGAGGTCGTGAAGACGGCCGAGAACGCCTACTGGGATGTCCAGATCGCGTTCGCCAATGAAGTCGCGTTGATCAGCGAGGAACTCGGCGTGGACGCCTACCGGGTTCGGGAACTCGTCAACACCTGTCCGTTCCGGATGATGCTGATCCCGGGGGCGGGCGTGGGAGGCCATTGCATCCCGAAGGACCCGTGGCTCTTGATCTCCCCCGCGGTCCAGACGAAACCGGAGCTGATCCCGACCGCCCGATCGGTGAATGACTTCATGCCGCGACGGATGGCGCGGCTCGTCGAGGAGGCTCTCTCCGCGGCGGGTCGAAAGATCAAAGGCGCGCGCGTCGCGGTCCTCGGCTTCTCCTACCGGGAGAACACGGACGACACGCGCAACACTCCCGCGAAGGAGGTGATCCAGGAGCTCCGCCGCCGTGGGGCGGACGTCGTCATCCACGATCCCCACGCGCGGACCGAGCGAGGGTACACGATCAACCGAGACCTGCGAACGACGGCCCGCGGCGCGGACTGCCTCGCGATCGTCACGGCGCACGACGCGTACCGCAACCTCGACCTGAAGGGCCTCCGGCGGACGATGCGGCGGCACGTGATCGTGGACGGCCGAAACGTCTTTTCGGGTTCCGACGTCGTGAAGACTGGCTGGGTCTACCGGGGCATCGGGAAAGGCCAGTTCTAGGCGGCCCCGATGGGAACAGCGATTCGGCTGCTCTCGATGCATGAACCATGAGTTACCACGGCGTCCAACTCGCGGGGACTTGGCGGGCTCCCGCCTCAGGTAAGCTGGACGAGCTTGCCCGTGCGGTGGGACTCCGTCGCGGCAATTGCGACGCGGAGCGTCTCGACCGCATCCTCACCGGACACGAGGGGCGGACGCTTCTCCTGGATCGAGTGCAAGAAATCCTCGAGCTCGCGGCGCAGAGGCTCCTCCTTCCGGACGTGGATTTTTTGCTGGTGGTGTTCGAGCGGGATCTGGTACAGGTTGAACGGATCGAGGGGTCCGAGGGTGCTCGAGCTGACCGTGACCGACTGCTCCGTATAATCGACCTCCACGAAGTTCTTCAGACAGGTGAGCGCGAGCTTCCGGACTTTCATCGGCGTGAGCCAGTTCACCTCGACGAAGCCGTGGACGCCGTTGTGGAAGCGGAGCAGGACGTTCGCATGATCCTCGAAGTTCCCGTGGAGCTTTCGGCCGCCGAGGGCGAAGACGCTCTCGACCGGTGCGCCGACGAGGTACCGGAGGACGTCGATCTCGTGCACCCCGAGGTCCATCACGACGCCGATGTCTCGGACGCGTCCGGGGAAGGAGCTGACCCGGCGCGCCGCGGCGGTCACGAGGTCCCCGTATTGGCCCTCCTGCACGTGCCGTTTCACCGCGGCGATCGCGGGATTGTGTCGTTCGATGTGGCCGACCGCGAGCGTGACGCCCGCCTTCTTCGCGGCATCGACGATCCGTTTCGCCTCCTCGACCGTGGCGGCGAGGGGCTTCTCGACGAGGAGGGGGATGCCCGCCCGGATAACGTCGAGGGCGACCTTCGCATGGTGCTCCGTCGGGACACACACGCTGACGGCGTCGAGCTCCTCCTTCAGGAGGTGCGTGGAATCGGTATAGTACGAGACGTTGAATCGGTTCGAGACAACGCCGCCGGCCTTGACGTCGGGGTCGGCGATCCCGACGACGTCGGCGATTTCGGAGTAGACCCGGACGTGGTTCTGGCCCATCGAGCCGACTCCGATGACGCCGACCCGCATCAGCGCCGCCACGGAAACGGCGAATCGACATCGGCTTATAAACGCGCGGCGGTGGTTCGCGTGGCGCGACGTCTGCTACTGGAACCCTCGGGGCGAAATCCCGGGGTGTCCACTGTTCGGACGATGACGAAGCGTTCATATCGGTTCGCGGCTTCGGTTCGCCCGTCAGGTGGTTTCGATGGCGATCGACCCGGTGTGCGAGAAGCCCGTGAATCCGCACAACGCGTACTGGATGATCTGGTACAAGGGCGCGCCGTACTACTTCTGCAGCGAAGACTGCCAGATGAAATTCGATCGGAAGCCGGAGCACTATCGACTCGCGGCCTTGGAGCGACACGAGAAACAGGCCGTCTATTGAGTCCCTCGTTGCGATTCACTCGAAGCTTCGGAGCGCCTCCGCCGGCGGCATGTTCGCCGCGCGGAAGGCGGGGCTCGCGGTCGCGAGGACCGAACCGAAGAATGCGATGCCGCCAAGCAGTGCGAGCCGCGTCCACGGGATGATGAACGAAGCCTGGCCCTCGAAGAAGCGCAGGAACAGGTCGTAGGAGAGGGCGATGCCGAGCGCGACTCCCATCGCGATCCCGGTCAAGGCGATGAACGACAGCTCGAAGAGGAACGAGCGGAGGACCATCGACTTGCGGAACCCGAGCGCTCGCAGGGCGCCGGTCTCCTGCCGCCGTTCGACGACGTTGCGCATCGTGATCACGCCGAGGCCCGCGATCCCGACGATGAGGCCGAGGGCGAGGTAGGCCTGCAGCAGGTTGAACACGCCCATCGTCGTCTCGAGGATCTGGTTGATGAGGCCCTGGATGTCCAAGGTCAGAAGCTGATACGGGAGGAAGTACCGCTCCAGATCGTGGCCGGCCTTCGTCACGTCGACGCCGTCCTTGACTTGGAAATAGAACAGGCTCGCGGCCTCCATCCGGACGTCCGCCTTCACGGTGGACGCAGAGACCCAGAGGCCCTGCGCGAACTGCTCATAGAGGATGCCGATGACCCGGACGTTCCGGGTCGCGCCGGTGGCATTCGTGTACCGGAACAGGTCGCCGACGACGGCGGAAAAACTCCCGAAGTTCGGGCCGAAGTTGTTCGGGACGACCGATCCGTCAAGGATCGCGACGTCCGGGTTGGCTTGGATCGCGGCCCAGGCCGCGGCATCGTCGGAGTAGTTCGCGGCGCGGGCCTGGAGCGGCAACGGCGGGGTCCAGCTGGAGGGCACCCCGATCAACGAGCTGGTGTACTCGACCGAGGGATGCGCGGCGGGCGTGATGCGAATCCGAGCCTGAGGAATGCCGTGCTGGTCGGCGATGCTGGCGGACCCGGCCGGCGTCCGCGAATAGTCGGAGAAGGCGGCGTCCCAATTCGGAATCGGGATCGCGGAACTCCCGAGCAATTGGAACCCGCCGCTCTCGCGGTAGTTCGCCGTGGAGATGGAGGAACTCACCATCGCCTGGATGCAGGACATCGTCGCGATCGTGAACATGACCAACGCGATGCTGGCGAGGGTCGCCCCCGTCCGGAATTTCTTGTTCATCGGGTAGGCGATCGCGGTGCGCACGACGGGCCTCCACGTCCGGCTCCGGAACAGGCGCGTGGCCACGGCCAAGACGCTCTCGCTGTTGAACAGGACGATGAGCAGGCCGCCGAGGATGAGCAAGAGGCCGACGAGGATGAAAAGCGTGATGTCTGCAGTCTCGGTGCTGAAGAATTTCCACGGGCTGAGCAGCCAGGCCAGCATGAGGATCCCGGCGACGGTGAAGACCCGTCGCGGGGAGGTGATGCGCATCGTGAGCACCGCGAGGCCGATGGCCAGGGCGGAGGGCCCGGCCTCCTGCAGGATCAGGTTCTTCGTGGCGAGGGAGCTGATCGTCCCGAGGGCGCCGAGGGCGACGAGGACCGCCCCGACGGCGATTTGCCTTCGGGTGGACCGGTGAGGGACCGGCTCGGGGATGTCCCGGATCGCCCGCACGATGTTCAGCTTCGACACCCGGAACGACGCGATCCCGATCGTCGCCATCGTGATGAGGAACCCGATCGCGAAGCCCGTCAGCAGGTCCGAGACGGTCCACGTGAGCACGAGCCCGCCGCCGAATCCTCCCTGGAACACCTGGGAGAAACCCCACAGGATGACGCCCGCGATGAGGAGGCCTCCGAACATCCCGACGACGGAGGAGAGCAGGGCGTACAGGAGCCCCTCGGAGACGAAGCTCTGGACGAGGTTCTTGCGCCGCATGCCGAGGGCCCGGGCGACGCCCATCTCCCCCTTGCGCTCTTCGGCGAGCATGACGAAGATGTTGACGATGAGGAGGACGCCCGCGATGATCGTGAAGAAGCTGAGGAGGACGAACACTTGGGCGAGACGGTCCGCTCCCTCGGTCGCGCCCTGGACCGAATCGGCCTTCGCCTTCGCGACGATGAAGGTCGGAGACGGGGGCAGGTGCGATTCGAGTTGCGAGACGGCGGCGTCGGATCGAAGGTATCCCTGTTCCGCCCCTCCGACGTTCGCGACGAGGATCACATTGATCTGGTCCGTCACGCCGAGCGCCCCTTGCATCGACGGGAGCGGGACGAACAGGTCGCTGCCATCGTTCCAGGCGCCTCGGCCCGCATCCTTGACGATGGCGGCCACCGTCACGTTCAGCGGTCCTCGCGGCCCGCCGAAGACCAGCGTCAATCCGTCGCCGAGGCTCGCCTCGACGGCCGCCGCGAGCTTCTCGTTGATCACCGCCTCGGTCGGCGCGAGTCCCGAGCCGTCCCACGCCGAGCCGTCGGCCCGCACGAACGAACCGAGGTCCCGACCCGCGTCGAAGCCGATCAAGTTCACGGTCGGCTCGAAGAGGCTGGAGCGGCGGTCGATCGCCGCGCCGCTCAGATGGATTCTCGGCGCCATCGCCGAGACGTCGGGCATCGAAGGCAGGGCCGCGACCAACGTATCATAGACGCTAATGTTGAACGGAACGCGACTGTCGTCCTGGGCACGCACGGAGATTGTTTCATCGACCAGGTCGAGGGATCGGAAGACCGCACTCCGGATCGTGTAGTCGAACGTGCGCTGGATCACGAACGACGAGGTCACGATCGCGGTGCCGATCAGGAGGCCCGCGACGACGATCGCCACCTGCGTCTTGCGGCGGAAGAAGTTGCCCACGCCGATCCGCAGGGGGAAGCGCTTGCGGCCGGCCCAGCCGACGACGGCGAGGGCCGTGGCCGTGACGACCAGGAGGAGGGCCAGGTCGGTGTCCATCTGCCCGCCTCACCCGGCCGTCGGTCGGAACGATTTCAGGATCCCGCCATTCCGCATCAGGATCACGCGCTGCGTCTGGTTGCCGACGGACGTGTCGTGCGTGACGATGATGAAGGTGAGGCCCTTCTCGCGGTGAAGGCGCTTCATCAGGTCGACGACCTCCTGGGACGTCTCGGAGTCGAGGTTCCCGGTCGGCTCGTCGGCGAAGACGATGTCCGGCTCGTTCACGAGGGCGCGGGCGATCGCGATCCGCTGTTGCTGGCCGCCGCTGAGTTCCGCGGGCTTCTTCAGCGGCACGTCTTTCAGTCCGACCGCGGCGATCGCCGCGAGGGCCCTCTGCCGCGCGGCCTTCGGGTCGACGCCGCGGACGAGAAGAGGCAACTCGACGTTCTCGACGGTCCGCAGGACAGGCAGGAGGTTGTAATTCTGGAAGATGAACCCCATCTTCATCGCGCGGAAGTCCGTCTTCGCGTTGTCACTCAAGGTCGATAGACGCTGGCCCGCGATCCACACTTCGCCCGACGTGAAGTCGTCGATCCCGGACAGGCAATTCAGCAGGGTCGTCTTCCCGCAGCCGGAGGGCCCCATGATCGCGACCATCTCTCCCTTCCGGATGTCGAGGTCGAGCCCGCGGAGCGCGTGGACCTCGACGCCACCGCTGTCGTACGTCTTGACGAGCCGCCGCGCGATCACGATCCGATCCTCTTTGCGGGGGGCCGGCGCGGGCTTGGCGGGGGCGGCCACCGGCGCTTGGACGGTCATCGCTTCCGTTACCACACGTGCAGTCTCCGAGGGGGTGGCGCTGCGAGGCTCCCGCTCTAAATGAAGATTTTGGGGCTTTCCGCGCGCGACTACAGGCGGAAGGCCACGGCGAGCCGCGTGACGGCCCACAGGCCGAGGGCCGCGAATCCGATGAGGAAACCGAAGAGCACCGCCGCTTGGACGTCCGCGGCGAATCCGCCGAGGGCCCGCACCGCGACGACGGCCGCCTGCGCCGCGAATCCTCCGAGGAACCCGCCGAGGGAGACGAGGAAGAAGATCCCCAAGGCCGCGAAGGACAGGGCCGACGGTTTCAGCTTGATGCGCGTCAGGATCGACGTCGCGACGAACGCCGCGGCGATCGGCGATCCGATCGGAAGCGCCAAGTCTTCGACGGCGAGGGCCGAGGGTCGCGCGACGACTAGGAGGACGAGGAAGCCCGCGGTCATCGCCAGGCCGATCGCGGCGAAGCTGAGCATCAGCCCGCGGAAGTAGGCGCCGGGCGACTTCGCCGCCGTCACGAGGGTCCAGAGGTTCTCGCGCTCGTAGAAGGCCCAGTTGATCGCCAGGATTCCGAGGAGGAACGTGAGGGTCTGCGTGACCGTGAGCGCTCCGGCTCCGGCCGTCCGCATGCCCCCGAGGGCCGCGGGCAGGACCGCGATGAGCGCGAAGAAGATCACGAACACGACGCTCCCGTCCCGCCAGATCCGGACGAGATGGTAGCGGGTCATGAGGCCCGTGTCGGAGCCGCGGTCCGTCCGGATGCCGACGCGGGTCGTGAAGCGACCGAGGACGGCGGTCATCCGCCGCTGCATCTCCATCCGCGACCCGAGGTCCATCTGGCCGAAGCCGGCGGACATCGTCGGCTTGAGGCCGTGGAACACGTAGGCGTTGGAGAGGGGCCACCAGACGAGGGCGACCCCGATCAAATAGGCCGCGGCGACCGCGAGGTCGACGAGGGACGGCGGCGCGTCCCGCAGGATCGCGAGGCCGAGGGACGCGAACGCGGTCGAAGGGATGGGGACGTTCGTGAAGCGGATCGGGAAGTCCGGCCGCACGATGCCGAGGGCGGGGATCAGGGAGAAGCCGAACAGGAGCATGGTGAGGAGACGGACGGGGATCTTCGGATAACGGACTCGCAGGACGACGAGGACCTGCGAGGTCAGGAGGACGAGGGCCGAGTAGGCCGCCAGGATCCCGAACATCGGGAGGGCCGCCGCGATCGGCCGGCCGACGGCGTGGACCATCGCGACGGCGGCCAGGCCAGCGGCCATCCCGACGGCCGCGAGCAAGCTCACGAACTGGAACGCGAGGTCCGCGAGCAGGTATTCCCGCGGGCGCACGTCCGCGGTGAGGAAGAAATCGAACTCGGACGGATGGGCCGTGACGCCGGCGCCGAGCGAGTACAGGAGGCCGACGCACAGGACCGCGGCGAGGGGCGCGCTCAGGACCGCGAGGGCCT
>WNEX01001921.1_pt1 | contig 14187 bp, 13 predicted proteins | sample 5399841 | NCBI WGS metagenome assembly WNEX01 (sample SAMN13153337, study PRJNA577476) | soil metagenome | isolation source: 40 cm grassland meadow soil 2 days after 1st rain plot 5 | place: USA:California | collected 2015-09-18 | reverse complement strand
CCTTGAGGAAGAGCTGCCCTCCGCTCTTTGGAGCGGTCATGGCGCTGACGGCGCACATCTTCGCAACGTTCGCTACGACTTCGGTGAACATCTCGTGCTGGTCCATCCGTCAAAACTCCCGATGTTACTCGTCCTGATACACCGCCGCCCGGTGGCTAGCAGGAAGGAAGGCGTATACCTTGTTTTTCTTTTGGTCGACCGCCAACGTGTGGGCTCCCGTCTCCGTTCGCACGGTTTCGAGGAGCTCCATGCGCCTCACGTCGAAGACGTCAATCACTCCGGGGTTGCCGACCGCGACATAGACATGGCCCAGCCCCGGGTTGAAGAAGACAACGTCCGGCGGGCCGCTCAGTTCCCCGACCAACTGAATCTCTCCCGAGTCCAGGTGAACCGCGACTAGCTCCTGTCCGTCACAAGCGCAGAAGAGCTGTCTCCCTCTTGGATCGAGATCGAGGCCATGCGGTCCTTTGGCGGGCACCTTGTATCGCTCCCGGATCGTCGAGGGAGTCTTCGCCTCGATTGCCACGATGAGGGGAGGATCCGCGATGTTTACGTAGAAAGCGGCCGTCCTCTCGTCGTACACGGCCCACCGAGGGCGCCCCGGAAGCACCACGGTTGCGATCACCGTCTTCTCGCCGACGTCAATCATCGAAACGGTCGACGAATTGCCGATTTCGGGGTCGCCCACGTTTGCAACGAGCAAGAGCCCTCGCGACGGCTCGAAGGCGAGGCCGTTGGGACGGATTCCAGCAGAGAGTCTCGCCAATTCCTTTTCCGTGCCCGCTGCGAAAATACTGATCGTGTTCTCGGCGCGATTTGCGGTAAAGAGAAAACCGCGTTCATCCGACACGAGAACGCCCGCGACACCCTTCAGTCCGTGAATGGACCGAAGGAACCGATTGGAAGCGGAGTCGATGACGTCGACATCATCGTTAGACGTATGGGCGACGTAGAGACGCGAGGATTCGTGATGGACCGCGGCGTGATCAAAGCCACCATCGCTTGCGTGCACGGGAAGCTCGATGTGGCTCCGAAGGCGAAGGCTCATCGAGTCGGGTGCTCCAGCTTGGCCTTGCCTTCAACCTTGAGACGACAGTATGTGTACAGCGCGTCGTACGCAGGGAACTGAAGCCGCATGTTCTCGAAATCGTCTTTCGCGTTCGCTCGGAATCCCAGCGCCATCGCCTCGAGGCCGGCACCCTCGGACCGCGGCGTTCGAGGCGCCGCGTCTGCCGAGCGCACGATTTCGGCCATGTCGAGGAGCGCCGGGTCCGTGAGCTTGTACTTCTTGATGATCGCGTCAAAGCTGCATCGCTCGTCGCCACCCTCCTTGTAATGAAACAGCTCGGCGCCGGGGCTGTCGTACGGGATTGCGTCCTGTTCCTTCGCGACGTCCAGGACCTTTTCCCGGGGCACGAACAAAAACTCCGCCTTGGGATCCACGAATTTAGTCACGAGCCAGGGGCACGCGATCCGGTCCACCTTCGCTTTCTCTCGGGTTACCCATTTCATCGAAGCCCTCCTTGAGTAGAGTCTCTACGCAGGTAGAGCATCTATGTATATTAAACCTGTCCGACGAGCCGGTCCCTGTTGCCATTGAGTAGCATATCTACGCATATAAGTCCGAACGCGCTTTGCCCCGGCACGGGTGAGCCGATGGCGGCGACCGCACCGCGAGGCATGAAAATCGGAGCCGTCTCCCTTTGGCTGCTCCTGCTCTTGTCGGAAAAGCCGATGTACGGGTACGAAGTGATCCGGGAACTGGAGAAGCGGTTCTCCGGATACTGGAGGCCCAAGACTGGGACGATATACCCGGCCTTCGAGAAGCTCGAGGAGGGGGGTCTCGTGACCAGCCGAATCGAGTTCCGGGATGAGGGGCTCGACCGGAAGCACTACGCCCTCACGGAAAAGGGACGGACCGAGCTTTCCCAGACCATGACCCATTGGACCAAGATGATGGAAGTCTTGGAGAACTACCGAGAGGTCCATGAGTCAATCTTCCGGTATAAGGACCGGCTCAGCAAGAAGGATCTCTCGAAGTCCCTTGTGGCTTTAGGAGAAGGATTGAGCGGGCGCTCGGTCGACCTCTCCAGGGTCCTGCCGGGACAGAAGAAGATCCAAGTTCAGCCCACCGAGCCGGTGACGTTCAAGCTCCTCTACGCCAAGGAAGAGGACGAACTGGAAATCCACATGGAATTGAAATGGACCCCGACCCGCCCTGCACGCTCCGGGGCCAAGCCCTCGCCGCGTCCGAAGCGTTCGAAGCATATCGGCTGAGCTGGGTGGATCTACGGGTCTCGAAGACTCGATCAATCGAGATGGGAACCTCATCTTCCTCGAGAAGGCGATCCGAACGGTCCACTACGGTTTCCTCGGAGTGATCTTTGGCGTCTCTCTAGCCCAACTGGCATTCTCGGCCGTCGCGAATCGACGGGTTCATCGGACAGAGCATCCTCCCCACGTGCAGTCTGATGAAATGAAGTCACGAGACGATCTGCTGGAGGGGCCGGATCCCCCGCACCATGAGCTTCGCCTTCGCCCGGCGGCGCCCGCAGCTCCCACGACGATTCCAACGATGAAGCCTGACGCAAACCCCCCGATGATGGCGAATAGCACGGCACCACCCCACCCCAACAAGCCGAGGTCCGGGGTCGTGGCGGCCTTCACCAGCGCGCTAACGAAGTACCCGAGCCACCAGCCCGCCCATGCCTCTATAAGGGCCGCTGCGAACCCAGCCTTGACGCTCATCGTCAACGCGCCGAACAACGTGCCGATCCCCATGATTCCCGCGAACGCAAGCAGATGGACGAGGTCCTCGTTGACGAGTGTACCGACCGCAACGAAGACGGCCGTCCCCGCCACGGAGCCGAAGAACAAAGAGACGTTGCGACGGGCTGTGCCTGGGAGCCGAGCGCGCGTGAACCGGGCCAAGTCTCGCGGACCAAACCGTCTCGGAGGCGTTGCCCGTGACGGCGCCGGACCGCTTTCCATGGATGATTCGCTCAGGTGCATTACAGAAGACCTTTTCCAGGGATGAACGTTGCTCTAGACAAAGACTGCCATTCCCGAGAGGTTTCGGCATGAATTGGTTCGACCGATTTGGGACGAGACACCCGGTTCTCTTCCACATTTTGATTTTCCTGGTCGGGCTTTTTCTTACGGGGCTGGTAATCGATTTCGCGGTCAGTCTTTCCGCACGCGATTACGGGATTCTTGGAGCGGTTGTCTTCGCCGTACTCATTCTGGGGCTCGCCGAGGTTTACTGGCACAATCGCAGCACGGGAAAGATTCCGTACTCCCGTGCCGGCACGATGGTGCTCCTTTTCGCGCCTCTCGTTTACATGGCGGCGCTCTTACTGTTGTTCCCGCTCATCATGGCGCCAAACGTCACCCAGGGCGAGCGAGACATCATCATCGCCGGCTTCTTCGGCCTGTGCGTCGCCGCCGTGCCGCTGGCCGTCATCCGCCAGCGCGAGCGGTTGTGACGATTCCGAGGAACTGTCCTCTCGTGCCAAAATCAGGTGATTGCGGCACGATTGACTGCGCGTCACCTCCCCGATGCTGTGATCGTCGACAAGAACGATGCCGCGCGAGCGATTGAGCGATCTCTAAGGGAAGAGGTGTCCACAATACGGACACTTCTTGATCTGAATCCTACCCGGCAAGCGTCCGCCGCAGGCTGGGCAGGCTTGCCATGGCCGAGACGCGCTCCAGGAGGCGACGACAATGATGAACCCCACCGCAAATCCTGAGAGGATAACGGGGACCGCGTCCTCGCGAAATCCTGGAGGGGTTCCTCGCCAGTCGTACGACAAAAGGGTCGAAAGCGCGACGATTCCCAAAAGGACAAGGACGACCGCCCGGCGCGTTCCCTTTTCGCTCACCCGCGGATGTGGAGGACGTGGGGGCCAGCGTCGAAGGACCGCGAAAGCGGTCGAGGCCATGCCTATGCCGACGATGACGACGAGATCGAGTGGAGCTCGGAGGAAGAGCAAGAAGCCGAGAATGGTCGAGCAGCCGACTAAGAAGGACGCGCCGAACACCCGCTTCGATCGGCGTAGCGTCGATTGCTGCAGTCTCGCCCCCTCTAGATCTGCTTGCACCATTGATGAGAGATATCTATGAGCATATCCTTCAGTTTAGCTTTAAGAATCCATCCTCCTCGGTTCCAAGCAGATGCAGGCCGAAACCGGGGTTTCACAGGTATAGAGCGAATCTGGCTCTCACCCAAACGTGCAATCGACGGTGACCTTGTCCATGACGCTCTTGAGAGCAGCCAGCTCTCTTTGACTGAGCCGCGCGACAAAGAGATCGGAGACCGCGCGCAGGTGGACCGGCGTCGCATCGGTAAAGCGGGCCACGCCCGCATTGGTCAACATGACCACGACACCCCGTCCGTCTGCATCGGTATCGGCTCGACGAACCAGGCCTTCGTCAACCAGCCGCGCGACGCGGCGAGTCATGCCCGACCGCGAGATGAGCGCCCGGGCCGCGAGGTCGGTCATGCGCAGCTCGCCGCCCGCGAGGGCCAGCTGTGCGAGCACATCGAAATCGGCCAAGGCCAATCCGGTCTTCTTTTCGAGATCCGTATCGAGTTGGCGCATGAGCGTGGCGTGCGCCCGCAGCAGCGAGCGCCACGCTTCCAATCCGCGACGGCCCGGCAGCTCCTTCGCCGTGAGCCGATCGAAGACGGCCTTGACGTCCGGCTTGGATCTTACTTGCATCCGCAACGTTATACACAACTCAAGGATATAAGGTACTTGCACTTGCAAGTTATTCCATCAGAACAACGGGGAAGGGAGCGAATGACCACCGAACTGTACACGGGCCTGGATCGGTCGATCAGACGTCGGTTCGGGACTCTGGCGGACGACGCCCGCGTGAGGCGCACCTTGGCCGCCCTCGAAGCAAACGGAATTAGCGTCCTCCGGGCGGCGGACGTCGCAGAAGCCAAACGGATCGTGCTGGGTCTCATCCCCGATGGATCCCAGGTGCATCACGGCGGCTCGCAGTCGCTCGAGAAGTCGGGCCTCGCCGAGGAGATCGAGAAATCCGGGCGCTACGAGCCGCTCCGGCCGCGAATCCGGAACATGGATCGCGAGACGCAGGCCGACGAGATCCGCCGCCTCACCTCCGCGCCCGATGTCATGCTCGGCAGCGTGCATGCGGTTACTGAGGGTGGATCGCTGCTCACGGCCTCGTTCAGTGGCAGCCAGCTCGGCCCCTACGTGTCCGGTGCGGGGCGGCTGATCCTCGTCGTGGGGACGCAGAAGATCGTGTCCGACCTCGAGGAGGGTCTCCGCCGCATCAACGAGTACGTGTTCCCGCTCGAGGATGCCCGCGCCCAGGCGGCGTACGGCGTGCACAGCGGCGTGAACAAGGTCCTCATCATCAACCGCGAGCTCGTGTCCGGCCGCATCACCGTCGTCTTCGTTGACGAAGTCCTAGGCTTCTAGCGCAAGCAGATGGAGGAATGCACCTTGGCCACGCAAATCGGATCGAGGCTCGGTGTCGGCATCATCGGGGTCAGCCCCGTCCGAGGCTGGGCCGCCACCGCCCACATCCCCGCGCTGCGCGCGCTGCCAAACTACGAGATCCGAGCACTCAGCGGGCACAGCGCGGAATCCACGCGCGCGGCAGGCGAACTTTTCGGGGTCCGGGCGGCGTTCTCGGACCCTGAGCAGCTGGTGAGCCAACCCGAGATTGATGTGGTCGCGGTTACCGTCAAGGTCCCGCACCATCGAGAGCTCGTCTCTGCCGCGCTGGCCGCCGGCAAGGCCGTCTACTGCGAGTGGCCTCTCGGCCGCAACGTCGACGAGGCGCGAGGGATGGCCGCCCTCGCCGCCAAGCGGGGGGTGCGCACGGTCGTCGGGTTGCAGGCCCGCCAGGCGCCGGCGATCGAGTTCGTTCAAGAGTTGCTCCGCGACGGTTACGTCGGCGAGGTGTTGTCAACGACCATGGTCGGGCTGTCGATTCCGGGCGACGTCGTCGGCCAGCCCAACGCGTACATGCTCGACAAGACAAACGGGGCCAACGTGCTCACGATTGCCGTCGGCCACAGCCTGGACCTCCTCAACTACGTCCTGGGCGAGTTCACCGACCTGTCGGCCGTCTCGAATCTCCGCCGGCCGCTCATTACCATCGAAGAGACCGGGGAGCGGATCGTGAAAACGGCGGCCGACCAGATCGCGGTGATCGGCACCCTGACGTCCGGGGCGACCGCCAGCGTTCATGTCCGTGAGGCCGTGGCCGGCGGAACCGGGTTCCTGTGGGAAATCAACGGAACCGACGGAACGCTCCGGATTACCGCGGACGCCGCATACCCCGAAATCGTTCCCTTGACCGTCGCGGGAGCGCATGGGCGAAGCGAGCTCTCCGAGCTTGCGGTCCCGGCGGCGCTGACGCAGAAATGGCCCGCGCTCGCCGGCCTGGAAGGAGCGCCCGCCTACAACGTCGGACGTGCCTACGCCGCGTTCGCGGCAGACATCGAGAACGGGACGCACACCGTTCCGGACTTCGCTGACGCCGCCCGGCGCCACGAGGTTCTCGCGGCGATCGAGAGGTCCGCGGCATCGGGGGAACGCGTGAAGGTGTAGCGAGTGCGCGGAGCCAGGTAGCAGGGCCCGTCGTCACAAGGTGCCGCCGTTCCACACCGGCGCCAATTCCACGGTCGGGAGACGGGTGACCTCATGGTCCCGGAAACCCTAGGGGGAAGCGCCACGGACCGACAACGGTCCTCCGTCCGTCTCAGATCTCAGTCCTCACTCACCGCTTTCTTGACGAGCATGCTGATTCTTGCCTCTTCGGCGGCAGTCAACGCCTTCAGCGCGAAGGCGACCGGCCACATGGCGCCTTCGTCGAGGTTCGCCGCGTCGCTGAAGCCGAGCGTCGCGTACCTCGTCTTGAACTTCTGCGCGGGTTGGAAGAAGCAGACGACCTCGCCGTCCTTGGCATACGCGGGCATCCCGTACCAGGTTCTCGGCGAGAGGGCTGGTGCGCTGGTTTTGATGATTGCATGGAGCCGTTTGGCCATCGCGCGATCCGGTTCCTGCATCTCCGCGATCTTCGCGAGCAGAGCGCTTTCCCCATCCGCCTTCTCCGCGCGCGGGCCGCGCTGTGCGGACGCCTTCATCTCTTGGACGTACTCTTTCATCGCGGCTCGTTCCTCGTCCGTGAATCCCTTGAACTTCTTGCTCGTCGCGGTGGTGCTCTTGGCGGACTTTTGCGTGTCCTTCTTTGGGCTCATGGAAACCTCCTCCCATGGTGACTGATTGGTGTTGACGGAGAGTTTTTCCTCCCCAAGATCGTGGTTGCCATATTTTAGAACACCTACCCCGACTTCGACAGTTTGTAGACGTTCCATCCCAGGAGGATGGGGAGGACGACGAAGACGGGGATCACGAAAAGGGCGGCGAACAGGGAGGTGATGCCGAAGATGAATCCCCCCACAAACGCGACCGCCCCGAGTGCCAGGGTCAACCCACCAAGGCCCCGGCCAAAGGCGGGGGCCCGGAGCATCGCAACTCCGAGGACGACCACGCTCGTCGACAGGAGGAGGATCGCAGCGGTGTCGAATTCATAGAAGATGCCCTGGGTCGCTTGCCAGAGGAGGGCGAGGGTGGCCTGCTCCGCCGGGGTGGCCCCGGGAGCGTGGTACAGGTCGGAGATCGGGTCGAACGCGATCTGAGTGGCCGTCTCGATGAAAAGGACTCCAAGACCCAGGACGCCCAGGACGGTCCCGAAGAACGCGGGTGCAGGACTCGTGGCGCGCAGGGCCCGATACAACCCAAGGAGGAGCGCGACGAGGAAGGCGTCGGACACAAAGTTGAGGAAATTGCCCACCGCGATAGCCGTTCGGACCTGGGGGAACCTTGCGACCAGTCCCGCAGGGTCCGCGGGTGCGGCGGGCACGAAGCCAAATAATACGACGGGGACGAGGAGGAAGACAATCCCACTCAGGATTCCGGCGATCCCACCCCACCGCAGGACGCTCCGTTCGTCGCTCGATTGCGGCTTGCCCTCCCCTGCCATCGCCCGGACGCAATGGGACGAGCGCTAAAAGGGTGACGCTCGTCCATCCTTCCCCCCGAGTCCTCGCGCCGGAGTCCGGAGGAACCTCCGAGTGCAGTCGTCCGAAGGGCCTGCGGAGCACCCGAACCGCGAGCCAATGACGTAGATCGACGTTCTCAAGCGCTACGCGGAGCGCACCCTCGCCGCGCGCCGGGAGATGGCGATGCTGGCGAGCAGCCCGACCCCGGCGATTGCCACGCTCGCGGCCAAGAATGCTCCGATGAACGGCAGGAGGGCAAGGGAGACGATGAGCGAGATCCACGGAAGCGCTCGGCGCGGTCCTCTCTCCTTAAGAAGTCGAATCGCCGCGACCGAACCGATCACGTACGTCAGGATCGCGGCCCCGCTGGCCATGAGGAAGGCGGGCACAAAGTCCACGTTCAGGACGTAGAAGGCGGCGAGGCTCAGGAGCACGAGAACGATGAGGAACACGAGGGAGTGGCGCGGCGCACCCGTCCGGTCGTGCACCGCCGCGAGGGTCCTGGGGAACACGCCATCGCGGGCCGCCGCAAAATAGACCCTCGCCATTCCCGCAACATACGCGTTCACGGTCCCGAAGGTGACGAAGATCGCCAGGAAGGCGACGATTGCGCCGCCGTACGTTCCGAGGACATTCGACATCATCACGGCGAATGGAGTGGCGCCGCTCCCGACCGAGTAGGCGCCTGTCCCGACCGTGACGACCGCGATCGCGAGGTAGAGGCCACTGATCAGGAAAACGCTGATGACCACGCTTCGGTGAAAGTCCTTCTCGGGATCCTTGAACTCCTCGGCGACGTTCGACGTGTTCTCGTATCCCAGATACGACCACACGATGAGGGCCGCCGCGGTGCCGACCGATGCCACACCGCTCGGCAGAAACGGCGTGAAGTTCGCGGGAGAGACCCTCGGCACGGATGCGACGACGGCGATCGTCAGGGCCGCGAGGATTGCGGCCACCGTGGCGAGCTGGACTCGGCCCGTGAAGCGGATCCCCAGGTAATTCACGACGAACGCCGCGATGAGGATCCCGGCGGCCACCAGGAACACGTCTGCTCGGCTCAAGGGAAAAACGAACTCGAGGTACGAAGCCGCCGCAACCGTCGCGGCAGGGGCTCCGAGGACCGCCCAGGCCAAGAATAGCCACGCGGTGGCAGCGCTGGCGCGGATTCCGAGGCCTTCCCGCGCGAAGACGTAGATCCCTCCGGACTCCGGTCGCCTAGCCGAGAGCTTCGCGAAGGTGTAGGCGAACGGATAGCTCGCGATCGAGAGGATGATCCACGAAAGGATGGACGCCGGGCCGGCGATTCGAGCCGCGAGTCCAGGGATGACGAAGATGCCCGATCCGAGGAGGGAACTGACGTAGAGGGCGACGGCGTGCCGCAAGGTGATGACTCGATGAAGCCCGGACCGGGCGCCGTCCTGTTTCTCGAGATTTGGGGCGGTCGACTACGCAACCATGCTCGTTCGCCGTCCGCAGGGATCGCCGCGACCGAATCGACGGCGTCAGGCCGCCTCGACGGCCTCGATCGCCTTTTCAATTTCCTTCTGGAGTTTCGTCCGGGCGGCGGCCTTCGCCCACAGGTCCGAGAGATCCGGCCTCGTGGCTCGGCAGATCGAGAGCATCTCGTCGAGGCTCGTCTTTCGAAGCGTCTCGAGGACGACGGCCTTGTAGGAATGAAGCTCGTTGCCGTGCCTCTGGACGACGGACGGGTAAAGCCACAGCTCGCAATTCATCCAACGCTCGACGAAGGATCGAGCGAGCGGGCGAACGCGCTTGGCAACCTGTTGACGGAACGATTCCCTCGCGAGTTCCAACAACAGGGGCCGGTCCGGGGCCTCCTCCGCCATCTCGAGGGAGACCGGGCCATGCCTTCATAAACGCGCCGCCGTCGAAGGGGACGACGTCGAACGTCGGCGCCGGACACACTCCTTAAGTAACGTCGGGGGGTTCGCGGACGAGGGCCCGTAGCTTAGTCCGGTGGAGCGTCTGGCTCATAACCAGATGGTCGTCGGTTCAAAAGGCCCCGCGGCCCCGCGGGGCCGGAAATTCCGGCCGGGCCCATCGACGACCGCCGCTCACGGGAGGCCGGGCAGGCCGCGGAAGGATTTTCGGCTGGTCTTCAGGAGGTACTCGCGGATCAAGTCGCGGGCGCCCGCAACTTTGTCCATGTCTCCGTCCCACTTCTCGAGCACGCTGCCGTACGCGGCCTCGATGTGGTCCAGGACCCAGCGGACCTTCTTCCGGATGACGGAGGCGCCTTTGCCGGCGTACACGACCGCGAGGTAGAGGTTTCGCCCGCGTTCGATCATGATCCGGTAGTCGCCGAAGTCGAGCTGGTGAAGCTCGCGGTGCTCGCCGTAGACGAACGCATCGCGGACGAACTCCGTGACGGCGGTGAGCATGCCGCTCAGCACGTCCTCGTCCTTGTCTTGGGAGAGGCTCCGGGAGAGGTGGTACAGGAGCACACCATCGCGGTAGACGAGGAAGACCTCCTCGATCAGGGTCCCCCAGCGGCGGTAGACGACGAAGAAGATCAAGGATCCCAACCCGGCCACGGCGAGCCCGATCCACACGTACGCCACGGGATCCGTGAGGACCCGCACGGTCGCGTCGACGCGGGCGTACCCGATGACGGTGTCCACGCTGTTCGTGTATTCGGCCTCGAAGACGATCGGAAGGACGATCCCGATCGGCGTGCCGTCTCGCACCCGGAGGTCGATCCGCACGGCGAGCGACTCCCCCGGTTGGACGTCCGTGAAGGACCAATTCAGCTGCTGGTCGCCCTGAGGGAACGCGCGGACGGACGAGTTGGAGCTCACGATGTCGAAGTGGGAGTCGTTCGTGAAGACGAGCCAGAGGTTGTGTGCGACGAAGCCTCCCACGTTCCGGATCGTCAGGACATACGTCCTCGTGTCACCGGCGTGCGCGTCCGCGGTAGGAGAGGGCAGGGTCAGCACGATCTGGGAGGCGCCGAAGTTGGCGACCGCGGACGTCTCGTTCGATCGGAAGTTGCCGTTCAGATCGCGGTAGTCCGCATGGAATTTGAGGATCGCGCGGGTGCCATTCAGCACCGTCGACTTGGCCTTCATCTCGAGCGTGAAGGACCTCGAGCCGGGTCCGACGTCGGTCCAGTTCCATGTGTAGATGGATCCGAGGAGGTTGCGGGTTCCGCCGGAGATCCCCGCCGTGTCCATGACGTACAAAAAGCTGGCAGGGAGCGGCAAAGAAAGATTGACATCGCCTGCCACTCCGCTCCCTGTGTTAACGAGATAGATATTGTAAAAAACCACCGCGTCCGCCTCGACCAACAGCGTGGGCGGGCTCACTCGGAGGGTGATCTTTGGCACCGAGGCCTCGACCAGGCCGGACGCGATCAGGATCCGCGGCATCTCGTTGCGGTACGCATCCGTGTAACCGAGCGTGCCATTGATCCTCATGAGGGCGTGGTCGCCCACTGCGGAATCGACGGACGCATTGAGGAAGATTGTCGTTAAGCCGAGCGGCACATCGGCCAGAGTAAAATGGACCTCATCGCCGTCATAATACGCGACGAGGCTCGCGTTGACGAAGATCAGGTTGGAGGACAAGGTCAGGTTGACCCATGCGTCGGCGGCTGCCTCGGTCCCTATGTTGGCGAAGGTCACCGTGGCCGCGAGGATGTCCGCCGGAGTGACCCGCGTGCGCGCGACGGCGATCGCGGCCGACCGGATGTCCGGAGCGCTGACGAGGACCGGCCATGTGGTGATTTTCGGAGGGAGGAGGAATCCGTTCGCGTTCGTGTAGTTCAGGGACACCGTGTTCGTGAGGATCGTCCCGCGGACGAGGTCCGGCGCGGCGACCGCGGTGATGGTGAAGGACCAGGATTGCGAACCCTGCATTGTGGTGAATCGGAAACAGAGGGTCGAACAAAGGAGACGGGCTCCTCCGAGGCTCGACGCCGTATCGGCGACGTACGATAGCCCGGCGGGCAAGGTATCGTTCACCCAGAGGGTCTGAGCGGTGTCTCCCGTATTCTGCATCGTGATCTGATAAACGATCGATTCGCGCGAATGGAGTTGGGTCTTGGCGGAGGACTTGGTGAGGCTGATCACCGGTCCGCTCAGGGCGACGTCGGCGAACGCGGTCCTCATGGGCCAGGAGAAACCCTTCTCGTCCGTGTAGTTCAGGAACGCGAAGTTTCGGAAGTACGGGACGGGCGGGACCGCCGTCTTCACCTGGACGTCGAGGGTGAGCCGGTAGTTCCCGTATCCGAGCAGAGTCCAGGTCCAGTTGTAGCTGCCGGTCATCGCGCCCGGGTCCGAAGAACTCAGGAACGTGAGCTCGCTCGGAAGGCTGTCGTTGATCCACAGGCGACCCGCCGAACCGGAGCCGGTGTTGTTGAACCAGAGGTCGTAGGAAAAGGAGTCCCCGCCCCGGACGTTCGACCGCGTCGCGGTCTTGGCGATCGAGAAGGCCGGGGCCCGGACGAGCGCGGACGACTCGGCGACATCGAGCACACCGTTCGACTCCACCGCGGTGACCGTCGCATGATAGGTGCCCTGCTGCAGCGACGGTGGGAGGGTAAAGCGGAACACCTTCCAGGCAGACGGGGAGGCCGGGTCCGTCGCGAAGAGGGCCATCGCGGTGTAGTTGACGATCAACGAGCCGGAAGGGGATGTGAGGTTGATCCAAGCACCCGAGATCTCGGAGCTCCCGAATGGATCCGAGACGTTCGCCTGCACGACGAGGGTGTCCTTGGGAGACCAGACGGTCGCGGAGCCGATTGCATCGCGCATGTCGATCTGGTCGATCCGCACGTACGTGGTCGTGTCCAATTCGAGGACGGAGGCGGCGAAGCTGGCGTTCATTGCGAGCAACGCATCGGTGGGGCTGGAGGCCAGGTTGCGGACGGTCAGCCGGATTCGCCCCGAGACGGGGAACGTGTGGTTGAAGGACGGGAAGGGGAAGGCGAACGGTTGGTAGTCGTTGAACGCGTTCGTCGTCACGGCTTGTTCGACGGAGGCGATGGGCGTCAACGTGACCCCGTTCCAGTCGGAGACGGTGAGATTGAAGCGAAGCGTCCGGACGTCGTGCGTCGCGGAGTCGAGGAAGAGGGTCGCGCGACTGTCCAGCGCGTGGAACGATCGGGCGAGGACCGGATCCAAATCGTAGTCGTGTCCGCTACCGTCCTTCGGTAGGGTTTCGCTGAACATGCTGCCGGACCCTCCGGTCGGCCTTGCGGGGTCGAGGCGTCTCGACGGACCCACGCTCGCGGGATCGAGATAGAGCTGCTTCGCCTGGACCCCGACCAGGATCGATGCCTGAGCGGGGGACCGGGTCACGACGCTTCCCGTCCCATCGACGTAGGCGAGCGTCAGGGCCTTCGTCAGGACCGTCCCCGGTTCCGTTCCAATCGGGACCTTCGCGATGACGTCGAACCACCGGGCGCCGTTTCCGATGTTGGGGAACGTGAAGGACGGCCAAGGACTCGTGGAGCCCGCGCTCGCGCCAGAATCCGAGATGTAGGGGAGGCCCGGGGCTTGTGTGTCATTGACCCAGGCCGTCGTTGCTGTCGTGTCACCCGTGTTGTTGAGGTACAGGCGGAATGTGGCTGATCTTCCCGGCGACGGGCTTGGGTTGATGGCGAGAAGGGTGGTCGTCAGGTTGGCCGCCATCTCACGGCCGGTGGTGACGAAATACATGTCCGTCGAAGCGGAGAACCAGGAGCTGCTAACACCTGTCTTGGCCTGGCCATTGGCGTACGTGTCCGCGTTACTGTGATGCCACTCGTAAGCGTTGATCACGGAGCTCGACGAGGATGCGACAATCCAATACTCCACCCCGGCGGTCAATTGCGGCTGGGTCGCGAATAGGATTTGGGCGTTTGTCAGGTCGTTGTTCCCGAGGACGAAGGACCGACTGGTCAGGCTCGACGAGCCGGGATTCCCACCGGCGTCCGTCCGGATCGAGATTGTGATGCCACGGGTCGTATCGCCTGTGTTCCGCAGCCGCAAGGTGACGTCTGTGAGCCGATAGGATGCGGATGCGAGGAATGACTGCGCGACGCTTTGGGACTGGTAGACCAGCAAGTTGTTCGTGCCGCTGATCACCGTGTTCGAATCGAACGGCCGTTCGCCGAACGCGGCGGCGGGCGG
>WNEX01000915.1_pt1 | contig 14266 bp, 10 predicted proteins | sample 5399841 | NCBI WGS metagenome assembly WNEX01 (sample SAMN13153337, study PRJNA577476) | soil metagenome | isolation source: 40 cm grassland meadow soil 2 days after 1st rain plot 5 | place: USA:California | collected 2015-09-18 | reverse complement strand
GCGGTCGTTATCAAGTCCCGTTTCCGCCCGCGTTACGAACCCCTCATGGTCTCCTCCAAAAGTTCAAACGGAAAAGCGCCACGGCGCCTCTATTTTGAAGGGATCACCGACGCGAACGAAATCATGCGGGTGAGCAGGCAATTCTCTAACGTCGTTTCCTGTTCACCGGTTTTGCGCGGGACAATCAGCGCCCGAGCCGGATTCGAAGATGCGACGGTCGATCTTTACGGAATCAATCCCGCTCTTCATGCGCAAACGACCGATCTTCTCCATCAATTGGTTGAGGGAAAGTTCGATGATTTCCGAAATAATACGAGTTCAGTCATCGTCGGTTCCCGGTTGGCTGAGATCCTTCAAGTCGGAATTGGCGACACCGTGCAATTGCTTTCGCCCAGCGGCGAGTACTGGCGTTTCACCGTAGCAGCGATCGCGCGCGCCGGCGTCGGATCGATTGATTCAACGCGTGTTTACTCACACGCGCAGGTCGCACAGAACCTGCTACAAAGACCGTTTGGCGCATCGATGATCATTTACAAGCTGCGTGATCCCGACCGCGCACCCGCCCTCGCCAGTCATTTCGAAAAGCTCTTTCAGCATGACGCATCCGGCTGGCAGGAACGTGAGCAAAGCACGCTCCAACTTTTTCTGACGTTAAGAATGTCCGTTGCCATTACCGTCTCTCTCATCATCCTGCTCGCCGGATTCGGCATTTTTAACGTCCTGACAATGTCGGTCCTGGCGAAGATAAAAGAAATCGCAATCTTGCGGTCAATGGGTTACCGGCGGATCGACATCAGCGCGATTTTTTTGTGGCAGGGTGCGATGATCGCTGTGGCTGGATCCGTGGTCGGCTGTTTGCTTGGCGCCTTGATGACCTGGGGAGTGTCGCACATTCCTATCCGGATCCGCGGCTTGCTTTACGCCGATCACTTTCTGGTGACGTGGGAATGGCGACACTATTTCTGGGCGACGTTGCTCGCGGTCATTGCTGTATTCATCGCGAGCTATGTCCCGGCGCGCCGCGCTGCCGAGCTGCCGCCAGTGGTCACCCTGCGTGGGTCGAGCGTATGAATCCGGAACTTTGCCTCAGTTGCGAAGCGATCGAGCGTTATTTGGGCGAAGAGGAGGAGCGCGTCCATGCGCTGCGCGGGGTCTCGCTCGATCTCGAGCCACGCAGCATCCACGCTGTTGTCGGCCCATCGGGCTGCGGCAAGAGCACGTTGCTCTATATTCTCGGTCTCCTCGATCCTCCTGATGCGGGGCGAGTTTCGATTGAATCGGAGCCGACGTTGCATCTGAACGATGATGAGCTAGCGCATAAACGCAGCGAGTTCATCGGATTCATTTTTCAGTTCCATTTCTTGATGGAAGACTTCAGCGCGCAAGAGAATGTGATGATCCCAATGCGCAAGCTCGGGCGGCTGTCCGATACGGAGATGCGCGAACGCGCTGCTGGCTTGCTTGAAGCGGTCGGATTGGGCGAGAAACTGCGAAGGCCCAGTCGTCATCTGTCCGGGGGCGAACAGCAGCGTGTGGCCATCGCGCGCGCGCTGGCCAATGATCCGCGAGTGATTTTAGCGGACGAACCGACCGGCAACCTCGATACGGCCAATTCCGAACGCGCCTTTGAGCTGCTTCAAAATATCGTGCAGCAAGGCGAGAAAGCGTTGCTCCTGGCCACCCACAATCCGGTTATCGCCGAAGGCTGCGATTGGATCCATGAGATGAAAGATGGCCGCATTATTGCCAGCCATCCCCGCGGCAACCGAACTTCAAACTTCGGAAACAGCGGGAACTGATGCCGAGCTCGGCGGGACTTGCAAATGTTCGAGAAACTTCTCGATATAGTCTGACCATGACCGGAACTTTCGAGCGCGGGCTTCTGTGCATAATCGCGAGTAAGTTTGTTGATCCGTCAGTAAGTTTTTAATTCCAGCGGCAAGCGCGTCCTCGCTCGTTTGATCGACAATTAAACATCCACCGCCGCGGGCAACTTCACCCAGAGCGCCATTCCCTCCGCAAATGCACGGTTTGCCGTGCCAGAGACTTTCAGCGATCGGCAATCCGAAACCCTCGAACAGCGAGGGGTAAACGGTGAAGCGACACGACCGATAAACTTCGTGCAGTGTTTCATCATTCACGTGCCGGAGCCAGCGCAGCGGCCGTCCTCGTCGTTGCAACCGCCATACCGCGGGAAGCATTTTCGGCGCATAATAATCAGTGGTACGACCAACGAGTTGCAACTCGAAGTCATGCCCCTGCAGCCATAATTTCTCCGCCGCGGCTAAGAAAGTAAGATGGTTTTTGCGCGGTTCGAATGAGCCAACGCACGCAATCATGTTGCGTGCCCTAAGCGAATCCGCCGCGCGCATCGCTCGATCAAATTCAATCGGCCATGGTTCCACGCACGTCGTTGTGGGCGAGCTCCCGTATTCGTGCCACCGCCGAAGTAAGTCATCGCACGATTCGTGCGAAATGCAGATCACTTGGGCGAACGCCGCCAGCGATTTCAAGTAATTTTGAAAGCGCATTTGGGCCTTATCCGACAACCGTGGCAACCGCAATGCGGCTGCATCATGGAAGATGGCGACAATTCGGATGCCCGTTTTCGTGATCAGTTCCGGTAGGCGTTGCGTTCGAACGTCAGAATAGAGATCAGGAACAAGGAGAATGTCCGCAGAGACAGTTTGATTTTCTAGGCGAACTGTTTTGCGGAACGCAAGCCGCAGCAGTTCAGCGAGAAAAGTTTCGCCGCGCCATTCGGGCTTTGCCGTGGCTTTCGACAAAGCCCTAAATGGGCTGTGGAGAATTTCCAGCTCCCGGCGACCAAGATGCTGATAGCACTTGCCCTTCTTATTCCAGCAAACTGGAGTGATGGGTAGGTGGTTCCGGAGATGCAGGTAGAGCGCCCGCGTCATCCGCTGCATGCCGGTGTTCTTGGCCGACTTGCAGGAGCTCGTGACATCCAGAAAAAGCATCGTCAAGGGGAAGTAAAAATGTTCCAGCTCGAGCTAAAGAACTCGACGGTCTTATTATTATGGCGCCGTCAATTGGGAATCATATCAGTCTGAAACAAAAGGCTTTCAAAAGAAACGCCAGGCAAGCTGGTTGAGTGCCACCAAAACGATAGTAACTGAATTCGTGAAATATACGATTTGTCGGACCGCCGCTCAGGCTTTTATTTTTTCAGTTCCGGGCGCATGGCCTGCCAGTGGAAATGCAAATTGCGCTACCATTCAATCGTCCAAACCACTTGCGCTCAGGGAACGCTATCTTAAAATTGCTCCCTTGAGCACGGAATCTTCCATCGTAACCACTGTCGCTGAACTATCTGCGACACCAATTCGGACGCAAGCCCGGCAGCAAAAGCCGACTTTTCGCATTCGACCGACAAAAGGCTGGGCAGCGATTAACGTTCGCGAACTTTGGAAGTATCGCGACCTACTCTGGATTTTGGTAGAGCGCGACACGAAACTTCTCTACAAACAAACTGCGCTTGGGGTTGCTTGGGTGGTGATGCAGCCCCTCATCGCAGCAATAATTTTCACGGTAGTCTTCGGCCGAGTGGCGAGGCTTCCAAGCGACGGCGCGCCCTACCTGTTGTTTGTCTTCTGCGGTTTGACTGTCTGGACATATTTCTCGCAAGCGCTGCAACACGCGGGGAACAGTCTCGTCCGTAACGCCCAGCTTGTTTCCAAAGTTTACTTTCCTAAGTTACTTCTCCCCCTCGCCCAGACCCTTCGTGGGGTCGTCGATTTCACGGTTACACTGGTCGTACTTTTGGTATTAATGGCGATTTATCGAGTCCCGCCCACATTTCGACTGGCCGTATTACCTGTCTTTCTGTTTTTCATGACTCTGACCGCAACTGGCGTAGCCCTATGGTTTTCCGCGCTCAGCGTTAAATACCGTGATTGCACCCACGCTTTGCAATATTTCATTCAAGTTTGGATGTACGCAAGTCCAGTCGTGTACCCAATAAGCATGATTCCTGAACGATGGCGGCCGTTGTTCGCCTTGAATCCCGCTGTCGGATTCATTGAAGGTTTTCGGTGGGCAGTGCTGGGCCACAGCGTTCTGAACCCTAATCTACTCTGCATCACGATCGTAATGTCCTTAGTTGCCTTGTTCAGCGGCGCGTTTTTCTTTCGCCGCGCCGAACGTGGCTTCGCCGACATCATTTAGTCTTTGGATTATTTCGCGAAATGTCGGACGTCGCCATCGCTGTCAAAAACCTAAGCAAGTCTTTCAAGATCGCGCATCAACGGGACGGACTGCCGGGATACAGGACACTGCGTGATGATCTAATTGGTTTACCGCAGCGAATGCTGGCGCGATGGAAGAGAAACGGCCAACTTACTTCCGAAACGTTCTGGGCGCTTAAGGACGTTTCGTTCGAAGTTAAGAAGGGCGAAGTAGTCGGCATTATCGGACGCAACGGAACAGGCAAGAGCACTTTGCTAAAGATTCTAAGTCGTATCACTGAGCCGACATCCGGCGGCGCAGACATTTACGGACGCATTGGAGCGCTTCTCGAAGTCGGGACCGGTTTTCATCCGGAGCTAACCGGCCGCGAAAACATTTTTATGAACGGCGCGATCCTCGGCATGAAGCGCGTCGAGATTCAACGAAAGTTTGCCGAAATCGTTGCTTTCGCCGGGATTGATAAGTTCCTGGACACGCCGGTAAAGAGGTATTCCACCGGAATGTATGTGCGGCTCGCTTTCGCCGTCGCCGCGCACCTCGATCCGGAAATTCTCCTCGTCGACGAAGTTCTGGCTGTGGGCGACACCGAGTTTCAGCAAAAATGTTTAGGCAAGATGCACGACGTGTCGGCGGCTGGCAGAACCGTTATTTTTATCAGCCATTCAATGGAAGTAGTCTCGCGACTCTGCCCTCGCGCGATTTGGTTGCACGAGGGGCAATTAATCTCGGATGGCCCTTCGGACGCTGTTATTGCCAAATATTCCGACGCCGGCGACCGTTCGGCGATTCAAACTTGAAAGACCGCCTGCGAAGGAAACGGGAGAGGAAATAAGATAAGTCCCCGCACTTAGAAGCCGGAACGAAGGTACTCCACAGGGCGCGGCGCTCGTTTTTGGAGTAATCGAGGAATCCCATCCACCACTCTGGATGAACGTTCCCCCAGTGGCGCCACTGGCTCTTGAAAACGTCCTTGTATGCCTTGCCACGCTGGGATTTCGTTTTTGTTGCCGAATATTCACGCGAACATGACAGCAGTTTATCGATGCGAACGATAAGCCCTTTGTTAGCAGCAATGCGTTGCCAGTATTCATAATCCATCGCCGTCTGGAAATCCTCGTCAAAGAGCCCTATGTGATCCATGATGCGCCGGCACCAGAAAGCGGCCGGCTGGCAGATGGTACAGCGGCCCTTGAACTCCTCGAGTTGAAACTCGCGCGTATCGTATTCGCGGATAATATCGCCATGTTCATCGATATAGTTGGCTCGCCCGTAGAATAAATCCACACTAGGCTGACGTCTCCACTCATCGACAATTGATGAGACCGCCCCTGGCAGGAGCAGATCATCACTGTTGAGAAAGGCGAGGATACTTCCCCTTGCACGTTGTAGACCAGAATTGATTGCGCTGGTTTGCCCGCCGTCCGGCTCGCTCTTCCAAAAAAAACGCCCATCGTAACTTTTCAATATCTCCCGCGATTCGTCGGTCGAACCGCCGTCCAGAACAAAATACTCGATCTGCCGGTAATCCTGAGTAAGCACGCTCTCGATGCACTGTCGCAGAAACCGGCCTTGTTGGTAGGAGGGTGTGACGATGCTCACCAGCGGCGGCTCAAGGACGGCGATTTCTCGCAGCCTGGGGACCTCTCGCCGTGCGGGAGTTTCGCGGAGCCCGTCAAGAAGCTCGGCTGCGGAATCGAGATAGTTGAAACGATGCGACTGAGCCTGCCCCTTGGACACCGTGGTGGCGTCCCAGGGTGCATTTTTCCAGACGTCTTCCACCACATGCGCGATCGACTCAACTTCCTGCGGATCAAAATAACGGGCCGTGTCCCCCCCGACTTCGGGCAGGCTGCAAGCACTGCTGCAAGCAACTGGCACGCCGACGACCAGCGCTTCAGCCACGGGAATTCCGAAACCTTCAAACAGCGATGGAAAAAGCAGACAGGCGGCCCCGCTGACGAGCGCATGGAGTTCTTCGTCCTCAACGTAACCAAGCATCCAAAGCCATCCTTCGCCTTTTGCCCGCTCGAGCTGGTCTATTAACGCCCCTTCCGCAGAGGAAGCACTTCCGACGAGTACGAGCGGTATTGCCACTCCGCGTCGGCGTACGCGCAGGAGCGCATCGAGAAGCTTTTTATGATTCTTATGCGGCCAGAAGTTACTGGGAAAAATCGCATAACGCGGAGGAAGCCCAAATTTCCTTTTCGCCCTGTCGATTGCCTCCGGCGAGGCGCTTCCGGAAAGAAACTGCGGACTGGGAGAGGGATACACCACTTTTATTCGCCGCTCGTCGCAGCCGTAAGTCCGCGCGAGATCTTGCCTTGCGAATTTCGAGAGTGCAAAAACCAGGTCCGCCGACCCGATCGCAGTGCCGAATGCGAAGTCGCGTCGCGACCGCTCGGCCGGCTCAAAGAAATACGGATACGCCAGATGTTGAAGATCGGGAAGGCAGGAGGCGACCTTGAAGGCGCGGTCTGCATCATAGATATCGAGCGTATCGGGATACCAATAAACGACCCAATCGGGCCTGATTTCCTCGATGGCCCTGCGCTCGTTGGCTGCCCAGATAGTATTTTGCGGGCCGGGAAGACACCGGCGCGCCATATTGTCTGGCAGGGAGGCGCCAATCTCTTGAAAATTAAGTGGCGTCAGACCAACGTGGATCGAAAGCTCTGGATTTCTGGCGAGTGCGCCCGCGAGGCCAAGGAAATATCCAACGATCCCTCCACTGGATTGGGCCTGCAAAATCCGCGCGCTAAGATAGATTACCAATTGCCGACCTCGGATTCTTAGTTGCTTACAGGGAAACCGTCGCTTCTTCCAGCGAGCATGCGCAATCCCTCGCCAGCGCAACCCCACAATTCAAAGACCTTTTCTTCGGCTTCCTTGGGAAACAGCTTGCTGATTTCAGCATCGGTCATGAGGTCGTGAATCAAGCGCATCAGTTCGCAAAGGACCCCAGGGGTCAGTTGCAAATTCGCATATTGGGCGACGAGCCTCTGAATTTCCATGAAACGCGGCCATCCGCCCGTCGCAGTCTTTGTGCTCGGGTATTCGCGGATGCAAGCGACAGGAAAAGGGACCCAATCGGGATCGCCAAAAGTAAGGAGCCGAAACCAAATCTCGGAATCCAGGACGTAATGCAAGTCTCTATCGAGTTGCCCGCCCGCCTTTTGCAGCGCTTCGCGCCGAATAAAAGTGGCAGGTTGCAGGATGTAATTGAGTCCCGCGACGAACGCACGTCGGTTGAAACGGAAGTTATCCGGATAAAACGGGCACCGCGCCTTGCCCGCTCGATCGGTCCGGAACCCGATACCCATGTGAAAGGGGGCAGTTGGGTTCTTTTTGCATGCGTTTTCCATGTGCTGAAAGGCGCCAGGCTCATAAAAATCATCGGTGTTCAACCACGCAACGAGGCTGCCGCGCGCGAGACGCAAACCCTTATTGATTGCGTCCGCCTGCCCTTCGTCCGGCTCGGAAATAAAGTGCGCGCACCGGCTGCGGAAAGGCTCAACTGCCGCAAGTGTCTCCGGGTTAGACTGGCCGTCCACAAAAATGACCTCGTAGCTCGCACCTTTTTGAGCGAAGATGCTTGCGAGACATTCCGAGACAAACTCGGGAGGCTGGTTATAACTGGGCACCACAATCGAGATCGCAGGCTGCATAAATTGTCCGTCCGTTCTAGCGTGCGGCACCCGACCCATCAGCCGCGCTGTTCGAAGTAAGTCTTTCTTCCATGGCCTTGTACAAGGCATCCATTTTCAGAAGCTTCCGTAACCTTGCCTCTCGGTCGGCATCAATCTCTTCATAACGCCGGACCAGCTCTTTATGCTGGGCATTGGCGTCGAGCAAGGCCTGAATGATGCGTCCCTCGGGATGGCGCAGCAGCGCTTCCGTCGCTTCCGCCTCGCTGTGCGGAGTGCACTCACGCGGGCTCGCGACGACACACATGTCGTAATGGTGAAAAATTGCTGGTTCAAAATAAACAAAAGGCGCTCCGACATCTGAAAAAAGGCGCGCGATAGACGCCTTGCTAAAAACGTACAGATGCTCGGCCGGCCTGAGCATCTCGAGAAAAGGATCCTTATCTCGCACGATTTCCTCGTACGTGCGGCCAACGGGAAAACAAGGCGTTTGAACGATCATGAAGCCGTCCGGCTTTAGCAGTTCCATGCAGCGTCGCATTGTGGTACGGGGATCGGGCAGATGCTCGAGAACGTCGAAATGCAGGATCAGATCCAGGCTGCGCGGCTCGAGATCCTGCTTTTCGATCGTGCCTGTAAGCAGCGGGGCGCCGAACGCAGATTTTGCGTATTCCACCAGCCAGGGACTCAGTTCCAAGCCCGCTGCATCGAAACCGGCCCAACACATGAGAGCAACGAATCCGCCGTGGCCGCATCCCAATTCGAGCGTCCGTGCCGGCGGCAGGCGGTATTTGAGGACAGTTCTCATCCAATGCATGCAGCGCTCGTTCAGATCGTTGCGCGCCCGCTCCGCCAAGCTTGGATACCCGTCCTGGACTACGAACGATTCGTAGTAACGGCGCCCATAAAAATCGCTGGCATCGTCGATTACGTCGAATCTCTCCGCCGGCGGCCAGTTCTTGATTACGAGGGTCTGGCAGTTTTCGCAACAGAAGTATTCAGGTGAAAAATCGTTGAGATCGGTCTGTCCGCACCAGCAGGGATGAGTGGAATTCATCGTCAAGAAATATGTGGCCAAAACCGGCTTGACAGCGAGGTCCGGTCGCCGAGCGCCTCTTCGCGGTTAAGCGTAACCACTGAGCCACGCGAATCTGGCATGCCTCCCGGCAAGCGTCAAGCGTCTCGAGGATGCAGGGCCGTTGATTGGTTGTCCGTTTGTCGACACACGACCCGCTCTGCGCGCATGTAACGAATCTGGGAGTTCAAGCACGGATCCATTATCCTGTGGCGGTTCATCAACAACCTGCACACAGAAACTGGAGACGGATTCCGTCGGGAGTGCGAAACGCCGATTGACCGACTCGTCTCCAGAATGTAATCTTTGCAGCATAAGGGAGCGGATCGGGCATCGTGGAATCGGGGGATTAGGATATTTCTATTCGTGGTGCCGGTAATTACGGGAACGAACCTCTGATTTTTCCATTTCATCGCTAAAGGAACTCGATAGTTATGTTTGGGCGTGTAGCTCTGCTCAAAAGCCTTCGGGTCAGCCGAACACGCTCTCAAACAGAGTATTTTGTCGAAGTAAGCAGTCGAATCCTTAGAGCGAGTTAGCTCCCAAGAAAAATTAGTTCAGATGGGTAGACCGCTAGTCTCAATTCTCTTACCGTCTCTCAACGCTTGTCAGTTTCTCGACGCGCGCATCGAGTCTCTTCTAACCCAATCGTTCTCCAATTGGGAGGCGATCGTCCTCGATAGCCATTCCAGCGATGGTAGTTGGGAGTTTTTTAAATCGATCGCATCCACTGATTCCCGTTTTCGGCTCTACCAGGTTCCACGGGATGGGCTTTACGCCGCACTTAACCGGGGCATGCAGCTCGCAAGTGGCGAATTCCTGCACATTGCCACTTGCGATGACACAATGGCTCCGGCGTTTCTCACTGATATGCTAAAGGCATACGCCCAATGTCCTGGGGCGGGCATTGCTGTATGCGACCTATTGTTTATCGATCGCAACGGAGATGAGCTTTCGCCTGCGGATTTGATTGGCCATTTGACGGTGCGCGCGACTAAGGATTTGTTGAGTTTGGATACCGTTCGCACTTCTGTCCCGGGAGAAATATGCCGTCATCTCAATTACCGGCCTGCCCCTCACGATTGCCTGCTGCACTTTGCCGGACGCAGTGTTTATTGTTCTCTAACGCAACTGGTTGTTCGCATGTCGTCGGTAAAAGCGGTGGCACCGTTTGAAACCAAGATAGGTTCTATTGCTGACTACGAGTGGTTGCTTCGTCTCACCGCTCACGCCGGTTCGGTGCATTTGCCAAGAAAATTGGCAATGTGGCGCTATCATGGAAATCAGCTCAGCCTCCATCGAGATGATTCGCGCCTGGGTTCCATGAGGGTGATGGGCGAGCGCACCCTGCGGGGAATTTGCGAGCGCCAGCCGCGCCTGTTGACTCGGAATGACTGCGAGGCACTCCTGTTACCCTACAAAATTCTAATGGCGCGTTCGGCAATTGGCCGCGTTTATCGCTGGTTCGAAGCCGCCATTAGACTCTTGTGGATGGTTTTTGACAGGCCTGCCGCCACTTGGCGCGGACTTCGTCGAGCGAAATTTAGATTCGGCACGCGGCGATACTCTTTGCTTCCGATGATCTTGCAAGGTATAGGGCTCGCCCCCAAACGAGCTCAATGTCATTCGGTAAACGTTATGACGGGCCCGCCACGGAAGCAAAGCGCGGCATTGGGCAATTGCGCGCTGTAGTGAAGGTGCAGCGCGACCGAATCATCGCGAGTTATGTCCCCAGCGCGCCGCGCCGCCGGGTTTCCGCCTGTCGCGTGCACGAGGACGTTTAGGCTCCTGGAACGGCGGGAACTGAGGTGTGCCGCGGCACGGGTTGCAAATGCTTGAGAAAGCTTCTCGATGTAATCCGAACACGGCTACTTACTTCACGGCTTCGCAGGACGGGCCGTGTGCTAGTGCTGAAGAAACGTGCTACGTAGACGAGCGACCCAATAAATGAAGCGAGCTGAGCGCTGATCAACCAGACATGATGAGCGCTGATCAACGAGACATGACCAGCGCAAGCGATGAACAAATCAGGTCGGCCACGAATGGCAAAACCGCAGCCAAGATTGAAAAGAAGTTGCAAATGTTCGAGAAGCCTCTCGATGTAATCCGACCACAAACGAAACTTTCTGGCTCGCGCTTCTACACATAATCGTGCATAAGTTGCCTGATCTCTGAGCAATTTTTTAATTCCAGCGGCAATCGCACGCTCACTTGTTTGATCGACAATCAAACATCCACCACTGCGGGCAACTTCTCCAAGCGCGCCGTTTCCGCCACAGACGCACGGTTTGCCATGCCAAAGACTCTCGAGAATCGGAAGACCGAACCCCTCCATCAGGGAAGGATAAACGGTAAACAAGCATTCTCGATAGGCCTGATGGAGCGTGTGATCGTCCACATGTTTAAGCCAGCGAATGGGTCGCCCGAGTGACTGGAGCCGCCAGGCTTCAAGCGCCACTCTCCTTCCCCAGTTCGTGCTCGAACCAATGAGTTGAAGTTCGAATTTGACGCCGCTGTCCCATAGTTCTTTGGCCGCATCAAAGAGTCGTATGTGGTTCTTGCGCGCATTAAAGGAGGATACGTAGAGGATAACTGGCCGCGCGCTATGCGCGGCGGAGCGTTCATTCTCATCAAATTCCAACGGCCAATGCGCCACGAAGGTTTCTACTCGGGCAGTTACGTCATTTCGCTTCCAGAATTCAAAGAGATCGGCGCGTGATTGGTTTGAAACGCAGATCACGAGATCAAACGCTGCGAGCGACTTGATGTAATTCCGAAACTTTTTCATTCGACGCTCCGATAAAAAGGACAATCGCAGGTCCGCAGCATCGTGGAAGATCGCAACAGACCGCGCTCCGGTTCGTCGTGCCATTTCCGGCAACTTCTGCATTCGGCGATCGGTAAACGTGGCCGGCACGAAAAGTACATCGTCATCTTGCAATAGGGTAAACATGTCGACGCTGCCGTTGCGGAGCAGACGCAGGAATTCGTGCGGCAAATCTTCCCTTGCATGAGGATGGCTTATCGGACGATTGTAACGCCGAAACGGCGTTCTCAGGTACTCCATTTCGCGTGAGTCGAGGCGCTGATAAAAATTACCCAGCCTGTTCCAGCAGAAAGGTGTAACCGGGACCCGTGCCGCCAGTTCCGCGAAAAGCTGGCGAGTCATGCGCTGTATACCGCTATTTCGCACAGACTGGCACGAGCTCGTGACGTCAATCAAGATGTTCATTCACTTATTGAGAAGCTGCGTTCTTATCGAATTACCTCTTATAGCACGCGATCATAGCAAGCGAGACCCTCACGCCACTTCAGGCCCAGAAGAAATTTCTCGCAGCATACTTCTCACTTCGAGTGAGTCCAATGCTTTCGGGAACATCTCCATTCGTTGAAGAAACATCGGAAGCAACGACCGCTTTACGTTGTGCGGCAAGAAGCGAGACGCGCGGATGGCTCGCACAGTAGCGACGGGGCGTTGGATCGACATGAGAAAGATACGGAAAGTCGCTTCCAGCCAACAGAAAACGCGCAATCGTTATGCGCAAGCAAAGAATGATGTCGCTGGTAGATTTCCGGTAACGCACGTCCGAACATTGCTTTTAGGCAACCGAGATGCGAGCTATCCTGGCGCACGCTGAGTTGGTTTCCGTGAAAGCGCCACATTGTCATCCTTCTCGGTAAATGGGCTGTTCCGGCGAGGTTTGTCAGATGAACGAGCCAGCCCAAATCGGCGGCTCTGCGGATTGTGCCAGAGACGTGCGAATCAGCAGCTGAGTAAGAGAAAAGTAAATGCTCTTTGCCGAAAAATGCAGAAGACAGTCGTGCGGAGGTGGCCGGTATTTGGGATTGCGCGTGACTGGATAGGAACGAACGACGTCCAGGGCAAGCATGTCATCGAGCGATTCGGCCGGTAAGTAACTAACTGGTCATGTCTTCTTTGGTAAGTTGTCCGCCGTCGCGATTGATCAGCGACACATCACAAGCAGCAATCCCAGCCTCCGGACAAATCGCGAATGCTTCGAGCAATGTGGCAAGATAACTTCAGGGGCGACCGGCCGGAATAAGCCGACTCTCATGGATGATGTCAGTTGAAGATACTAGTTAGGGCAATCACCGCGCAATAACGTCTGCCTCGATCGGTTCGATCATTAGTTGATCGGAGACAAATGTCTCTGCCACCCTTGTGGCAAGTTGTAATCCCATTACGCCGCTGACAGTTGGCAGCGCGCGGCTCCGCCGTTAATCTCGCGGGCTATGGAGAACATCCTGCCAATCTTAATCGCGGATGCGCCCAAGGCTTTGATCGAATTGTGTGGCGTCAACTTACTGGAACGTTTGCTCCGCATTTTGCAGCGACTCGGATTTCGCCGCGCGATTGTTTTTTCGACAACACCGGAAATCGTTGAGGCTGAATTAGCGAAGCGTTCGTGGGCCCGTGAACAAGTAATTATCGATCTCATCCCGTGCGCAATTGGACCGCTGACTGCGCAACTGCTTTTGGAACAAAGCCCGTCAGAACGTTTCTTAATAGTGCCAGCAGATATTTATTGTGACGCACGTTTGCTTGCCGCGCTCTGCGCGAAAGATTCATCCGCCGCGCTTGTCGATTCCAATCCACCGGAATTCGCGCGGTCTTTAATCCGAAATCCGTGCGGGCCGGCATTGGTCATAAGGGATTTTCTTTCTGCGTCTTGGCCCGCCGCGCCGTTTTTTGAGGAACTCAAAGACAAGATCGACAATCGAAAGATCGACATCGTCGATGCGGCGGCGGAGGATGATTACATCCCCAGCATGCGTCGGCGCGTGCGGCCGGTCTGTTTTCCGGCGCCCCCGGAGCAGAACCATCGCCTGGCTGAGCGTATCATTCTCGATTCCGCCCAAAAGGGAACGCTCGACTTGCCGGCTTATTTCCACGCACCGATCGAAACAGGAATCATCTCATTTCTTTGCAAAACGCGAATCACGCCGAACCAAATCACGATTGCAGGTCTCATCATCGGATGCAGCGCGACCGCGGCGTTCGCGCTTGCTCGTGTCGGGCTCGGAATCCTCGCTGCTCTAATATTCGGTATCGTCGATGGACTGGACGGAAAGCAGTCGCGCGTCAAAATCGAAATGACCGAGCGCGGCAAGTGGGAACATCATCTCGATTATTGGATCGAGAATTCGTGGTGGGCGGCTATCGCTTTTCATTTGTGGCGAAGCGGCCAATTTCCGAACGTGTTCTATTTTTTCGCTTTGCTAATTGGATCGCACTTATTGGATGAATTCGCGAAACGCCGGGTGAAGATGGCGAAAGGCCGCCTGCTAGATGACGTTACGCTATTCGACCGTGCTTTCC
>WNEX01001285.1_pt1 | contig 14381 bp, 13 predicted proteins | sample 5399841 | NCBI WGS metagenome assembly WNEX01 (sample SAMN13153337, study PRJNA577476) | soil metagenome | isolation source: 40 cm grassland meadow soil 2 days after 1st rain plot 5 | place: USA:California | collected 2015-09-18 | reverse complement strand
GAAAGTCGGCACACCGAAGAAAACCGCCGCTCAATTCTTTGAAGAGCTGTTCAAGCTCGCCGTGAAAGAAGCCAAGGGCGGGGCGGGCAAATTCGTGATCCCGGGGATCGGCCGCGTCGTAAAAGCGCACCGCAAGGCGCGCATGGGCCGCAACCCCCAGACCGGCGAGGCGATCAAGATCAAGGCGAAGACTGTGGTTCGCTTGCGCCCGTCAAAGGCGTTTAAGGACGCCATCCTGAGCTAGACGCAGTTTTTACCTGAGTTTGGGCCCCCGGCGGCTTGAGTGATCAAGCCTTTGGGGGCTTTTCTCTTTTGCGATGCCTTTACAGATTCTTACGTAAGAGACGCGACGCTGGGGCGACGCAGTTCCTAAAGTGTTTTCACGTAGGCGACCACGTCTTTGATTTGCGCGGGCTCGAGATTGTCCTTCATGCCGGGCATCTGGGCGTCGCCGTTTTCGATCCACGTCGTCAGGGATTCCGTCGTGACTTTACTGCCGTTCACGGTGAACGTTCCGCGTTTGGAGATTCCTTTGAGGCCGGGGCCGATTTTTTTCGCGTCACTGTCCGCGAAATGGCACATGGTGCATTTCTTTTCGAACACTTCCTTGCCACGCGCCGCGGAGCCCGCCGCGCCGTGACTCGCGGATTTTTTGGGAGTTGTTTTGGCAGGCGGATCCTGCGCGAGAAGCGCCCCCGCCACGGCCAGAGATGCGATCCCTAGAATCAGATAATTCCGCTTCACGATGCCCCCTCTTCTAAATCGTCGATACCGCTGAGTGATGAAGCCACGCTCGAACACAGCTATTTTCTCCAATTGCGGCCAGAAATTCCACTCTTACCCCGTCACGAAGTACAGGTGCCTCTCCTGCACTTCCGGAACTTTCGTACTTTTGACCCGGGCAAAATCGTGTGCTAACTATGTCCCATGAGCATGGAAACCCTCACCCGGGCCTGGGAGGTCCTGCAAGACGCCTATCAGGCCCAGATGGAAGGCGACTACGACCGCGCCGTCGAGCTGTATCAATCGTCATTGGAGCTTCATCCCACGGCCGAAGCGCACACGTTTCTCGGCTGGACGTATCATTTCCAGGGGCGCATCGAAGAAGCCATTGCCGAGTGCAGGCTCGCCATCGAAATCGATCCGGAATTCGGCAATCCTTACAACGACATTGGCGCGTACCTGATCGAACTGGGCCGTTTCGAGGAAGCCATTCCCTGGTTGGAACGCGCCACGGAAGCTCGCCGCTACGAGCCGCGCCACTTTCCGCATTACAACCTGGGCCGCGCGTATCTCGGAAAAGAAATGTACAGCCACGCGATGCGCTGCTTCCAGGAAGCCCTGGAAATCGAGCCGCGTTATACGGTAGCACGCCAGGCCCTAGCTTCACTTCGCCGCATGGTGAACTAAAAGAGTTTTTAGCGTCAGTTTTAAGTTTTTAGTTAAGAAAAATCTCCTCCGATTTTCGGGATTCATTCCCTTCACCCAGTTGCTTCCTGCCCGGTTGGTTTGACGATGCGGTCGTAAATCCACAGCAATAGAGCGGTCAGAACTCCTACGGCGGAAATGACCCACCATACGCACTGCGGCTGGTGCGCGACTTCGCCCAATTGGTGCATGACGCGGCCGCCGAACCATCCTCCGATCAGCGAGCCGATGCCAATGGGCAGAAACGCAAAACCCATGTAGGTGCCCTGTTGTCCCGGAGGCGCGAGGCGGGAGATGTACTCGTAGTAGCGCGGCGCTTGAATCATTTCGCCAAGCGCGAGGACGAAAATGGCGAGGACCGCCCCGAGGACGGTGGGGTGAAACGCCAGGATCAGCCAGGAGAGAGAAGTGATGAGCGTGCCGAGAATCACGCACTGGAATGCGGGCATCTTGCGAATCAGGTAGTTGATGAGCACGGTGAGGCAAATGACGGAGAGCCCATCGGTGATGAGGATGAGCTCGACATCGGCGCCGGCCCTGATGTAGCCGTGAATGTAGCCGGGGAGCGTGATGTACTGCTGCCAGAAAACAATCCAGTAGCCGGTGAAGATCAACAAAAAGAGCATGAATTTCGGGTTGCCGAGAACGGTCAGAAAATTTTTCAACGTTTCTGAAACTCTGGGCGGCGGAGCGTCGCTGGCGCGCTTGGGTTCGCGAAAGAAAATCAGGACGGCGAAGAACATCAGGAAGACGCTGAGAGCGGCAACGCGAAAAACATTTTCCACGCCAAGATGGCGATGCGCCCAGGAAGCGACGTACGGGCCGGAAGCACCTCCAATGTTCACCATGGTGTAGTAGATGGAGTAGCCGATGGAGCGAACGTTTTCTTTGGAAGCGCGCGCGGTAGTTCCCACCACGCAAGGCTTGACCATGGAAATGCCGAGCGCGGGCAAAATCAGAATGAAGCCAACGAAAATCACAGGCGGAACCGCGGCTCGGACGGGGACAAGCCACGGCGCGTCGATGGAGCCGAGCAAAAAATAGGCCGTAGCAAGAATCAAGTAAGCCAGCGAGAGCGCGCGGCGGAAACCGAGACGGTCCGCGATCGCGCCGCCAAAAATCGCGAGAAACCAAACCATACCGCCAAAGATTCCAGCGAGCGTGCCGGTCTGCTGTGTAGGAAAATTCAGCTTTTCGTGGAGATAGTTGGCGAGAGAAGCGAAAGCGCCGTAGTAGGAAAGGCGCTCGAAAATTTCCGTGATGTTGGCGACCCAGAAGGGGCGCTCGAAGCCGGTGCGGATTTCGTCGAATCGCTGGCGGAAGCTCATTTTTTCTCCGCATGGAAGCGCAGCGATTGTAATGGACCGAAGAAAAGAAGCAAGGAAGTAAAGAAAACCGAGTCGCTGCCCTCTCTCGACGTCGTGAGGCAAGGGGGTAGCAAAATAGGGATACCGCACCCGGGTGGTTTTTTGCAAAGAGTGCAGAAACTCTTGAAAGAAAAGGGGTTGCGTTTTTCGTGTGTGCAAAAGAGTGCGCAAGAAGTTGAACGGAAAGGGGATAGGTGAAATAGCGCCGAGGCGTTTGGGGCTCCCGGACGAGCCGGGGTCTCCGATCAACAACTGTGGTGATCTCGGAAGTGTGGCAAGGAAAGGAGTTAAGGAACGGGAAGCAGGGAAAAGCTGAGCGCCGAAAGCAACCGACGACGGTCTCGCGGTTTATTCGCGCAAAGCAGAACCGCGGGGACCGCTGGCAGTGTTTGGGTATGATTATTTTTCGGAGCATGCGAAGGTGGCGGGAGTGGCGACGCCGAAGGTGCTGAGTTATGAGGGGTTGTGGGGCGGCGGGGAAGAGTGCGCGTACGAAGTGCTAAATTTTGCGGATGGGAAAAGGAATGCGCAGGAGATACGCGATGCGGTGTCAGCGGAGTATGGGCCAATGCCGTTGGAGATAGTCGTGGAGTATTTAAAGGCGCTGGAAAAGATTGGCGTGGTGGAGCAGGTGAAATAACGAGACGAAGTCGAAGTCTCACAATGCTGACAGCATCGTAAATCAGACATAGAATCGCGCGGTTGAGGGGAGGCTGCCGTGCGCGTACTTCTTGTTTCTGTACTGCTTGGACTTTTCTTCGTTGGTTCGCGTGCCAACCCTGGCCCCAAGAGCGCAGCGGAGCAACCGGACATCAGCAGATCTGGCCGCGACTTTCTGGAAGTCTGCGCCGGCGTAGACAGTGAAGGGAACAAAGACGCTGCTCGCATCCAACGAGACGCTACTTGCCTCGGCTGGGTGGCAGGCTTTGCCGATGGCTTCCTGGTGTATGGGGAGCTGCTGAATGTCCCGAGAAGGGACCGGATGGCCTGCCTGCCGCGTGGAGTTACGACGATCCAAATCGTTCGCGTCCTTAGGAAATACCTCGCTGACAATCCTGGGAAAGCGCACCGCCCAACGCGTTACATAGCGTCGATCGCGCTGGCAGGCGCGTTTCCGTGTAAAGCGGGAAAGTAGACCGGTAACGTTTGGCCTCGTCTTCGGCGCACAACCAAGAGTGGCTTTGTCACCAAACAGAAGAAGGAAAAGTCAAACTCCCAAACGCTCAACCCGCGTATGCGGCAGCCGGCACGCTGAAACCAATTCCTAAGCGGCTTCCCGGTGGGAACCGGAACGCAAACGGCGCGAAAACCGCGAGGAAGGGCACGACGTATGTCGGACCTAAAGGTCCGACCCCTAGGCTCAATTTTGACGCACCTACGGTACTTGCGGCACTGCGGAAGTTACCAAAGGAGGGGGAGGAGGCGGTAGCGAGTGCGGAGGCAGTAGTCGGAATAGCCGGGGAGGTCGCGACAGAGCATTTTTTCTTCTTTGAGGAGGCGGAGGACGATCAAAGGGATGACGAGGAGAAAGCCCGGCAGCGCCCACCAGGAGCCAAGCGCCGGAGTCAGGAAGAACAACATGAGAACAGCGCCAAAATACATGGGATGGCGGACGAGCCCGTACGGTCCTGTGGAGATGACTCGCTGCCCCTCTTCGATTTGTACGGTGCGTGAGGCGAAACTGTTCTCTTTCATGACCCAAAGGGTGATGAGATAGCCGGTGAAGACGAAGAGTTGGGAAAGAATCGTTAGCCAAAGTGGAACGCGCGACCAACCGAAACGGTAATCGAATCCCGGAATCACCAATGACACAAAGGCAATCCATTGTGCCCCGCGAATGATGGTTTGTTGTTCGCTGGTTTTTTCTTTTGTGCGCAAGCGGCGCTCGACGAGTTGGGGATCGCGCTTCAGAAAATAAACCGAAGTAACCGGCATGGGGAAGAACAAGATAGCCATGAAGACCCAACCCTGCCAAAAACGGAGAGAACCGGCAGGAAGGAAAAGAAGCGCAGCGACGAAGATGACAGCGATGAGGCTGCGGAGGATAAGCCGCGCCGTGAGGCTGCGCGAAGTGGACATAGGATTTGACGCTAGTGAGAGCGACAAAGAGAGAGTAGCAGAAGTAATTCGGAGGACGGGTTATGAAAGTCTCACGCGGAGCGGATATGCTAGCATGGAAGTTTGCGCATGCGAGTCGAGGGCATACACTGACGGGTCGTATGAGAACGAACTGGTCGAAAGAGCGGCCCCTAGAAGGGCGGGAGTCTGAGTAGATGGTGGCGACGATGAAGGCGCTGCGGAAGGTGCGAGCGGCGAAAGGCCTGCAAATGGATACGGTCGCGGTGCCTTTGATCGGGCCGACTGAAGTACTGGTACGCGTGAAGACGGCTTCCATTTGCGGGACGGACTTGCACATTTATGGGTGGGACCGCTGGTCGCAAGGACGCATCAAGCCGCCAGTGACGCTAGGACACGAGTTCTGCGGCACGGTCGAGCGCGTGGGCGATGAAGTGCGCGCGGTCGTGGCGGGGGATTTTGTCAGCGCAGAAATGCACGTGAATTGCGGACATTGCCACCAGTGCCGGCTGGGGCAGGCGCACATTTGCCAGAACTTGCGCATCATTGGGATCGATCAGGACGGGGCGTTCGCGGAATTTGTGAACATTCCGGCGTCGAATATCTGGAGGCTGGACGCGTCGATCCCGGAACATTACGGAGCGATACTCGATCCGCTGGGGAATGCCGTGCACACGGTGCTGGCCGGACCGATTGCGGGACAGACCGTTTTGGTGACGGGATGTGGGCCGATCGGGTTGATGGCTATCGCGGTTGCGAAAGCCTGCGGAAGCTCGACGGTTTTTGCTACAGAGACGAATGAAAAGCGTCGCGCGATGGCGAAGGAAATGGGCGCCGACATGGTGCTGAATCCGGCGAAGGAAGATGCGGTGGCAAAAATTCTGGCGGAGACGAACGGCACCGGCGTAGACGCGCTGCTGGAAATGTCCGGGAATGCAACGGCGATTCAGCAAGGATTCAAAGCTCTCCGGGCGGGAGGGCGCGCTTCGTTGCTGGGGATTCCGACGGAAAGCGTACCGCTCGATCTGGTGAACGACGTGATTTTCAAGGGCGCGACGGTGCAGGGCATTTACGGGCGGCGGATGTATGAAACCTGGGTGCAGATGACTTCGTTGCTGAAGGCCGGCCGGCTGAATCTGGATCCGTTATTTGGGGAGCGCGCCTCGCTAGACAGATTTGAGAGTGCATTCGCGTTGCTGCAGGGCGGCCTGGCTGGTAAGATTTTGTTGTACCCGAATGGAATGCCGCGCTAGGCGAATCGCCTTTCGCACATCCGAATTGTTTTGCTGCGAACCGCCCAGTGACGCAGAATGGTTGTTCCTCCCGGCCGAGTCCAAATCAGGAGTGCCGATATGTCTGATACCGCAACGATTACATCGAAGCAGAATCCTCTGCAGTACGTCACCGAGGAACTGAAGGAATTGCGCGGGAAGGGAGTTGCGCCGAGGCTGCGGGTGCTGGAAGGGGAGCAGAAGCCCGTCTGTATCTTCGACGGGAAAGAAGTGATCAACCTCGCTTCCAATAATTACCTGGGCCTCACGACGCACAAAGCGCTGCGCAAGGCCGCGCTGGACGCAGTGAAAAGATATGGTGTGGGAGCAGGAGCGGTTCGAACTATCGCCGGCACCATGAAAATTCACATAGAACTGGAGGAGCAAATCGCGGCGTTCAAGAGCGTGGAAGCCTGCGTGGTGTTTCAGTCGGGATTCACGGCCAACGCGGGAACGGTTTCGGCGGTGCTTGGCAAGGATGATCTGATCGTTTCGGACGAGTTGAATCACGCGTCGATTATCGATGGCGCGCGGCTTTCGAAAGCGACGATTAAGGTTTTCAAGCACAAGGACGTGCAGGATTGCGAGCGGATCCTGCAGGAGAACGCAAATTTTCCGGGGAAGAAGCTCATCCTAACGGATGGCGTGTTTTCGATGGACGGTGACATCGCGCCGCTGCCGCAGCTGTGCGACCTGGCGGAGAAATACAACTGCATCATGATGGTGGACGACGCACATGCTTCGGGAGTGCTGGGCCGCGGCGGGCGCGGGACGGTGGACCATCACCAGTGCCACGGGCGCGTCCACATCCAAGTGGGAACGCTGAGCAAGGCCATTGGTGCAATGGGCGGGTACGTTTGCGGCTCGCGCGATCTGATCGATTTTCTGTATCTGCGGGCGCGGCCGTTCCTTTTTTCGACTTCGCACCCGCCGGCTACGGCGGCAGCATGCCAGGCGGCGTTTGCGCTTCTCGATTCGCCGGAAGGCGAAAAGCTGGTGAAGAAACTTTGGGCCAACACGAAAATGTTCAAGCGGGAATTGAAGAAGCGCGGGTTTCAATTCAAGGTGAGCGAGACGCCGATTATTCCGATTCACGTGGGAGATGCGGCCAAGGCGTTTGAATTTTCGAAGAAATTGTTTGAAGCGGGCGTGTTTGCTCCCGCCGTGGGGTACCCTACGGTGGCGGAAGGGAAGGCGCGGCTTCGCGCCATGGTGAGCGCGACTCACAAGCGCGATCAGCTCCTGCGTGCGGCGGACATCTTGGCGGAAGTGGCGAAGCCGCTGGGCATTGTTTCCTGACCTCCCCGTGCTGTGACTTGTCACGTCTACGTGCTTAGTACTGCTCCTTTTTCCGGGAGTCAGAATGCTCAAACAGCCGTGTAACTAGCAGAAAATAAGCTCTTTAGCTATCGGCATCAACCTTGCCTCTATCAGATCGGTTCCGTGAATACCCTTATGACTGAAGCTAGGAATCCAGCTCATCGCCAACGCACGTTTAAGGAGGTCTTACGACCATGAATCGCGCAGGGATGGCATTTGTTGTGGGGGCATTTTTCTGCATGAGCGCGGCGGCCCAGCCGCAAACCGGAGCACAGGCTGGCGCGCAAAGTAGCAGCCAGGCGTCGGTGCAAGCCGGCCAGACGCAGGCGCAAGCATCAGGCAACGCATCGGTGTCCACTTCGGCGTCGGCGCAGAACGGGCAAGTGAATAGTTCGCTGGCGGCCGGCACGGCGTTCAACGCCGCGCTGAGTTCGCCAGTTGACTCGAAAAAGTGCAAGCCGGGTGATCCGGTAAACGCACGCACCACGGAAGCTGTAAAGTCCGAAGGAAAAACCGTGATTCCCAAGGGTGCGAAGGTAGTCGGCCACGTCACGCAAGCTTCGGCGCGCGCCAAGGGTGAATCAGAATCAGCGTTGGGGATCGTGTTTGATAGGGCGATTCTGAAAAGGGGCGAGGAGATTCCGTTGAGCGTCGGGATCCAGGCGATTGCGGCGGCGCAAACCGGGGCTTCAGCCGCTGGATCGGACATCGACACGATGGGCGGTATGGGCGCTTCGGCGGCCGGATCGGGAATGGCCGGCGGACGCGGCGCGCTTGGTGGAGTCACATCCGCTGCCGGCGGCGCGGTTGGCGCGGTGACGAACACCGCGGCTAGTGCAGGTGGAGTTGCCGGCGGTGCGGTCAACTCCGCAGCGAACGCAGGCGGGAGCATCGCGGGTGCTTCGAAGGGAGCCGTCGGCGGCTTGAACGCCGCAGGTCAGCTTACTTCCAACAGCCAAGGGGTGTTCGGGCTGAACGGGCTGAACTTGAACGCCGCAGCTTCGAATGCTACCCAGGGTTCGGTGGTTACTTCGTCAGGAAAGAACGTGCATCTGGACAGCGGCACGCGGATGCTGCTCGTTTCGCAGGGCGGCGGACAAGGCGCGTCCAAGCAGACTTCGGCGAATAAGCCGGAGCCAAAATCAGAGCCGAAGTCTGAACCCAACAAGCCGAACAAGCAGTAAGATCTAGTTCTTGGGTTGAAAGGCCGCATAGGAATTCTTTCCTATGCGGCCTTTCATTTGTGGTCACTCATCGCCGCAACCAAAGGCAGAGAGCGGTCCGGCATTCCATAATTGGCGTTTGCTATACTCGCCCGCATGCCTGCTCCTCCGAAAAAACTGTTTCTCGTCGATGCGATGGCCCACGTTTACCGCGCTTTTTTTGCGCCCATGCCGCAGAGGCTTACTGGTCCCGGCGGAATTCCCACCAACATTCCTTTTCTATTTGGAAACATCCTGAAGCGGTTGATCAAGGACTATCAGCCGGACTACATCGGAATTGTGTTTGATCCTCCCGGAGCGACTTTCCGCGACAAGCTGTTCGAAAAATACAAAGCGCAGCGGCAGCCCATGCCCGACGAAATGCGCGTACAGCTGCCCTTCGTCCGAAGATTGTGCGAAGCGATGCGGTTGCCGGTGCTGGAGGTCACAGGCTACGAAGCAGACGATGTGATCGGAACGATGGCGGTCAAAGCAGGGAATCACAATCTGGAAGTGCTGATCGTGTCCAATGATAAAGACATGATGCAGCTCGTCGGAAAAAATGTGCGAACGCTACGCACCGGCTCCGGCGGCCTCAAGGGCGACATCATCGTGGATGAGAAGAAGGTCGAAGAGCTCCTGGGAGTACCGCCGGGAAAAGTGGTGGACTACATGGCGCTGCTGGGCGACACGATCGATAACATTCCCGGAGCAAAGGGAATCGGCGAAAAAGGCGCGGCGGAGTTGATCAAGAAATATGGAAGTGTCGAGAGCGCGCTCGATCATGCAGGCGAAGTGTCCAACAAGCGATACCGGGAAGCTTTGCAGCAACAGCGCGAACAGGTGCTAATGTCCAAACAGTTGGCAGCGATCGCCAAGGACGCACCGATTGAAGTCAAGCTGCAGGATCTGGAACTGCGCCCGCCAAACGGCGTGGCGCTCGCAGAGCTTTATCGCGAGCTGGGATTCAGCTCGCTGCTGAAAGAGCTGGGCACAGATGCGGCGGCGCCTTCCGCGCCGGCGGGCTCCGAACCAGCCGTAGAGGCGGACTACGCGCAGCTTGCTGGCGTAGCCGAGTTCCGCGAATACTTGTCCGAACTTCCCGCCAAAGAGCCGCTGGCGATCTGGCTGAATCTTGAAACTGGCGAACGCGACTCGGAGGGATTCGGGACGCGCATCGCATCGATGGAGGTTTCTTCGAAGACAGGAGAAGGGCGGGCCGTTTGGATGGACGAGGCGGGCGAGGCGCTGAAGGCCCTTGCGCCACTTTTGAAGGACTCGAAGCGACAGAAAATTGTTCACGACCCAAAACTCTTCCAGCTCCTTACGGGCCGGGCGCCGGGTATCGGGCATGCGACGCAACTTTATTCCTACTTGTTGCGGCCCACGACGGCGAACCACAATTTCGCGGATGTAGTGATGCGGCAATTTAACGCCATGATGGGCGGCGGGCCGGGCGAGCGCGCTGACTATCTACAGCGGTTAGCACCGGCACTGCACTCACAAGTCCTGGAGCAGGGGCTGGAAACGGTGTACGAGAAAATAGACTTGCCGCTCGCTCCGGTGATCGCGGAGATGGAGCGAACGGGCATTCGCGTGGACCCCAAAGAACTCGAGAAGATGTCGCGGTCGATGGAAAAAGAAGTCCGCCGATTGGAAAAGGAGATCTGGAAGCTGGCAGGCTCGGAATTCAACGTCAATTCGCCGACGCAGCTTGCGGAAATTCTTTTTGACAAGCTGAATCTGCAGCCCAACGCCCGGCGCGGAAAAGCAAAAGCGCGGTCGACCGCCGCCGATGTTCTAGAGGAATTGTCCGCGCAGCATCCGCTTCCCGCAAAGATCATCGAGTACCGGGAAATTGCCAAGCTCAAATCGACGTATGTGGACGCGCTTCCGAAACTGATTCATCGGGAAACGGGACGTTTGCACACCAGCTTTTCTCAGACCGGCACGGCGACAGGCCGGTTGAGCTCAAGCGATCCCAACTTGCAGAACATTCCCATCCGCACCGAGCTGGGCCGCGAGATTCGCGCCGCGTTCGTCGCCGAGAAGGGCAAGATATTGCTGTCCGCGGATTATTCACAGATCGAGCTGCGCATCATGGCGCATTTTTCGAAGGACCCTGTGCTTGTCGAGGCTTTCCGCAACGGGGAAGATATTCACGCGCGGACAGCTCAAGAAGTTTTCGGCGTGGGGCCGATGGCGCAAAATGCGGAGCACCGCCGCGCCGCCAAAGCCATCAACTTCGGCATCATCTATGGCCTTTCGCCATTCGGCCTCGCGCAACAACTGGGCATCGAGCAAAAGGAAGCCGCGAAATTCATCAACGCCTATTTCACACGCTATCGGGGAGTGAAGGAGTACCTGGACAATGTTATTGCCGAGACGCGCAAGACCAGCGTCGCGAAAACTTTGTTCGGAAGAATCCGGCCAATCCCCGAAATCAATTCACCCCAGATGCAGCTTCGAAACTTCGCCGAGCGCACGGCGCTTAACTCGCCGTTGCAGGGAACGGCTGCCGATCTGATCAAACTGGCGATGATCAATATCGACAAGCGGCTGGCGAAGGAAAAGCTTGAAGCGAAAATGATCCTTCAGGTGCACGACGAACTGCTCTTCGAGGCTCCTACAAAAGAGCGCTCGAAGCTGGAAAAGCTAGTGCGGGAAGAGATGGAAGGTGTCCATAAACTGATCGTGCCCATCGCTGTGGAAATCGGCGCTGGGCCCAACTGGCGCGACTTGGATTGATTCGAGACTAGGCCGTCGTCGGTTACAAGTTCAAGAAGAAAACTTGCGGGCATCCTTGTAACGCTTGCGGCCGTCAAACCTTTGACTTTACAATTGGAATCCCCGCCCGGTCCAAATTGATTCTGCTAGCGTAAGAGGCCCCGCCCTCGGAACGAGGCTCCCTATGCGCTGTTCTCTCTCCCTGGTCGCCAGCCTTGCGATTTGTCCATATTTGATTTCCTGTAGTGGCACGAGCAATGGAAGCAGCGGGACTCCTCCGCCTACGACTAACAGTGTGATCGTTGCGCCCGCCACTGTTTCGTTGAACAAGGGTGGGTCACAGACGTTCACGGCGACGGTGAATGGGACGATGGACCAAAACGTGTTTTGGGAGATTGCAGAGGCCACGCCCAAAAGCGGCGATTCGACGCATGGATTTATTTCAAACGGAGGCGCGTACGTTGCGCCGACGACGGTTCCGGACCCGACGAAGTCAGGGACGGCAGCGGTGACCCTTCAGGCCGGACCGGCTACCAGCGTATCGATAACCGCGGGTTCGACCCAGGTTCCTACGTTTGGCTCGACGCAATTTATTGCCACGGTCACCGGCAATCTGAACACGGCGGTATCCTGGCAAGTGAATGGCGTGACCGGAGGAGGTCCGCAAACCGGAGCAATTTCGACAACCGGACTGTTCAAAGCGCCGAATTCGGTTCCCGTGCTTGCGAGCGGAAACAACGACGGGCAGACGAGCGAAGTGGTGGTTACGGCGATTTCGCAGGCAGACAATACGGCGATGGATTCCGTGCTGGTGACGATCGTGCCGCCGCAACAAAATGCGCAAGGCGCGAGTTCGCCGCTGGGAGTCTCCGGTGGAAATGCGAAAGACTCCTCCATGGTGAGCGGCCAAAAATTATGCTGTGGGGGCACGCTCGGGGCACTGGTTTCTCGCGGCAGTAATTTATATATCCTCAGCAATAACCACGCCATTGCGATGAGCGATTCAGGCACTGTTGGCGATCCGATTGTGCAACCCGGCCTGATTGACAATAATTGCGCGACGCCGCCAACGGTTGCCACGCTCTCTCAATTTTTCAATATGGAGACTGGGCCGGCGCCGAAAATCGACGCGGCGCTGGCGCTGATTAATTCAGGCGCCGTTGAAACAACCGGTACGATCCTGCAATTAGGCGGCACGGCCAGCAACCCGCCGACGAACGGACCGCCACATGGCGGCTCCGGTGTTGCACCGACCGTCGGCAGAACCGTTGCGAAGAGTGGCCGGTCGACAGGATTGACCTGTTCTGCGATCTTTGCCACACAAACGAATGTTAGCGTGCAGTATCAGAAGGGATGCGGGACGGGCAGCACTTTCAATGTTTCCTTCACCAACCAGGTCGACGTTACGAACAATGGCTTTAGCGCGGAGGGCGACTCCGGCTCTCTAATCGTTACACAGGACACCGCCGATCCAGTGGCCTTGCTTTATGCCGGAAGCGGATCAGACACCGTAGGCAATCCAATTTCCGATGTCCTGAATGGATTGGCGGATCCAGCGAACCCTCAGTCCAAGCCCGCCATCGTCGGAGACAACAGTCTCAACGGGCATACAGTCGCCGCGTGCAACCTGCCCGGGCCTCAGTCCGCGACGGCGGCTCGTTTGGCCGTGCAGAGAACGGCGGCTTCCCCGGAAGCGGTACAAAGGGCCCTCACCGTGCGGGACGCCCATCTCGCGCAGTTAATGGCATATCCTGAAATGCAAGCCGTCGGCGTGGGTGCGAGTTACGACAATTCGCTTGAGCCTGCCATTTTGCTCTTTGTGACGAAAGAACAGCCTCGGAGCAATTTACCCGCGCAGATCGTGGGCATACGCACGCGCATCGTTGAAGGAGACCTCTTTTCGCAGCGCGGCGCGGTTACTGCTGCTGAGAGTGCGACGCTCGAGGAGACTGTTGCGCCGCCGCAGCTTGTCTATCCAATTTCTGATGCGGAAGTGGGGCGAGCGAAAATCGTGCACGCCGCGCATGCGGAGGAATGGATGAAGAAGGCCGGCGTGCAGGGAGTAGGCATCGGTTCCAGCGCCGACGCTCCGGGCGAAGCGGCGCTGGTCATTTTTCTCCTACGCGGAGTTCCGCACGATCCGATTCCGCCGGTGATCGATGGGCTGCGCACGCGCGTCCGGGAATCGAGCCGCTTTCGCGCAGGATTTGGCGATGCGCCGGCGAAGCGCGGCTGCTCGATGCCCGCGAAGAGAAATACCCAGCCAGTTGCTTCGGAGTCTCAGCCGAGACCGTAGTTCGCAGGGGCGGCGATTCGAACCGCCCTTTCCATTCTTCACTCTTTTCTTCCAGGGCGCGTGGGCGTAGAATCCGCTCACAAGCAAGCCGAACTCACTCCTTCGGCCGGTCCATCCTGTCAGGAGGAAACTATGCGCAGGACAGTTCTGCTCCTGAGCGCGATTCTGCTCGCGAGTTTCGGGATTTCATACGCCAATCCACATTTCGCCCAGGAGAAGCCGGGAACCGCGGAGCAAAAAATCACGCCGGAAGACGCGGCCAAGAAGAACCCGGTTCCAGCGACTCCGGAGGGATTGGCGGAAGCGCGCAAGCTCTACGGCTACAACTGCGCAATGTGCCATGGGAAAATGGGTGATGGCAAAGGGGACCTGGCCGCGGACATGAAGCTCGATCTCCGCGATTGGCGCGACGCTAATACGCTTGAAAAAGTGACCGACGGCGAACTTTTTTGGATCATCAGCAACGGCAAAGGAAAAATGCCGGGCGAAGGCGATCGAACAAAGGAAAGACTACGCTGGAATTTCGTGAACCTGGTGCGCTCATTTGCCAAGAAAGATGCCGCAGACAAACCGAAAACAGAGAGCCCTCAGAGTTGAATGGCCCTTAGCTTTTTGAGCCTACACCGCAGGATCTCAAAGTTGGAGCGTGTGGAGCCGAGCTCTGAAGGCCGCGCTGCCTGTGTTATTCTCACTG
>WNEX01000898.1_pt1 | contig 14384 bp, 10 predicted proteins | sample 5399841 | NCBI WGS metagenome assembly WNEX01 (sample SAMN13153337, study PRJNA577476) | soil metagenome | isolation source: 40 cm grassland meadow soil 2 days after 1st rain plot 5 | place: USA:California | collected 2015-09-18 | reverse complement strand
GGCGCGGCGTCGGGGAGCCACGCGGTGCCCGATCCCATACGCGTAGACGGGATTCCCAACGTCCCCTGCTCGCGTTCATGCTCGTGCTGGGCGTACCCGGACACGGGCGACGCGCCGGTGAGCGCGGTGACGACGACCGCGACCGCCGCGGCGTCAGTGTACCAGGACTTCAAAGCCCCGAAAGGTCTTCGTGGACGTATCGGCGGGAAACTGCAGGGTGACGTCGAGGGTGCCGCCCGTTCCCGGGGCGGCGACCGTGAGGACGTCCCGAACCAGCGGCTGTCCCGTCACGGGGGTGGACGACGCCAGCCCGGCCGGGGTGAAGGTGAACTGCATGTCCTGGCCGCCGGTGACGCTCGTGAGGTAGCGCCCGTTGGCCGCGTACATGCGGACGACGACCCGAAGCGGGACACTGTCGAACAGCGGCATGTGAAACGTCAGCTCGCCACCCGTCGAATCGAACAGCCGCACGGACGCGACGTCGTGCGGCTCGCCCGGTCCGGCCCCGGCGGGATTGGCGCCACCGCCGGTGACGGAGCCGCCGCAGGCGGCCAGTGCGGTGCCGAGAACTGCGAGCAGCAGCGGGGTGCGCATGATGGCTTCAATCTACACTCGGGCCCCTGATTGTTACTTTGCCACCCGCGCCAGCCGCTCGAACCTCGGGTCACCCCGCAGAGGGTCCCACAGGGGATCGAGGCGCAGTAGCTGAGGTGAAAAACACGAGGGAATCGAGAGGAGGCGTTCGATGACATTCAACGCGGACGTGTTGTCATTCAAGAAGACGTATGCCAGGGCGAGGTTCTGAAGCGCCCCAGGACCAGCGATGGCGTCAACGGCCGGCGGATCCGAGGCGGCTACACGCCTGCTGAGATCGATCGCCTCAGCGCGGCGCCCGAGTGCCGCATCGGCAACGGCCAGGGCACTGGCGAGCACGGCGTATGCGCGAAGCGACCGTTGCATTGCGGCCGGGAGGCGTCCCTCAAGTTCGGCGCGCGCGGAATCGAACTGCTGACGCGCCGCAGCTGAGTCGCCGAGCAAGCGAAGGGCCACCCCCTTCCGCACGTGCTCGTTCCCCAGCCATTGATCCCACGCCCAACCGGCCGGTCTGCTGCTGCTGGCGCGCGCGAGTGCCGCGCGCGGTCTACGACCCATGAGCTCAAGATAGAACGGCAATGTCATGCCTTCGTTGCCATCCGATAGGGCTGCCGCCTCGAGCACAACCCGCTGGGCGGCGGCGAGATCGCCGTCCCGCAACACAGGAACGGATGCCCACGTAGCGTAGGCAAACCCCTCTCGCGGTTCGAGGGAGAGCGCCCGCCTGCTGACCCGCTCGGCCTCGTCGTAGTGACGTAGCCATAGGTGCGCCTGACCCAGGTTCAACAACGGCGCGTCCCATCGAGGGTCGAGCGTGGCCGAACGCTCGTACGAGCGGATCGCGTTCTTCCAGTCACCGCGTCGCTTGTATACGTTCCCGATGAGCATTACGATCTGCGCGTCGCCGGGGCGCGCGGCATAGGCCGTGTTGAGATGCTGCAACGCACGATCGTAATCCGCGCAACAGGCGTAGAAGTAGTGCCCCAGCGCGACGTGCGCGTCCGGCAGGTTCGGATCGAGCTCGAGCGCGTGCTCGGCGGCGGCCTTGGCCTGGCTCAGGTGCTCCGGACCGAGTTCGTTTAGCCAGTAGGCCTCCGTGTGGGAAAACGAGAGCCGTGCGTAGGCGAGCGCGAACTGGGAATCCAATTCCGCGGCGCGCTCGAACATCTGGATAGCGGAGAGATTCGTGGTGGCGCTCCAGGTCCCCCTCGCAATGGCGCGGCCCCGTAAGAAGTAATCGTAAGCCTCCAGGCTCGTCGTTGGCGCGGCGGCAAGTCTCTGCTGCCGGGGAGGTGCGAGCGCCACGTGCAGCTCGCTGACGACCCGGAGGGCCACCTCGGAGAGCAGCGGGAACAAATCTGTTAGGTCTTCGTCGAGGACTGTGGCCCACACCTGCGTCTCGTCGCGCGTGCGGATCAGCTGCGGTCTGACACGGACGCGCCCCCTCCCCTGCTGTGAGCGCTGCCAGCTTACCGTGCCCTCGAGCAGGTAGTCCGCCCCGATTTCCGCCGCAATCTGTCGTGGCGTCTTGTCCGTCCCCCTGTAGTGGAGAGCGCTTTGCCCGCCGATGACCTGCAGACCGCTTACCGTCGCAAGGCGAGCCGTGATCTCATCAGTGATCCCGTCCGCGAAGTATGCGTCCGCGGGCGCGCCGAGGTTTTGGAACGGCAGGACGAGGACCCGCGGGCCCTCCGACATGGTCGCCTCTCCGCGGCGATGCACCGCGACACCGATCACCAGCGCGCCCAGCAGCGTGGCGGCTGCGAGGATCCCCTGCAGCATTCGCGTCGGGCGCTTCGGTCGGTCGGTGCTCACCGCGGGGGGCTCAGGTGGCGAGACCGGGCCAGCCCGACCCGAGGCCGGTGCCCGCGGCGCGCCTTTGCGGATCGCGTCTGCCAAAGCCTGGGTCTCGCTCGAAGGCTCCAGCTCGTATTCCGCGGCCAGCCGCGAGACGAATGCATCGTACGCCGCGACCGCCGCCGCCCGGTCGCCCAGTTTGTTGAGAAACGTCATCAGTCGGCGGGCCGTGATTTCGTCAGCCGGCAAAAGATCGGCCGCGCGACGCGCCCAACGCCCCGCCTCGCCCGCATCCCCCACAGCCGCCCGCTCCTCGGCCAGCGCCCAGGCACCTTGCGACGCGCGCTCGCGCAGTCGCGCCCGCTCACGCTCGAGCCACCGCTCGAACTCAGGCGCGCCCGTCACGAAGAATCCCTCGAGCAGGTCTCCCCGGTACAACGCCAACGCGTCGCCGGGCCGTCCGGCGTCGAGTGCCGCCTCGAACGCCGCGGCGTCGCACCACACGGCCTCGCGACTGAGCACGACTTCGCCGTCTCCACGCGGCGCGATCGCCTCCTCACCCAGCGCGGAGCGCAGGACATAGAGAGCCTGATTCAACGCCGCACGCGCGTGGGGTGCATCCGACTCGGGCCAGAAGAGAGCGAGCAGTGTGTCGCGGCGGTGGGGGCCACGTGGGCTCGAGGCGGCGAGATAGGCAAGCAGGGCCGTGCGCTTCGCATGACGGGCGAGCGTGTCGACTTGCCGCCCGTCCGCCGCCCTCAACTGAAGCGAGCCGAGGATCCGAAGCTCGACCAAGGCGCTGTCCCGCAACACGTTCCAGGCATCACCGCGGCGGTGACCCGCGCGTCACGGGGCGGTGAGAGCCAGAGACTATGTTCGCAAACCTACGGCCCGGCCAGCCACGCACAAGCCGACCAGTTCACTACCTCGGAGGTGCCTTATGTCTTGGAAGCTGTTTGTCCGGGCCATCGCGTATCTCGCGCTCGCCCTCGCGGGCTGCCGCGGCGACTCGACCGGCACGCCTCCGCCAGGAGTACGCGGACTGCTGGCCTCGGACGAGTCCACCGACGATTCTCCGCAGTTCTCCGATTGGTCCCCGCCTGTCAACGTCGGCCCCGTCGTGAATACTCGGTTTGCCGACACCGATCCGTTCCTCTCCAAGGACGGGCTCTCTCTCTATTTCGTGGCGGGCCAGGGTCGAGGCGGCTCGGGCTTGAGAGACATCTGGGTTTCGCAACGGACCGGCACGACGGACCCCTGGGGGCCGCCGCACAATCTTGGTCCCACGGTCAATTCGGCGGGCCAAGAGAACGCCCCGACTCTCTCCCTCGACGGGCACTGCCTGTACTTCGCGAGCAACCGCGCAGGCCTCGCCGGATTCGGTGGGTTCGATCTCTATGTGTCGCGACGACACGACAAACGAGACGACTTCGGGTGGGAAGCGCCCGTGAATCTCGGCAGCGGGATCAACACCGCTGCGGACGAGACAGACGCGGCCTTCTTCGAGGACGAAGCTACGGGCGCCACGATCCTCTACTTCGCCTCGAACCGCCTCGGAGGACCCGGTGGCGACGACATCTACGCCAGCACCCGGCAGCTCGACGGGACATTCGGTCCGGCAGCACTGGTGGCCGAGCTCAGCACTCCCTTTAACGACATGCAGCCGGCGATCCGGCGGGACGGGCTGGAACTGTTCCTGGGCTCCGACCGACCCGGGACGAACGGCGCCTCCGATGTGTGGGTTGCGACCCGCGCGAGCACCGCGGATCCCTGGTCGGCGCCCGTGAACCTCGGGTCGGCCGTCAACAGCCCGCCTCGTCCTCCCGACGTGGAGCAGTCGAATGATTTCCGCCCGGCGCTGTCGTTCGACGGCACGACGCTGTACTTCGCCTCGGCACTGCGGCCGGGCAATGTCAGCGACATGTTCGACATCTGGGTCACCACACGCACGCGGCTCAGAGAGCCGCACTCGCTCAGGGAGGGACCGTGAGACCGCAACTGAGATCCGCCTTGTTGCTCGTCACCCTCGCCGGTGCGGCCTGCCGCGACGCCTCGACCGGTACGTCGCCGGAGCCCGGCGACCACATGCTCCTGGCTTCGCTGCGTGGCATTGACGCGAGGTCAGGGTTTTCCCCGTGGTCCGACCCCGTGAATCTCGGGGCGGCCGTCAATTCCGACGGACTGGACCAGGACCCAACCCTTTCGCCTGATGGATTGAGTCTGTACTTCACGTCGGACCGGCCGGGCGGCTACGGTATCTGGATCTCCCACCGCGACTGCCCTGAGTGCGCCTGGCAAACCCCGGTCAAGCTGCAGCTCGTGCCGGACGATTTCGAAGGCGGCCTTGGGCCCACACAGGCGGTCGGGGCGCCCGCCTTCTCACGGGACGGCCACCTGTTGTTCTTTTCGCGCTGTGTAGACTGCGACGCGAGCCACTTCCCCGGGACCAGCGACATCTTCGTGGCGCGCCGCCCGGACACCAAGAACGATTTCGACTGGGAACCTGCCGTGCCGCTCGGTCCAGACGTCAACACGGCGGCCAACGAGGATCACCCGTTCTACCTGCAAACGGCCGAAGATGGCACGGCCAACCTGTACTTCTGCCGAACCGAGCCCGGCTCGAGTCGGTTCGACATATACTCGGCCGCGGTCACGCGCGACGGTGAAACACGTGGACCCGCCGTGATGGTTTCCGAGCTGAGCCTTCCCGGGGTCAACGACGTCGCGCCCACGCTCCGCGCCGACGGGCGAGAGATCATCTTCCAGTCAAACCGCCCCGGCGGCGTCGGCACCCGCGCCGATCTCTGGATGTCAACGCGTCAAAGCGTGCACGACCCCTGGTCCGCGCCCGAGAACGTTGGAACTCTCGTCAACACGTCGGCCGCCGAGCTCCAGCCGAGTCTGTCGTTCGACGGTCGGACGCTCCTGTTCGCGTCCGATCGAGCGGGGAGTCTCGGCAACGACATCTGGATCTCGACGCGTACGCACACCGGAGCAGCGGACGGAGACGACGCTCCCCGCCTCTCCGCCTGGTCCGCCCCGGTCAACCTCGGCCCCCCCGTCAATACGCCCTTCATCGAGCAGGCTGCGTCACTCTCGAGGGACGGGCGCAGCCTCTATTTCCACTGCGGCAACTGTCCAGGGAGCATCGGCGGGGCCGACATCTACGTCTCGCAGCGGGTGGGCGTCGACGACCCCTGGGGCCCGCCGCAGAATCTCGGCCCTACCATCAACACCACCGCCAACGAGCAGGCGCCGAGGCTGTCGCGCGACGGGCGCCAGTTGCTCTTCAGCAGTGACCGCTCAGGAGGCTTCGGGGGTCACGACATCTACGTCTCTCGACGCGACGACAAGCGAGACGACTTCGCGTGGCAGCCTCCGGTGAATCTCGGCAGTGGCGTCAACGGCACCGACGATGACCAAACGCCGGACCCCTTTGAGGACCGCGCAACCGGCACGACCATCCTGTACTTCGGGTCGGGGCCGATCGGCACCGGCGCGACCGACATTTACGCGAGCGCGCTGCTGCCGGATGGATCGTACGGACCGCGCGCACCGGTTGTCGAGCTCAATTCGACGTCCGTCGACCGGCAGCCGGCCATTCGACGCGACGGTCTGGAGATCTTCTTCGCCTCGGACCGGACGGGGTCGCTCGGCGCGTTGGACCTGTGGGTGTCGACACGCGCCAGCACATCAGATCCCTGGTTGACTCCCGTGAATCTCGGTCCCGTCGTCAACGGCACGCAGGTCGATGCGCGTCCGGCGCTCTCGTTCGACGGCACCACGCTCTACTTCCAGTCGACCCGCCCCGGCGCCGTCGGGTGCAGCAGCCCTACAGGACCCTGTGTGTTCGACCTCTGGGTCACGATGCGTACCAGAGTCGACGACGGGGACGATGACGACCGCGTAAGAAACCGCGGGAAGGCGAAGGAGCGCTAGACCGCCAGAAGAGCCTGCAAACGACACGAAAATCCCGGGAGCACGTCTTCGCCATCGAGCGAGTCGTGCTCCTGGAGGATCGAGAGGCTCCCGTCGCGCCGGTACACCCGAGCCTCGGAACGCTCGGGATCGATCACCCACACGAGCTTCGTCCCGGCCCCGAGCCAATCGGCGACCTTAGCGAGCACCTCAGCCGGCCGCTCATCGGGCGACAGGATCTCTGCGAGTAGGTCCGGCGCCAGCTCGGCGTACCCCCGTGCACGAATCGCTCCCGTACGTTCGCGCGCGACGAACGCCACATCCGGCGCGCGCACCGTATCGGGATCGGACGCGATCTTGAATCCGGTGTCCTGTGCGAACACCAGGCCCAACCTGAGCCGGCGGACGAAGTCCGCCAGGAAATAGGCGAGGTTCGCTGCGACAACCCCGTGCCAGCTGCCGGGCGGCTCGCGCACCACGAGCTGTCCCCGGACCAGCTCGACCTGTTTGTCCGGAACCGACATACGCTCGACGTCCGCGGCAGTCAGGAGAGGCGCAGCGCTCACACCGCGTAACATATCACCTCGGCAAGCGACGGACGACAACGGTAGGGACCGAGGTCAACCGCTGATCAACGTCACTCCCGCCCCGCTCGACCCACCACCGGCCAGGCGAGCACGAGCGCCATCCCACCCGCCGCGCTCCCAAGAAACGCGGTCCCCGCCCCGTACCGCTGGAACACCATGCCCAGCACCACGCCACCCACCAGCGCCGCGAACCCCGTCACTCCGTGATACAGGCCGAACCCGCTCCCCTGGTGAGCGCCCGCGAGCCGCGCCACCAGCGCCCGCTCCGGGCTCTCGGTCAGCCCTGCCACCAGGCCGAGCCCGAGGAACCATCCCCACGCCGCCGCGGCGCTGCCCGCTCGCGCCATCCCCACCGCCAGGGTCGCGTAGACCAGCCATCCGAGCCACATGGTCTGCCGGGGCCCCAGCCGGTCACTTGCCGCTCCGCCCGCAAAGCTCGACGCCGACCGCACCACGTGCACCGCCGCCCACAACAGCGGCACCACCGCCACGGGCACGCCCAGCTGCTGCGAGCGCAGGATGATCAGCGTGTCGGGCATGCGGAGGAGATAGAAGGCCGAGATCGCGAGGAGAGCCGGCGCGGAAGGGCGCGAGAGGCCGCGGAAGGGCGCGGGCGGCGCCGGTGAATCGTCCCCGCCCTCCCGCGCCTTCCCGCGCCCTGCCGCGCCCTTGACCGCCCACATCGCGAGGACCAGCACCACCACTCCCGGCCCCGCGCTCGCCCCAATGACCGTGCGCAGCCCCGCGCTGCCCGACGCGAGCAGCCACCACGCGAGGATCGGTCCCAGCACCGCGCCCGCGTGGTCCATGCCGCGCTGCAGCCCGAACGCCCGGCCCCGCAGTGCCGCCGGCGTCAGGTCGGCAATGAGCGCGTCGCGCGGCGGCGTGCGCAATCCCTTGCCCAGCCGGTCCACCACGCGCAACCCGATCACCTGCCACGCCGCCCCGGTGACCGCGATGACGGGCCGCACCACCACCGCGATGAAATACCCGAGCACGATCATGGGCCCGCGCAGGGTCGCCCGGTCGGCCAGCCGACCCGCTCCGAGCTTCACGACGGCGGCGGCGAATTCCGCGGCGCCGTCGAGCGCACCCAGCGCCCCCGCCCCGCCACCCAGGACGCCCGTCACGAACGCCGGCAGCAAGGGATAGATCATGTCGCTCGCGAAATCGTTCAGGAGCGAGACCCAGCCGAATACCTTGACCTGACGCGGGAGGGGCGACCCGGCGCCCCTAGGCATTGAGGCCGAGGCCCCAGCGGATCAACGCGACCGGCAGGCCGCCGTAGCGGAGCAGCGCGTCGTGGAAGGCGCGCAGCGTGAATTTCGTCCCGCGCGCCGCTTGGAAATCCTTGCGCAGCTCGAGGATCTCGCGGCGCCCCACGGCGTAGCACAGCGGCTGCGCCGGCTCGGCGCAATAGCGGCGCACTTCCGCTTCCGCGTTGGCCCGATCCACGTGCAGCTCGGTGACGAACTGGTCCACCGCCTGGTCGAAGGTCATCCCCCGGGTGTGCAGGCCCACGTCGAGCAGCACGCGCGTCGCGCGCCACAGGAGATGGACGCGCTGGAAGAACGCTTCTTCCTCTGAGCGGTAGAACCCCTCCTCGCCCATCATGTCCTCGCAGTACAGCGCCCACCCCTCGACGGTGAGCGGGGTCCACACGTTCTTTCGCGTATCGGAGCTTTGCGCCTGCGCGTGTAGCAGCTGCAGGTGATGGCCGGGATACCCCTCGTGCAGCGCCGTGGCCGCCAGCTCGTAGCGGCAGTGGTCGCGCAGCATCCGCTCCTGCGCCTCCGCCGGGAGCCGCGGATCGGGCAGCGTGACGTAGAACCAACCGGTGCGGTCGCTCGAATAGGGACCAGGACTGTCGTACGCGGCGAACGGGATGAGGGGCCGCATGAACGCCGGCGTCGGCACGACGTCGAGCGGAGCGTCGGGGATCGCCGCCAGGCCGCGCGCCGCAACGAAGTCGCGCGCGCGTCGCATCTCCTCCGCGTACGCCGCCACCAGCGCCGCCGCGGGAGGGTGGTCGGCGCGCAGCCTGTCGGCGACGTCCTGCCACCGCTGGCCGCGGCCGCCGTTCAAGCGCCCGGCCCGACGCGCCAGGTCGGCCTCGACCTCCTCCTTCAGATGCATGCCGAAGCGCCACAGCTCGGGCGCCGTGTCGCGCAGCGCGTGCTCATAGTGCAAGTGAAAGTTGAAGGCGTCTTCGCCCAGGGCGAACCGGTCCGACGCGGATTCCAGCCACCGCCCGAGATCGTGCGCGAAGCTCGACAGCGCCGCTCCAGCCTGCTCCGCCGCCGCCACTACACGTTCGACCTCGGACGGCGCCGCACCGTCCACGGCGGTCCCCATGTCACGCACGAGGGCCAACCCGCCCTCGGTGATCCGCAGCGCGGTTTCCACGAACACCCGCACCGGCTCTACCAGCGCCGCGCGCGCGTCGTCCAGCAGCCCCGGCACGTCCTCCAGCCGGCCCGCGAGCGCGCGTGCCCGCTCGGCGGGCGTACGATCGCGCCGGCCCAGCAGGAAGTGCAGCCCGCCGAGCAGGTGCGTCAGCCAGAACCCGGGGTTCTTCGCCTGGGGGCGCTCGCGCTCGAATCGCTGCTGCAACACGCGCACGTCGTTCAAGAGCGCCGTGCGGTCGATCTCGTCCTCGAGCTCGCCGGTCGTGGCCTCTTCCAGAGCGGCGCTGATCGACTTGAGTGCGGCGAGGTGTGGAGCGAGCGCGACGGGACTGAATCGCCCGTAGCGGTCGTCGTAGGTCGTCACGCCCACTTGCGTCGCCGCGACGGGGTCCAGGTGCCAGCGCAAGTCGAAGTAGGCCCGCTCGATTTCGCGGAACGGCCCTACCGCCATACCGCCTGCTTCAGGAGCCGGTGACACTCGTCGTCCGACAGGACGCGGTCGGTGCGCTTCGCGGCCTCGAACAGAACGCGGCACTGCGCCTCGTCCTCCGGGTCGTACCCGTGCGTCTCGAGCCAGTACTTCACGTTGGAGAGTCCCGAGACGGGGGAGATCTCGATCTTCTGCTCCAGGCCGAACTCCTGCGCGGGGACGGAGCTGTACACGCGATCGGCGAGCCAGGCGTGGCCCTTCTTTTTGGCCTTGATGATCGCCGCGGCGTGCACCCCGGTCCCAGTGCGGAACGCGTCCCCGCCCATCACCGGGTAATTCACCGGGATCGGTACGCCCACCGCGTCCGCGACCAGCCGGCAGTATTCGGGCAGCTTGGCGATATCGTGCCGGTGGGCGCCCAGCAGCTTGAGATTCACGATCAGCAGGTCCATCTCGGCGTTGCCGACCCGCTCCCCCACGCCGAGCGCCGTGCCGTGCACGCGGTCCACGCCCGCCTCGATCGCGGCGAGGCAATTGATCAGGCCCATGCCGCGGTCGCGGTGCCCGTGCCAGTCGACCTTCACGCCGCTCCCCTTGACGATTTCCCGCTTGACGAATTCGACCAGCGCCTTCACTCCGTCCGGCGTGGCGTGGCCTACGGTGTCCGCCAGACAGATCCGTGTCGCGCCGCAAGCGATCGCCGCCCCGTACAGCGCCTTGAGGGCATCCGGCTTGGCGCGCGTGGTGTCTTCAGTCACGTACATCACCGGCAGGCCGTGCTTCACGGCGTACGTGACCGCGTCTTCGGTGGACTGGAGGATCCGGTCCAGGGTCCAGTCTTCGGCGTACTGCCGGATGGGGGACGATCCGATGAACGTCGCGGCCTCGATCGTGATGCCGACGTCGTCCACTACGCGCACGATCGGCTCGACGTCCGCGATCACGGTGCGCGCCGCGCAGTTCGGGGCGATGGGCAGCTTGGCGTCGCGGATCTCTCGGGCGAGCGCCCGCACCTGCTCCACCACGCGCGGGCCCGCCCCCGGTAACCCGATGTCGGCGGCCACGATACCGAGCTCGGCCATGAGGTGCAGCAGGCGCCGCTTGACGTCGAGCGCGGGGTCGCGAACGGAGGGGGATTGCAGGCCGTCGCGCAGCGTCTCGTCGTTCAGGTCGACGCGGGCGCGCGTCCAGTCGAACGCGCTCGCGCCGCCCGCCCGGTTCCAGTCGTAGATCAGCTCGCGCTCGTCCATGAACCTAGTGTCGCTTGGCCAGCCGTAAGCCGCAAGACGCAAGCCGCAAGAGGTCGCCCCGTAAGCCCACGTGCGGCTTACGACTTGAGGCTTGCGGCTGTGAGACCGCTTGCGGCGTGCGGCTTGGGACTGCACTGTGCACTCACCAGCCCATGAACGACCTGATCTCGCGCCTGCTCGCGCACGAGCGCATCCGCGCCGCCCGCCGTCACGTCGAGCGCGCCGACGACGTGACCCTCGCGCGCCAGGCCGCGCTCTCCGCCACGCCGGCACCGACCGGCGCCGAGGGAGCGCGCGGGGCGCGCGTCGCGGAATTGTTTCGCGAGATCGGACTGTCGCACGTGGGGGTCGATCAGGCGGGCAATGTGTGCGGCTGGCTCGGGAATGGGCGCGGGTCCGCGCCCGTGGTCCTGGCCGCACATCTCGACACGGTGTTCGGTCCCGAGGTCGACGTGCGGGTGAAGCGCCGCGGTCAGCGGCTCGAAGGTCCCGGCATCTCGGACAACGCTCGCGGCCTCGCGGCGCTGCTGGCGGTGGCGGAGGCCCTCGTCGCGACCGGCGTCCCGACGGCGCGGCCCATCCTATTCGCGGCCACGGTCGGCGAGGAAGGCTCGGGGGATCTACGCGGGGTGAAATACCTGTTGAACGGGAGGCACGATGTAGGGGCGCAGCATGCTGCGCCCCTACCGAATACTGCGCCCCTACCCGCCGCGTTCATCGCCCTGGATGGGGCCGGCCTCGAGCGCGTGATCCACCGCGCGCTCGGCTCCAAGCGCTATCACGTCACGTTCCGGGGACCGGGCGGCCATTCCTGGGCCGCCTTCGGCGTCGCCAATCCCGCCAACGCCGTCGGGCGCGCCGCCGCCCTGCTCGCCGACCTCCCCATCGCGACGGCGCCCCGCACCACCTGCGCCGTCGTCGGCCTCGGCGGCGGCACCGGTCTCAACTCGATCCCGCAGGACGCCTGGCTGGACCTCGATCTGCGAAGCGAAGATCCCCGCGCCCTGGCGCAGCTCGATGTCACCGTCCGAGCGGCGCTCGAGCGCGCGGCGGACGACGAGAATCGCAACCGTTCGACGGGCACGCCGCCCCTGCGCCTGGAGGTGCAGCTGGTGGGCGACCGGCCCTGCGGCATTACGCCGCGCGTCCATCCCCTGGTGCAGGCGGCGATCGCCGCCAATCGCGCGCTCGGCCACGACGCCGAGCTCACCAGCGCGTCGACCGATGCCAACGCCCCCATCGCCCTCGGCATTCCCGCGATCGCCCTGGGCGCCGGGGGCAAGGCCGGCGACGCCCACCTCACGACCGAGTGGTACGAGAACGTCGAAGGAGCGCTCGGCATCGTCCGAGCGCTCCTCGTCACCGCCGCGATGGCGGAGGTCGGCTAGGCCGGGGCCGGCGCCGTCCGCAGGGCCCGCGCCACCGCGAGCGACTCGCGGCTGTGGCGCATGACGCGCAGCTGCGACGAGTACACGTGGCGCACCACACCCTCCCGGTCGATCACGTACGTCACCCGGCCGGGTAGCAGGCCCAGCGTCTTCTCGACGCCGTACAGCTCGCGCACCTTCCCGTCCCGGTCGGAGAGCAGCAGGAACGGCAATCCCTGCTTGGCCGCGAAGCGTCGGTGCGACGCCACGGAATCGGCGCTCACGCCGATCACCTCGGCCCCCGCCGCCGTGAACGCGTCGTAGCTGTCCCGGAACGCCCGCGCTTCGACCGTGCACCCCGGCGTCTGATCCTTCGGATAGAAATACAGCACCACGGTCTTCCGGCCCATCAGATCCCGCAGCCGTACCGCCGTGCCGGTCTGATCGGGCAAGGTGAAGTCCGGGGCCCAATCTCCCACGCCCACCTTGGTCGTCTTGTTCACATGTCCTCCCTCTCACCCATCGTATAACGTGCCGTCGTGGCGTCGTGTAACGATCTCGTCAATGCGCCGCCGCCGCCCCGCCCGGCATCCCCTTGCTCTTGTGCATCAGCAGGAGCAGCGGCAGCGACAACACGAAGCAGGCCCCGAACAGCAGGAACAGCTGCTCGAACGACAGCATCATCGCCTGGCGCGTCACCTGGCCGTTCACAACCATCAGGGCCTTCGACTGGGCCAGCGGGGCGGGCGTACCGGTCGCGATGAGCCGCGCCATGATGCCGCCCAGGCGCTCGCGCGTCGCTTGACTGTACTGCGTCACGTTGGCGATCAGGTCCGCCCGATGAATCGCCGTGAACCGCTGCACCAGCGTCGCCGAGATGGCGATCCCCACGCTGCCGCCGAGCTGCCGCAGCAAGTTGAACAGCCCGGTGCCGTTCGGGATCTTGCTCATCGGCAGGTCGGCGAGCGCGAGATTGGTGAGCGGTACGAAGATCAATCCCAGTCCCACGCCGCGGAAAATGAGCGGCCAGAAGAAATCGCTCATGCCGCTGTCGGTCGTGAAATGCGCGTGCTTCCACATCGCCAGCCCGAAGATCGCCACGCCGGCGACGATCGACAGGCGCGCGTCGAATTTCCCCGTGGTGCGGCCCATCGTCGCCATGGTGAACGCGCTGGCGAGCGCCCCCGGCAGAATCACGAACCCGGTCTGCTCCGCCGTGAAATTCTGCAGGTTCTGGAGATAGACCGGCAGCACGAACACGGTGGCGTACAGGCAGATCCCCAGGACGCCGCCGAACACCACGCCGACGGCGAGCTGCCGGCTCTTGAGGATCCGCAAATCGACCACCGGATGCTCGGTGGTGAGCTCATGCCACACGAACGCGATCAGCGACACCGCGCTGATCAGCCCGTACGCGATCACCTCACGCGAGTCGAACCAGTCGAGGCGCTCTCCGCGCTCCAGCATCGTCTGGAGCGTGCCGATGCCGGCGGCGAGCAGCAGCAGCCCCACGTAGTCGACCCGCTCGGCTTTCTGTTGATAGCGCGAGTCGTTGACGAAGCTGAGCGACAGCGCCAGCGCCAGCATGCCGATGGGGATGTTGATGTAGAAGATCCACGGCCAGCCGAACGCATCCGTGATGTAGCCACCGAGCGTGGGTCCGAGGGTTGGACCGACCATCACGCCCACGCCGAAGATGGCCATCGCGGTGCCGTATTCCTCGCGCGGGAACTCCTCGTACAGGATCGCCTGCGACGTGGACAGCAGCGCCCCGCCCCCCAGGCCCTGGATGATGCGCCAGAACACCAGGGCGGCGAGCGAATGCGCGTTGCCGCAGAAGAACGACGCGGCCACGAAGATCATGATCGAGCCCGCGAAGTAGCGGCGCCGTCCAAAGTACGCCGACAGCCAGCCGGTGATCGGCAGGATGATCACGTTGGCGACGATGTACCCGGTCGACACCCAGGCGATCTCGTCGAGCGTCGCGCCCAGGTTCCCCATCATGTGGGGAATGGCGACGTTCACGATGCTGG
>WNEX01000894.1_pt1 | contig 14432 bp, 11 predicted proteins | sample 5399841 | NCBI WGS metagenome assembly WNEX01 (sample SAMN13153337, study PRJNA577476) | soil metagenome | isolation source: 40 cm grassland meadow soil 2 days after 1st rain plot 5 | place: USA:California | collected 2015-09-18 | reverse complement strand
GCATTACGCCCACACGGAGGGGCGGCGGCTGTTCGGTCGCACCGTGCCGTCGGAGCTGCGCAACAAATGGGCGATGAGCTTCCGCCGGCCGATCGGCGTCGCCGGCCTCATCACGCCCTTCAACTTCCCGCTCGCGATCCCGACGTGGAAGATGTTCCCCGCGCTGTTGTGCGGGAACGCCGTGCTCTTCAAGCCGGCCGAAGACGTACCCCATACGGCGCACCTCTTGGTGGAGATCCTGCTCGAGGCGGGGCTGCCACCCGAGGTCGTGCAGCTGGTGCACGGGGAGGGCTCGGTCGTCGGCAAGGCCATGGTGGAGCATCCCGAGGTCCCCGTCGTCTCGTTCACCGGGTCGACCGAGACGGGGTCGATCATCGGCGCGACCTGCGGCCGGATGCACAAGCGTCTGTCGCTCGAGATGGGCGGCAAGAACGCGATGATCGTGATGGACGACGCGGATCTGGATTTGGCGCTCGACGGCGTGCTGTGGGGGGCGTTCGGCACCACCGGCCAGCGCTGCACCGCCACGAGTCGTCTGATCGTGCACGAGCGCGTGCACGACAGACTGGTCACGATGCTGTGCGATCGGGCGGAGCGGATGCGCCTCGGTCCCGGACTCGACGCCAAGACCGATGTCGGCCCCCTCATCAACGAAGACGCACGCAAGAAGGTCGAGTATTACGTGGGGGTGGGGCGTGACGAGGGAGCCCAGGTGCTGACCGGCGGCGGACGGCCGGCCGCCAAGGGGCTCGAGCGCGGGTGGTTCTACCAGCCCACCGTGCTCGCCGGGGTCCGGGCCGGGATGCGGGTGGAGCAGGAGGAGATCTTCGGCCCCGTGCTCTCGGTCATCAAGGTGGGCTCGCTCGACGAGGCCGTCCGCGTGAACAACGACGTGAAATACGGGCTCTCGAGCTCGCTGTACACACGGGACGTGAACGCCGCCTTCCGCGCGATGGGGGAGCTCGACACCGGGATCACGTACGTGAACGCTCCGACCATCGGCGCCGAGGCCCACTTGCCGTTCGGCGGCGTGAAACAGACCGGGAATGGGCATCGCGAAGGCGGGTGGGAGGTCTACGATTTTTACTCGGAGACCAAAGTGGTCTACGTGGACTTCTCCGGAAAGCTGCAGCGAGCCCAGATCGACACCGAAAACCAGTGAGCGGTGAGAGGTGAGCGGGGACGTTCCGCTCACCGCTTACCTCTCACGCATTGGATCGCTCCGTCCTGCCGCAAATGGGTGATGCGGCTCACGCAGGCTGCATTACAGTGCGGCCGGTGGATCACGAATCGTTGGTGATCGTCCTCGCGACCGGTGGCTCGCCGCTCGACGGATCGGCGCTCGGCGGGCTGGCGGATGTCCGAGTGGCGTGGGTCCGCGTCGAGCGCGAGGGCGACGCGGCGTGCCTCGCGGCCCGGGTGTTGCATGGCGACTCCCCGGACCTGTTCCGGGACCGGGTTCGCCGCTGGGCCGGGGCACGCGGATGGGCGGTGACTGTTGCTTCTGGCGGACGGCTTGGCTAACGTAAGAGCCATGCATCACTTGGGGGCCCCTCGGCCGGGTACGAGCGCGCGCACCGCGCCGGTGCCCTTCGCCCCCCCTCAGCAGCGCTCCCGGCTTGCGCGATGGTTCGACAATTGGATGCGCTCGCTGGGCATGGCCCTGGTGCTGTTCCTCATCATCCGCACGTTCCTCGTCGAAGCGTTTCAAATTCCCTCAGGCAGCATGGAGCGCACGCTGCTCGCGGGCGACTTTCTGTTCGTCAACAAGGCCGTCTACGGCGCGCAGATCCCCGGGACCCACGCCCGCCTTCCCGGCTTCGAGTCGCCGCGGCGCGGCGACGTCATCGTGTTCGCCTACCCGAAGAATCCCGAGCTCAACTACGTGAAGCGGGTCATCGGGGTCCCCGGGGACACGGTGGAAATGCGCGGCGGCGAGGTGCGGGTGAATGGCCGGCGGCTGGCGGAGCCCTATGTCCAGCGGGTGGACCCGCGCGACGTGTACGATCCGGAGTTCAACTGGCAGCGGGACTATCTGCTCGGCGGCCCGGGGGTGGCACGCGACTACCACCCGACGCGGGACACATGGGGTCCCCTCGCCGTCCCGGCCGGGAAATACTTCGTGTTGGGCGACAACCGAGACAACTCAGCGGATTCCCGGTACTGGGGCTTCGTGGACGCGGCCGCAGTCAAGGGACGGCCGCTCGTCGTGTATTTCAGTTACGACCGGGAGGCGCACGATGCGCTTCCTTGGCTGACCGATATTCGCTGGCACCGGCTCGGGTCGATTATCCGGTAAGAACCGGCGACTGGAGCCTGGAGTCCCGTGCGGCGGCGTCGTGCGCGCCTGGAGGGGTGACTCGGCCATGCAACTGAACACGGCGAAACGAGCCTCGTTCGACGAGGGATCGCTCGACCAGTACCTGCGGGAGATCAGCCAGTATCCGTTGATCACCCGTGAGGAAGAGGTGACGCTGGCCCAGCGGATCAAACAGAGCGACGCGGAGGCGCTGGACAAGCTGGTGCGCTCGAACCTCCGGTTCGTCGTCTCGGTGGCCAAGAAGTACCAGAACCAGGGCGTCTCCCTCTCGGACTTGATCAACGAGGGCAACCTCGGCCTGATCCGAGCCGCCCACAAGTTCGACGAGACCAAAGGCATCAAATTCATCTCCTACGCCGTCTGGTGGATCCGGCAGGCGATCCTCCAAGCGCTCGCCGAGCAATCGCGTATCGTGCGCGTGCCGCTGAACCGGGCGGGCACGCTGCACCGCATCGGCAAACGCTCGGCCTCGCTCCTGCAAGAGCTCGGCCGCGAGCCGACCGTGGAAGAGATCGCCGAAGGGATGGACATCTCCGAGGAAGAGGTGGCGAAGACGCTGTCCATCTCGCAGGCCCACCTCTCCCTGGACGCCCCCCTCACCCCCGGCGAGGACAACAAGCTCCTCGACTACCTCCCGGACACGACCAGCCCTGGTCCCGACGACGAGATCTTCGAGCACGCCCTCACCGAATCGATCGAGGAAGTGCTGGCGACCCTCAAGGAGCGCGAGGCGAAGATCCTGCGGCTGTACTTCGGGCTCGAGGGCCAGGAGCCGATGACGCTCGAGGAGATCGGCTCGCTGCTCGGGATTACCCGGGAGCGGGTAAGACAAATTAAAGAGAAAGCCCTGGCGCGCCTCCGGCACGTGTCGCGGGCCCGGGCGCTGGAAAGCTTCCTGTTGTAGGTCTGGGGCGGGTACATTACCGCCCTATGGCAGGCTTAGCCTCGTTCGACATCTCCACCGGTGCCGACCTCCAAGAGGTCGACAACGCGGTGAATCAAGCCACCAAAGAGGTGGCTCAGCGCTACGACTTCAAGGGCTCGAAGGCCTCGATCGCGTTCGACCGCGCCAAGGCCGTCCTCACGCTCGTCGCCGACGACGACTTCAAAATGAAGGCGCTGTTCGACGTGCTGCAGGCGAAGCTCATCAAGCGCAACGTGCCCGTGAAGAACCTCGAGCTGGGCCCCGTCACGCCCGCGGCGAACGACACCGTGCGTCGGGAGATCAAGCTGACCCAGGGCATCCCGCAGGAAAAGGCGAAAGCGATCGTCAAGGCGATCAAGGACAGGAAGTTCAAAAAGGCGCAGGCGTCGATCCAGGGCGAGGAGATCCGCGTCCAGGCGCCGGCCAAGGACGAGCTCCAGGAAGTGATCGCCTTCCTGCGCACGCAGGACTTCGGACTCGAGCTCCGATTCGGGAATTACCGCGGATGAAGCTCGGCGTCGTCTCGCTCGGCTGCGACAAGGCGACCGTCGACTCCGAGCGGCTGGTCGGCCAGCTGGTGGGCCACGGTGCCGTGGTGACGCCGCACCTCCCGGACGCCGACGTGATCCTCGTGAATACGTGTGGCTTCATCGACGCCGCGAAGCAGGAGTCGATCGACGCGCTGTTGTCAGCCGCAAGCCTCAAGGCACACGGCGATGTGAAAGCGGTCGTCGCGGTCGGATGCCTCGTCCAGCGGTACAAGGAAGAGCTGCAACGGGAAATCCCGGAGGTCGACCTGTTTCTCGGGTTTTCCGATTTGCATCACCTGGTGCCGGCGCTCGCCGAGCGGGGGTTGATCGACGACCCGCTCGCGACCCATCCGGGCGTCCGCCAGTTCCTCGGTGATGCACGCCACGTTCGCTATCTCAAGATCTCCGAGGGTTGCGACCACACCTGCGCATTCTGCGCCATCCCGTTGATGCGCGGGAAGCACCGCTCCGAGCCGCTCGAGCGTCTGGTGCGCGAGGCGCAGGCCCTCGAGGCGCAGGGTGCGCAGGAGATCAACCTGGTGGCCCAGGACCTGGGACACTACGGCCGGGACCTGGGATTGGGGGGACCCAAGCTCCCCGACCTGCTCGAGGCACTGCTCGCCGGGACATCCGTCCCCTGGTATCGCCTGTTGTACGTCTACTCGGCGGGCCTCACCGAGCGGCTGGTCGAGCTCGTGGCGCGAAGCCCGCGCATCGTCCCGTACATCGACATCCCGATTCAGCACGCCGCCGACCGTGTGCTCGAGCGCATGCGCCGTCCCGAGCGCCAGCGCACGCTGCGGGACAAGCTCGGCTGGCTGCGGGGGTCAATTCCGGACCTCGCGATCCGCACGACCTGCTTGGTGGGCTTTCCCGGCGAAACGGACGACGATTTCCGGGAGCTGCTGACCTTTCTCGAGGAGGCGCAGTTCGACCGGCTCGGCGCCTTCGCCTACTCGCCCCAGGAGGGCACCCGCGCGACCCAGTACCCGGACGACGTCCCCGACGCCGTGAAGCGCGAGCGCCTGGAGGAGTTGCTCGAGGTGCAGCGTGCGATCTCGGCCGAGCGTCTTGCGCGGTTCGTGGGGCGGGACGTCCGCGTATTGGTGGACCGCGTGGCCGATCCCGACGAGGAGCGTGCCACGCATGTGGGGCGCGTGGCCTGGCAGGCGGACGACGTGGACGGCGTCACTTACGTGGAGCGGGGCGGCTGGGCCGAATCAGGATCCTTCGTCCACGCCCGACTGACGGCGAGCGAGGACTACGATTTCCGGGCGGTCGCCCTGACGTGACCCGCTCGGAGGAGCTCTTCGAGCGAGCGAAAGCGGTGCTGCCGGGCGGGGTGAATTCGCCGGTGCGGGCGTTCCGGGCGGTGGACGGAACGCCCTTTTTCGTCGCCCGCGCAGCCGGCGCGCGGCTCACCGACGTGGACGGCCGTACGTACCTCGATTACGTCTGCTCGTGGGGCCCGCTGATCCTGGGACACGCGCACCCGGCGGTGCTCGACGCGGTCCGCGCGGCGGCGGCTGCGGGGTGGAGCTACGGCACGCCGTGCGAGGCGGAGGTGGAGCTCGCCGAACAGGTGCGGCGGCGGATGCCGGCGGTCGCAATGGTGCGCTTCGTGAACTCGGGGACCGAAGCGACGATGGCCGCGGTGCGGGTCGCCCGCGCGGCGACTCGCCGCGAGCTGGTCCTGAAGTTCGAGGGCTGCTACCACGGCCACGCGGACAGCTTCCTCGTGAAAGCTGGCAGCGGCGTCGCGACGCTCGGCTTGCCCGATAGTCCCGGCGTCCCCGCCGCGCTCGCCGGTCTCACCCTCACGCTGCCCTTCAATGACACCCTCGCCGTCGGAGAGCTGTTCCGGCGACGGGGTGACACGCTGGCCGCAGTGATCGTCGAGCCGTACGTCGGGAACTGTGGGTTCATAGCGCCCGAGCCGGAGTTCCACACGGCGCTCCGCGCCCTGTGCGACCGCCACGGCGCCCTGTTGATCTTCGACGAGGTGATGACCGGCTTCCGGGTCGGGCCGGGCGGAGCCCAGGAACGACTGGACATCCGGCCCGATTTGACCACGCTGGGAAAGATCGTCGGCGGCGGCTTCCCGGTCGGCGCATACGGGGGCCGCGCGGAGCTGATGCGCCTCGTCGCGCCCGAGGGACCGGTCTACCAGGCCGGGACGCTTGCGGGGAATCCGGTGGCCATGGCCGCGGGCCTGGCCACGTTGCGCGAGACGGAGCGGCCCGGGTTCTACGAGGCACTCGAGCGGCGAACCGCGCGGCTGGTCGCGGGTATAGGGGACGCCGCGCGCCGCCACGGGATCACGGCCACCGCGGGGCACGCGGGCTCCATGTGGGGCATGTACTTCGCGCCCGGCCCGGTCAAGAACTTCGCCCAGGCGAAGGTCGCAGACACGGCGCTGTTCGCGCGCTGGCACCGGTCGGCACTGGCGCGCGGCGTGTTCCTCGCGCCCTCGGCGTTCGAGGCAGGCTTCGTCTCCAGCGCGCATACCGATGCGGACATCGACTTCACCATCACACAACTCGACGCGGCACTGGGCGAAGCGCGGGCTCGCTAGCGCCCTCGCCCTCGCCGGCGCCTGTGGCCGGCCGCAACCCTCGCCCCTCACCCCGGGGGCGGAGCCGGAGCTGCGCGTCGGGCTCGTCGCCGGTGCGCCCAGCGTCACTCTGGGAGGCGATGGAGAGCTGTTCGTCACCGACGACGCGAACGGCGAGCCGATCGGCTCGATCCCCGCCGGTACCGTGTGGACCGTCGTGATCGACACCCCGGGCGTCAGGCTCGTGAAGGCGGACGGCGCCCGGAGCGAGCGGCGCGCCGGCATCTCTGCGGTGAGCGTCACGGAGAACCGCTTCGCCATGGCCAACGGCCGGCGGTATCGCGGGCGGCTGAATGTGCTGCGTGACCCTACGGGCCTCACCGTGATGAACCGGGTGCCGGTCGAGAGCTACCTCGCGGGCGTGATCGGCGGAGAAATGGGACCGCGACGCGCCGACGAACGCCAGGCGATGCTCGCGCAGGCCGTGGTGTCGCGGACGTTCGCGCTCAAGAACCGGGGCCGCTGGGAGCCGCAGGGCTTCGACGCCTGGGCCGATGTGCGAGACCAGGTGTACGCCGGAGTCGCGGGGGAGACGGCCGAGGTGTGGGGCGCCCTGCGCGCCACCCGGGGGGAGGTGCTGCGCTATCACGGCGACCTGATTTACGCCTACTTCCACTCGACCTGCGGGTTCTCGACCGCCGGCGTGGACGAGGCGTTCAAGACGGCCCAGAGCCAGCCGTACCTGCGGCCGATTTCCGACGCGTCCGGGGGCGGGCACTATTACTGCGAACTCTCGCCGCGCTTTCGCTGGCGCCAGGAATGGGACGGGGCCAAGCTGCGCGCTATATTGTCGCGGACGCTGCCCGCGATGATGAACGCGGGCGGGGGCGGGCTGCAACGCATCACCGACATCGAAGTGACCCGCATGACGGCCTCGGGCCGGGTCGGCGAGCTCCGTATCGCGTTCGAGCACGGCGACGTACGCGTGCTCGGCCCCGACGTGCGCGCGGTGCTGCGGCCCGAGGCCGATCAGATGCTCGGCAGCACTTCCTTCGCCCTCTCGGTGACGAAGGACGGCGGCCAGGTCAGCCGGCTCATCGCCGCAGGCGCGGGGTGGGGCCACGGGGTCGGCTTCTGTCAGTGGGGTGCGGTGGGTCGGGCCCGCGCGGGTCAGGATTACCGCAGGATCGTCACCACCTACTTTCCGGGGACCAATGTCGAGCGCCTCTACTAAGGCGGTCGGTCTGATCGCGATGCTGTTGTCCGCCAGTCCGCCAATCCGCCTATCCGCCCAAGGTTTTCTCTCGCAGTTCTCCTACGACAACCTGAAGCCGAGTGCCCTCCAGGTCGATCTCGGCCCGGTGGGCGGGAACAACATCCGCGGGACGCTCACCGGCGGCCTGCGGCTCGATTACGGGTTCATTGCCCCGCACGTGCGCGTGCTGCTCGGCGTCTCGTACTATAAGGCCGACTTCAGCTCCGCGGCGCGCGCGCGCTTCGCGCAGCGCCTCGACAGCATCGTGAACCCGGGCACGCCGGATGCGATCAACCTGGGTCGCATCACGTGGAGCGACGTCACGGGGGACATAGACCTGCAATACGTGCTGCCCCAAGGGCGCTCCGTGACGACCTATCTGGGCATCGGGCTCGGCGCCCACATCCGGCACGGCAGCGGCCCCGCCATCAACGGCACCTTCGTGCAGGACGCGCTGAACTCGATCACCGCGGGCTTGAACGGCACGATCGGTGCCGAGGTCGGCGCCCAGCGCTGGCGCTTCACCCTCGAGGCCCGCGGCGTGCTGTCGAGCGGCGTCTCGACCGCCTCGCTGCGGAGCGGCGTGATGTACCACTGGGCGGGGACGAGAGGCAGGGGACGGGGGACGGCGAAGTGAGCGACCCGGTCCGCGTCGCGGTGATCGGGGCCGGCGCGATCGCACAGGTTGCTCACCTCCCGGTGCTGCGGCGCTTGCCGGGCGTGGAGGTCTGCGCCATCTGCGACTCGGACTTGGGTAAGGCCCAGGCCCTCGCGGGGCGATTCGACGTCAAGGAGACCTTCGACGACATCGAGGAAGTGCTCAAGTATTCCCATCCTAGTGCGGTCGCGATCTGCACTCCGAATCACCTGCACGAGATCCACGTCGTCTCCGCCCTCGCGGCCGGCGCGCACGTGCTGTGCGAGCGGCCGCTCGCGCTCACGCTCGCCGGAGTGGAGCGGGTGCTCCAGGCGAGCGAGAAGTACGGCCGGCGAGTGATGGTCGGAATGAACCACCGCTTCCGCTCCGACGTGCAGGCGGTACGCGGCTTTCTCGCGGGTGGCGACATCGGCGTGCTGCAGGCGATCCGCTGCGGCTGGTACACCTTCCAGCCGAGCCGGAACCTCGTGGCGTGGCGACTGCGGCGCCAGGAGGCCGGCGGCGGCGCGTTCCTCGACCTCGGCCTGCAGCTCCTGGACTTGGGGCTCTGGCTCGCGGGATGGCCGGCGGCCAAACGCATCGCGGCGCATACGATGGGGCCGGGAAAAGACAGCGTCGAGGACATGGCGACGGCGCTGGTCGTGTGCGCGAACGGCGTCTCCCTCTCGATCGACGTGAGCTGGCGTCACATGGGTGAGGCCGAGCGCTTTTGGTTCGACCTGGTCGGTACCAAGGGCTCGGCCCGAGTCCAGCCCCTGCGCGTCTTCAAGGAGATGCATGGGACGATCACCGACGTGACCCCGACCGGAGCGAGCGGGCGGGAGACGCCGTTCGCACAGTCCTACCGCGCCGAGTGGACGTACTTCCTGGCCGTGATGAAGGGGGATGTGAACGCCCCGCCGCCGCGCGACCAGCTCGCGTTGCACCGCGTGCTGGATGCCGTCTATCGCTCGGCGGACGAGGGGCGCGACGTGCTCCTGTGACGACGCCGACCCGGCAAGCCGCGGCCCTCGTCGCGCTAGGGACCGTCCTCCTCGCCGCCAGCTACCCCCCGTTCCGCCTTCCCGTGGTGAGCTTCCTCGCCGTCGCGCCGGCCGTCGTCCTGCTGCGCCGGTTCGAAAGCGAGCGCGACCCGGGGGGCGCGGTGCGTTGGGGGTTCTGGTACGGCTTCGTGACACAGGGCGCCGTGCTGTACTGGCTGGTGGTCGCGCTGTGGCACTTCACGCCGCTGTCGGCACTCGGCTACCTCGCCACGATCGCGATCTACGGTCTGTGGTACGCCCTGATGTTCCGGTTCGTCGTCGCGCTGCGGATGCGACTGCCGCGGGTTCCGCTGTGGGTCGTGTTCCCCGTGGCCTGGACCACGGTCGAATGGGTCGTCGGCCACCAGGGGGACATCCGCTTTCCCTGGCTTGGGCTGGGCACGTCGCTCGCCGACGCGCCCCTGCTGGTGCAGTGGGCCGACCTCGCGGGCGCCCGGGGGGTGACCCTGTGGCTGGCGTGGTGCAACGTGATGCTCGTCGACGCGCTGCTCGGGAGCAGGGAGCCGGGAGCCGGGAGCGGGGCGCTCCGGTGGCGACCCGCGGCAGCCATGCTCGCGAGTATCGTCTGCGCCGGGGCGTACGGCGGGTGGCGCGAGCGGACGCTCCCGATTCACGAGCTCGGCACCGTCGGACTCATCCAGCCGAACGAGGGCTTCCGGGAGAAATGGGATCCCCGCCACGCCGACAGCGTAGTGACGAAGCTCGTGACGATGTCGAGGGCGCTCGAAGCTCGCGGACCCCTCGATCTGCTACTGTGGCCCGAGGCCGCGATTCCCGGATGGTTGGCGGAGATGCCCGCGTGGGACACGGCCTTCGCCGCGCTGGCCCGTGAGGGCCGCACCCCGATTCTCACGGGCGGCATTCATGCGGTGCGCTCCGATGTCTATTACAACGCCGCGTTCTTCTACGACTCGACGGGTCAGTGGCGCACGTACCCGGTGTACGGCAAGCATTATCTGGTGCCCGTCGTCGAGCGCGTCCCGTTCGTTCCCGTTCGGCTGTTCCGGAGCGTGCCCGGACTGCGGCAATGGTCGGGCGGGTTTTCCCCAGGGCCCACGCTCCCCGTGTACCAGACCAAGATCGGTCGCCTCGGCGTCGTCATCTGCTACGAATCCGCGTTCGAAGAGCTCGCGCGCGCCTACCGCCGGGCGGGCGCCGCTTTCCTCGTGAATATCACGAACGATGCGTGGTACGGTAGGACCGCCGGCCCATACCAGCACGCGAGCCATCTCGTCCTGAGAGCGATCGAGACCCGCGCCGGAATCGCACGGGCGGCGAACGACGGTATCTCCGAGTTCGTCGATCCGCTGGGGCGGACCTACGCGGCCACGGGTCTCGAAGTGGAGGCGACTGTCGCGGACCGGCTGCGCACCAGCGACGTGATTCCGCTGTACGTGCGACTGGGTGATTGGGTGGGGACGCTGTGTGTGCTGGCCACCCTGGGGTTCGCCGGCGCATTGGCAGTGCAGCACTGGGGACGGACCGCTTGAGAAACGTGGAACGTGGAACGCGGAATGCGGAACAGAGCGAACCCAGTTCGTTCACCGAACCTCGTGTCCGTGATCGAACTCCGCCCGATCTGTTCCGCGTTCCGTCTTCCGTGTTCCGCGTTGAAGTGGGGCAGGGGGTGGTGGGGTCGTGAGGGTGGGCGTGGATGTGGGTGGAACCTTCACCGATCTCGTCGCCCTCGCGGAAAACGGGACGATCGAGGTCCGGAAGGTCGTGACCACGCCGGACGATCCCGCGGTCGGGCTGTTTCGAGCGCTGGACGCCTTGTCTCCGGTCCCGGTCGACGTCCTGATTCACGGAACCACGATCGCTACGAACGCCCTCCTCGAGCGCCGCGGTGCCCGCATCGCGCTCGTGACGACGAAGGGCTTCGAAGACCTCCTGTGGCTGCGGCGCCAGGACCGGGCGGCGCTCTACGACCTCACCCGCGACCACCCGCCGCCGCTCGTCGCGCGGTCCGACGTCGTGGCGGTCGCCGAGCGCACCGGCCCCGACGGCGTGCTCGAGCCGCTCGGCGAGGACGAGGTCGTGCGGGTGGTCGCGGCGGTACGCGCGCTCGCGCCCGCTCCCGAAGCGCTGGCCGTCGCCTTGCTGTTCGCGTTCCGCCACGCGGAGCACGAGCGCCGCCTCGTCGCGGCGCTACACGAGGCCCTTCCCGACGTCCCCGTGGTTGCGAGCCACCAGGTGCTTCCCGTGTTCCGGGAGCTCGAGCGGACCAGCACCACGACCGTGGAAGCGTATCTCCGTCCCAAGGTCTCGGCGTATCTCGGCCGGCTCGAGCGCGAGGTGCGGGCCCGCGGCATCGGACTGCTGCGCGTCATGACCTCGAGCGGCGGGACGCTCCCGCCGGGGCCGGCGGCCACGCGGGCGGCGTCGCTCGCGCTGTCGGGCCCCGCGGGTGGTGTCGTGGGCGCCCGGCTGGTCGGCGCGGCCGTGGGGCTGCGGGAGCTGTTGACGCTCGACATGGGCGGCACGAGCGCCGACGCGAGCCTCGTCACGGGCGGGACCCCCCTCGGAGACGGCGGCGGTAGTGTCGCGGGGCTCGTCGTCGCCCTGCCGGCCGTCCTGATCGAGACAGTCAGCGCCGGCGGCGGGAGCATCGCGCGGCTCGACGACGGCGGTGCCCTCAAGGTCGGCCCGGAGAGCGCCGGGGCGGTCCCGGGTCCGGCATGTTACGGTCGGGGCGGCGACCGACCCACCGTCACCGACGCGTGCCTGGCGCTGCGATGGCTCGATGCCCAGCATCGGCTCGCGGACGCAGTGCGACTCGATCGCGACGCCGGGGAGGTTGCGCTCCGATCTCTCGGGTCGGTGGGGGGGAAGAGCGACCCGGCCGCGATCGCGGCGGGCGTCGTGGCGGTGGCGGCCGCGGTGATGGCGCGGGCGCTCAAGCGCGTCAGCGTGGCGCGCGGGCTCGATCCTCGGCAGATGGCGCTACTCCCGTTCGGCGGCGCCGGGCCGCTGTTCGGGTGCCAGCTGGCTGAGGCGCTGGGGATGCGCACGATCGTGATCCCACCCCATCCGGGGGCCCTCTCGGCGCTGGGCCTCGCCTCGGCCGCCGAACGCGTGGATCTGCTCGCGTCGTTTCACCGCTCCCTCGACGGCTTGTCGTCCCGAGACCTCGGGAACGCCTTCGCGCCGCTGCTCACGGAAGGACGGAGCCAGGTGCCTGACGGCACCGTCTTGCGCTACGCCGATTGCCGGTTCGCCGGACAGGGCTACGAAGTGACGGTGCCCATTACGGGCGACGACCCCCAGCGGATCGGGGACGCATTTCTCGTCGAGCACCGCGCGCGGTTCGGCCATGCGGGGAGCGATCGGAGCGTCGAGGTCGTGAACCTGCGCGTGGTCGCGCTGCGCGAGGGGCCGCTCCCGCGGTTCGCGGACCCGCGGCGGGTTGTCCAGCGGCCCGGCGCCAGTCGCCCGATCACGGTACGAGGGGTTCGGGTCAGCGCCTCGGTCTGGGCGCTCGACGAGCTCGCCGCGGGCGTCACCATCGCCGGCCCGGCGATCCTGGCGGGGCGGAACGCGACGGCCCTGGTCGAGCCCGGGTGGCGCGGCACGGTGCATCCATGCGGCGCCGTGCTGGTGGAGCGCACATGACCCTCGACGCCGTCGGGCTCGAGGTGATGGGACACGCCTTCGCGTCCATCGCGGAGGAGATGGGCCTCGTCCTGATTCATTCCGCGGTGTCCCCCAACATTCGCGAGCGGCGCGACTGCTCGGCGGCGCTGTTCGACGCCGCCGGTGAAATGATCGCGCAGGCCGCCCACATCCCGGTGCATCTCGGTGCCATGCACGAGGCGGTGGCGGCCGTGCGCGCGCTCGCCCCGCCCCCCGGGCCGGGCGACGTGTTCATCCTCAACGATCCGTATACCGGCGGCTCACACCTCCCCGACATCACACTCATCGGGGCCGTCGAGGTCGATGGCACGGTGGGTGGCTACAGCGTGGTGCGGGCGCACCACTCGGATGTCGGCGGCGTGCAGGCCGGGAGCATGCCTGCCGGGGCACGCGAAGTCTTTGCCGAAGGCGTGATCGTCCCGCCGCTCCGCTTGACGGCCGACGTCGAGCGGTTCCTGCTCGCCAACGTGCGGACGGCCGAGACGCGGCGCGCGGATCTGGCGGCGCAGCGAGCGGCGGTGGCGCGGGGAGGGGAGGGTCTGCGCGCCCTCGCGGCGCGCTACGGATGGGCGGCGGTGCGCGGGGCGGCCACGGACCTCCTGGACTACGCCGAGCGACGCGCGCGGGACGCCCTCGGGCGGTTGACGGCGACCGCCCTCACCGCGACGGATTGGCTCGAAGGGGACGGCGTGGACGACGCGGACCTGGCGCTCAGCGTGCGGGTCGACATCACAGAGGGGGTCTTCCACGTCGACTTCACGGGCACCGCTCCCGCGGCGCGCGGCAATGTGAACTGCCCGCTCGCGGTGACGCGCTCGGCGGTGCTGTTCGTGGTGCGAACGCTCTTGCCAGACGACGTTCCCACGAACGGCGGCGTGCAACGGGCGGTGCGCGTGACGGCGCCCCCCGGGTGCCTCGTCAACGCCCGCTTCCCGAGCGCCGTGGCGGCCGGTAACGTCGAGACGTCGCAGCGCATCGCGGACACGGTGTTCCTGGCGCTCGCCGCCGGCGGCATCTCGGTGCCGGCGCAGGGGCAAGGCACCATGAACAACGTGACGTTCGGTGGTCAACTTGCAACGGGCAACGTGCAACGGGGCGATGGGGTGGTGGGTGGCTGGACCTACTACGAGACCATAGGTGGGGGCCAGGGCGCGAGCCAGGGCGCCCCGGGACCGGCCGGCGTGCACGTCGGCATGTCGAACACGCGGAACACCCCGATCGAGGTGCTGGAGATGGAGTATCCCTTACGGCTTAAGTCTTACAGCTTGCGACGGGGGAGTGGTGGCGTGGGCCAGTGGCGGGGGGGCGACGGGGTGGTGCGGGAGTTCGAGGCGCTCGCGCCGATGGAGGCGAGCATTCTGGCCGAGCGACGGCGCCACGCCCCGCGCGGAGCCGCGGGCGGGCGCGACGGGGCGCGTGGGCGCACGCTCTTGAACGGCGTGCCCCTCGCTCCTAAAGTGAGCGTGTCGCTCGAGCCCGGCGATGTGTTGCGCGTCGAGACGCCGGGGGGCGGG
>WNEX01000935.1_pt1 | contig 14471 bp, 8 predicted proteins | sample 5399841 | NCBI WGS metagenome assembly WNEX01 (sample SAMN13153337, study PRJNA577476) | soil metagenome | isolation source: 40 cm grassland meadow soil 2 days after 1st rain plot 5 | place: USA:California | collected 2015-09-18 | reverse complement strand
TTGGTGAGCGGGGAGAAGTAGCCCTCCTTATATTGACCGATCCAGCGGTCGACCGCCTGCTGGGCTTCGCGCAAGGACACGAGAGACTCCGGGGAATCGTGAACGCCGAACTGCCGCCGCTCGTCGCGCCGTTTCGCGGTGAGCGGTTTGCCTCCCGCGACCGCCTCGGCGCGTTGGTGGCGCCTCCCTACGACGTGATCTCCAAAGAGGAGCGCGCGCGCTACGCGGCGCAGGACCCCCACAATATCGTCCACCTCATCCTGCCGGAAGCCGCCGGCGGGGACCGGTATGCGCACGCCGCGGCCCAGCTCGCTGCGTGGCGCGACGCCGGCGTGCTGCGCGCCGACCCCGCGGACTCGGTCTACGTCGTCGCGCAGGACTACACGCTTCCCTCGGGAGAGCGGCGCACCCGCACCGGGATGTTCGCCGCGGTGCGGGCCGAGCCGTTTTCCACCCGCCGCGTGCGCCCGCACGAGCAGACGCACTCGGCGCCCAAAGCGGACCGGCTCGCGTTGCTCCGCGCCACCCGGACCAACCTGGAATCCATCTTTCTACTCGCCCCCGATCCGGATCGCGCCCTGGCGCGCGCGCTGGTGCAGGCCGCGTCCGGCGCGCCCGCGGCCCGGGCCGAGCTCGACGGCGTGGGGATGCGCCTGTGGGTGGTGTCCGGGGACAAAGCCGCGGAGCTGTCCCGCGTCGCGGGAGGCGCCCAGCTGTATATCGCCGACGGCCATCACCGCTACGAGACGGCGGTCGCCTACGCGCAGGAGACGCCCGGCGCCGACCGCCTACTCGCCTTCGTCGTGTCGGCGGGAGATCCCGGCCTCGCGATCCTCCCCACTCATCGGATCATCTTTGGCTCCGGGCGGGACGCCACCAAGCTGCTCGAGGGGTGGCGCCGCTGGTTCGACGTGGGACGGGTCGCGCCCTGCATGGACCGGGTCGAACGGCTCGCCGAGCTGGGACAGCAGGGGACGGCCTGCATCGTCGCCTTCCCCGGGGCCTACGACGTTACCCTGGTCTTGAAGCGCGGGGTGTCGCTCGATGGCGCGCCGGGTCTCGGGAATTCGCCCACGATCCGCGCGCTCGACGTCGCCCGCATCGAAGCACTCGTGGTCCAGTACATCCTCGGCGCGGATCCGGCGACGCCGTCGCTCGGCTACACGGCCGATCCCCGGGCGGCGTTCGACGCGGTGCGCAACGGCAAAGCCGCCGCAGCCGTCCTCCTCAATCCCACCAAAGTGGACGACGTGTTCGCGGTCGCCGACGCCGGCGAGGTCATGCCGCCCAAGTCGACGTACTTCGTGCCGAAGGTGCCGAGCGGCCTGGTCCTGCGGTCCTTGAGGTAGGGCACCATGCCGCGACCCCGCGACCGCGTCCTGCAGAACCTCGAGGCGATCTACCGCGAAGCCTACGATCGCGCCAAGAGCGCGGGCGACCAGGCCCGTATGGCGGATCTCGACGCCGCCTACCAGCGAGAGCAGCTGCTGCTCGAAGTGCTGCTGGACATCCGCGACGCCCTCACGACCGGAGCCGCGCCCCGCGGCGAAGGCCGCGGCGACCAGGCAGCGGGGTCGGATCCGATCGCCGCGCTCGAAACGATTCATCGCATCACCAAACTCCGCTGAGGACGCCGCTTATGATCCGGAGCCCGGCCGCGGCCGTGCTGTGCCTTTCCCTCGCCGCCTGCGGTGGCAAGGCCGACCTCGTGGTCACGGGCGGAGTCCTCTGGACCGGACTCTCGCACGGCGCGCCGCGACCGGGCGCGGTCGCGATCGCGCGGGGGAAGATCGTCGCCGTGGGGGACTCCGCCGCGGTGGCGCGGTACCTCGGTCCCCGGACGACCCTCGTGCGCGCCCGCGGCGGGCTCGTCATGCCCGGCTTTACCGACGGCCACACCCACTTCATCGACGGTGGGTTCCAGCTCGCCTCCGTGGACCTGCGGGACGCGGCGACGCCCGCGGAGTTCATCCGTCGCATCCAGGCGTATGCCAAGACGCTCAAGCCGGGCGAGTGGATCCTGGGCGGCGACTGGGATCACACCCGCTGGCCTGGACAGCGACTGCCACAGCACCAGTGGATCGATTCGGTGACGCCGGATAATCCTGCCTTCGTGAGTCGGCTGGACGGGCACGAGGCGCTCGCTAACGCCGCCGCGATGCGCGCGGCGGGCGTCACGAAGGCAACGCCTACGCCCCCGGGCGGCGAGATCTTGCACGACGCGCGGACGGGGGAGCCGACGGGCATCTTCAAGGACGGGGCGCTCGACGTCATCGGGCGGGCCGTCCCCGAGCCGTCGCCCGAGCGGCGCGACTCGGCGCTGGCGCGCGCCCTGGCCCATGCCGCTCGCCTGGGCGTGACCGCCACCGCCCACATGTCCGCCTCGTGGGCGGACCTCGCCAGCTACCGCCGCCTCGAGCGGGCCGGACGGCTCACGCTGCGCGTGGCGCTCTACTTACCGCTCGATGCCTGGCGTGCCGTGGCCGATACCGTGCGGGGGGCGGGGAGCGCCGCCGACGCCTGGGTGAAGATCGGCGGGGTGAAGGGCTTCATGGACGGGTCGGCGGGCTCGCGGACCGCGTACTTCTTCGACCCCTACAGCGACTCCGCCGGATACAACGGACTGCTGCAGCACCCCGAGGCCGACATGCGCAGCTGGATCGGCAACGCGGACTCCGCCGGGCTTCAGGTCGCGGTCCATGCGATCGGGGATCGCGCCAACGCGATCCTCCTGTCGATCTACGACAGCGTCGCGCGGGCGCACGGTCGGCGCGACCGCCGCTTTCGCGTCGAGCACGCCCAACACCTCCGTCCGCAGGACATCCCGCGGTTCGGGAACTTGGGCGTGATCGCGTCGATGCAGCCGTACCACGCCATCGACGACGGCCGTTGGGTGGAGCAGCGCATCGGGCCGGTGCGGGTCAGGACGACGTACGCGTTCCGCACCCTGCTCGCCACCGGCGCCACCTTGGCCTTCGGCTCCGACTGGACCGTCGCGCCGCTCGACCCCGTGCTCGGCGTGTATGCCGCGGTGTCGCGGCGCACGCTCGATGGCAAGAATCCCAACGGCTGGATCCCGGAGCAGAAGATCGGTGTGGACGAGGCGCTGCGCGCCTATACCTGGGGGAACGCCTTCGCAACCTTCGACGAGCGCACGCGCGGCGTTCTCGCTCCCGGCTACGACGCCGACGTCGTCGTGCTCGACCGCAATCTCTTCACGCTGCCCGCCGATTCGCTCGATCAGGCGGGCGTGCGCTGCACCATTGTCGGCGGCAAGGTCGTCTACGTGGCACCGTGACGCGCCACCCGAGCCCCGCGTCCCGAGCCCCTATTCCCCATATTCCAGCCCCGCCTCCCGCGTCGTGAGCGGCTGGGCGCCTTCGTGCTCGACCCCTGCTTCGAGCACCTCGCCCAACACCAGCGTGTGATCCCCGCTCGGGAGCGTGGCCACGACGCGGCACTCGACCCATCCGAGCGCGTCGGCCAGCACCGGGACGCCCGACGTGGGCGCGGGTTTGGTCTTGATGCCCTTGAGCTTGTGGGGGGCGCCGGTCGACGCACGACCCAGCTTCTCGGCCACGTCGCGCTGACCGGCGCGCAGCACGCTGATCGCGAAATGATGCGCGTCGCGGATCATGCCGATCGTCTTGGAGCGGTTCTCCACCGCCGCGACGACCATCGGCGGCTGGAACGAGGCCTGGCTGACCCAGCTGGCCGTCATCCCGTGCTCCTCGCCGCCGTGCTTCACGGTCAGGGCGTGCAGGCCGGAGGCAAAGCGCTCGAGCACGTCGTGCATCGCCGCTCGGTTCATGTCGGCAAATATTGCACGTCCGACTATCTTTGAGCCATGGCGACGCGCACGCAACTCGGGCCCCGGGCCGCCAAGGCGCTGTCCAAGGCCGACCTGCTCGACCTGTACCGGTTGATGCTCTTGTCGCGGCGCATCGACGACAAGGAGATCCAGCTCAAGCGTCAGAACAAGATCTACTTCCAGATTTCCGGCGCCGGCCACGAAGCCGTGCTCGTCGCCGCCGCCCGGGCACTCCGTCCCGCCTACGATTGGTTCTACCCGTATTATCGCGACCGCGCCCTCTGCCTCGGGCTGGGCATGACCCCCACCGAGATGCTGCTGTCTGCGGTCGGCGCCGCCGACGATCCCAACTCCGGCGGCCGGCAGATGCCGTCCCACTGGGGGCACAAGGCGCTGCACATCGTGAGCCAGTCGAGCCCGACCGGGACCCAGTTCCTGCAGGCGGTGGGCTGTGCCGAAGCGTGGCTCCGGTCCGCGCACCTCGACGCCGTCCCCGACAAGCCCACCCGGAGCGACGGGCTCGTGTACGTCTCGGCGGGCGACGGCACGACGAGCGAAGGGGAGTTCTGGGAAGCCCTGAACAGCGCCAGCAACCTGAAGCTGCCGATCCTCTTCCTCATCGAGGACAACGGCTACGCGATTTCGGTGCCCGTCGAGGTCCAGACGGCCGGTGGCTCCGTGTCGCGGCTCGTCAAGACGTTCCCCGGCTTGCTGGTCGAGGAAGTCGACGGCTGCGATCCGGTCGCCTCGTACGACGTGCTGCTGCGCGCCTCGGAGTACGTGCGCCAGCGCAAAGGCCCCGCCTTGGTGCACGCCCACGTCATCCGGCCGTACTCGCATTCCCTTTCGGACGACGAGGTGCTGTACCGCCCGCCCAAAGAGCGCGACGAAGACGCGCGTCGCGACGGCGTGCAGGCGTTCCCGAAGCGCCTGATCGCCGATGGCGTCGCCACCGAGGCGGAGATCGAGGCCATCAAGCGGCAGGTCGAGGAGGAGATCGCCGTCGCCGCCGAGATGGCGCTGGCGTCGCCTCAACCCAAGCCCGAGAGCGCGCTGCTGTACGTCTACTCGCCCGACGTCGATCCGACCTCGGAGCAGTTCGACACCGAGGACGATCCCCAGTTCGGCGGCGATCCGACCACGATGGTGGATCTTCTCAACACCTGCCTCAAGGACGAGATGGCGCGCGATCCCCGCATTCTCGTGTTCGGCGAAGACGTCGCCGACGCCAGCCGCGAGCAGTACCTCGCGCAGGTGAAGGGCAAGGGTGGCGTCTTCAAGGTCACGTGGGGGCTGCAGCGCCAGTTCGGCAGCGACCGGGTGTACAACTCGCCACTCGCCGAGGCGAATATCGTGGGCCGGGCCATCGGTCTCGCGACCCGCGGCTTAAAGCCCGTCGTGGAGATCCAGTTTTTCGATTACATCTGGCCCGCCTACCATCAGCTGCGCAACGAGCTGGCGACGCTGCGCTGGCGCTCGAACAACGCGTTCAGCTGTCCCGCGGTCGTCCGCGTGACTTACGGTGGCTACTTGAAGGGCGGCTCCATCTATCACTCGCAGACGGGCGCCGTGGTCTTCACCGCCGTGCCGGGGCTGCGCGTGGTCTGCCCCAGCTCCGCACTCGATGCGAACGGCCTGCTCCGGACCGCCATCCGGTGCGACGACCCCGTGCTGTTCCTCGAGCACAAGCACCTCTACCGCCAGACGTACAATAAGGCGCCCAACCCCGGCCCCAACTTCATGATCCCGTTCGGCAAGGCGAAGCGCGTGCGCGAGGGTCGGCACCTGACCGTGGTGACGTACGGCGCCGTGGTGCAGCGCTCGCTCGTCGCGGCCAAGCAGCTCGAGGAGCAGGACGGCGTGAGCGTCGAAGTGCTCGATCTGCGGAGTCTCTCCCCAGTCGACTGGGAAGCGATCGCGACGTCCGTCCGCAAGACCAACAAGGTGCTGGTGGCGTACGAGGACTCGCTCTCGTGGGGCTACGGCGCGGAGATCGCCGCGCGCATCGCCGACGACTGCTTTCCCTGGCTCGACGCCCCCGTGAAGCGCGTGGCGTCGACCGACACGTTCGTGGGTTACGCCCCCGATCTCGAGGATTTCATCCTGCCGCAGGTAGAAGATCTCGCTCAAGCGATGCGCCTGCTGCATGCGTTCTAACGCGGCGCGCGCGTACAGCCTGCTGTTTTTCTTCTCCGGGGCCACGGGTCTCGTGTACGAGCTCCTGTGGGTTCGGATCCTGTACCAGGCCTTCGGGTCCACCATCCAGTCCATCACGACCGTCGTCGCGGCCTACATGGGCGGCCTCGGCCTCGGCGCCTGGCTGCTCGGGCGGAAAGCGGACCGCCATGCAAGGCCCGCCGCGCTCTATGGCTGGCTCGAGATCGCGATCGGCGCGTTCGGGCTCGCGTCGCCGTTCGTCCTGTCGCTGGCGCACCGGGTCTATATCGGCGCCGCCGGAGCGCTCGCCCTGGGGGGCGCCGCGAGCGTCGCGCTGCGCTTCGGTCTCGCGGCGCTCGTGTTGCTCGTGCCGACCACGCTCATGGGAGGAACGCTGCCGGCCCTGACGAAGGGATTCATGGGCGTGGAGCGGGATCGGCTGCAGACCTCGTTGGGGCGACTGTACGCGCTCAATACGCTCGGCGCCGTCGTCGGCACGGCCCTCGCCGGATTCTTCCTGATCGAACGGGTGGGGATTCGCCCCTCACTCTACGGGACGGCCGCGCTGAACCTGGCCCTCGGGGCAGCGGCACTCGCGCTGGCGCGACCGCTCGAGCCGAGCCCTGCGGCGCCGTCATCCACCGCGCGCCCGTTGGATCTCACCCGACGCGTGGCCCTCGCCCTCCTCGCGGTGACGGCGTTTGCGTCGTTGCTCGACGAGATCGCCTGGACCCGCGTCCTCGTGATGGTAGTCGGGGGCTCGACCTACGCCTTCACGCTCGTGCTGCTCGTGTTCCTGCTCGGCATCGGCCTGGGCAGCGCGTTCGTCGCCCGGCGGAGCCCCGGCCGGCCGCCGCCGGTGGCCGACGCGGCGCTCGCCCAGGGGATTACCGGAGCGGGCGCGGCGCTGTTGCTCGCGTTCTTCGGCGCGCTCCCCCTCTACGTCATCCGCGTGTTCGGGCATCCCGGCTTCGGCGCGACCGAACGCCTTGCCCTGCTGGGCCTCGCGGTCGGTGCCGTGGTGCTGATTCCCGCGGTCGGGATGGGGTTGAGCTTCCCGCTCATCGCGGACCTCGCCGCGCCGCGGGACGCGGCCCGCGGCGCCGACGTCGGCGTCGCCTACGCCCTCAACACGCTCGGCAGCATCGTGGGCGCGGTGCTCACGGGCTTCGTGCTCGTCGTCACCTTCGGCACCGAGACCACCCTGCGGCTGGGTCTCGTCATCAACGGCCTGGCTGCCCTGGTGCTCGCGGCGCTCGCGGCGCGCGGAGTGGCGGAAGGCTCGGCGGAGCACCGCGCCTTGCGGCTCCGCGTGCTCGTGGCGGGAGGACTCGGGAGCATTGCGCTCGGCGCCGCCTTCGGCGCCCCGGGCTGGGGCTCCCGCTTGATCGATCTCGGCCCCACCATCTATGCGCGCGACCCCATGGGCCCCGCCGCGCGCCAGGCCTTCCTCGCCCACCGCGGAGCGCGCCAGCTCGCATTCCGCGAGGGCTGGAACGCGACCGTCAGCGTCTGGGAGGGCCTCAGCGGCCGCACGCTCCGCGTCAACGGCAAGGTCGACGCCTCGGACCAGGGTGACATGGACACCCAAATCATGCTCGGGCTGGCTCCGGCGGCGGCACGCCCGGAGGCCACATCGGCGCTGGTGATCGGGTTCGGGAGCGGGGTCACGACGCGCGTGTTGGCCGATGTCCCGGGCATGCGGCGTGTGCGCGTGGTGGAGATCGAGCCTGCCGTTCTGTCCGTGCGCGGGCTGTTCGCCCGTGTGAACGACTCGGTGTTGGCGCGGCCGATCGTGTCGGCGGTGACGGACGACGCGCGCAGCGCGCTCCAATTGCGCCGCGATCAGTTCGACCTCATCGTCTCCGAGCCGTCCAACCCATGGGTCGCTGGCGTCGCGACGCTCTATACGCCGGAGTTCTTCCAAATCGTGCGCTCGCGTCTCGCCGACGGAGGTGTGTTCAGCCAGTGGGTGCAGCTCTACCAGCTGCCCCTCCCCGTGGTGGCCGGGATCGTGCGCAACGTGCGCGCCGTGTTTCCTCACGTGGAGGTGTGGTTTTCCTCGAGCCTCGACCTCATGATCCTCGCTTCCGACCGCCCCCTCCGGTACGATCGAGCCTGGATCGGACGGCTGTTGGCCCCGGAGACGCCGTTAGGAGCGCTGAGTCGAGAATGGCTGGGGATCGACTCCGTGGGCGATCACTTCGGCCGCCGCCTGCTGGACGAAGCCGGCGTCGCGCAGCTCGTCGAGCGAGGGACGCTCACCCACCGGGACGACCGTCCCGAGCTCGAGTTCGTGGCGGCCCGCCGGTTCCTCGACCCCGTGTGGGACTCGCACGTCTTCGACTCCCTCATGGACCTGGAGGTCCGCGTCGGCGGCCACCCGGGCACCACCCCGGTGCTGCTGGCGCGCGCCATGACCTCGCCGCGCATCCCCTCCACCCAGGGCCCGATCCTCGAGGCCGCGCACCGCGCCCAACCCGACAATCCGGTCTGGTTGGTGCGCGTCGCGCGCATGCGCTTCGCAGCGGGCGACAGCGCGTTCGCGGACAGCGTCCTGCCGGGCCTGGTCCGCGCGCGCAACCCTGAGGCATTGCTGTTCGCTGCGGGTCTCGCGGCGCGACGGGGGGACCAGCGGCGGCGCGCCGCCCTGCTGCGGGAGGCCCTCGCCCGCGGCGGCGATACGGCGGAAGCCGAAGCAGGCCTGGCCGCGGTCGCCGCGCGCGACGCGGATTGGCCGGGCACCGCCGCGGCGTTGCGACGCTCGCTCGCGATCGGCCGAGCCACCTATCGCCACCCGTTCCCCGCGGGCATGCTGCACGATCCGCTCGCCGCCCTCGCTCTCACGGGACCAACCCGGCTCGCGGACAGCGTACTGGCCGCTGCGGGGCTGGCGCATCCCGGGTGGACCACGCCGTACGAGCTCCGCGCCGCGGTCGCCCTCCGGGACGGCCGCTGCGAGGACGCCGCCTCTCAGTTCCTGGCGTTGGCGGAGTTTGGGATCGAGGTGACGGATGCGCCGGACCGCCTTATGCGCTGCCGGGGACGCGAGACGCGCTAAGCCCCGGGCTGCTCGCCCAGCGCCTGCTTGATCTCTCCGGCGGCGGCGATCACGTGGTCCACGTCGCGCGACAGGGCGCGCGCCTGTTGCGTGGCGCGCGTGAGGTCGTCCAGCGCCACCGCCACGCCGGCCGAGCGCAGGCGCAGCAGGTCGAACCGCACGTTCTGCATCGCCAGCACGCACGACTCCAGCTGGTCCGCCACCAGCTGGCGCCGGGTAAGCAGGTCGGTGAGCGCCTGGCGCTGGCGATTGAGCAGGCTCACCTGCCGGTCGCGTTCGACTCCGTCCGGTTGGCGCCTGGTCGTCTCGATCTTCTCCTCCAGCCGTCTCAAGGCCCCCTGGTCCACGCTGCCGCTCATCGCCTGCAGCGTGCGCGCCAGCTCCTCGGCGCGATTGAGCAGCGAGTCCGCCGTCGCCACGATGTCGGGGAGCAGCTTCCGCTCCGACTTGGGTAGCCGATCCACGATCCGCAGGATGGCTTTCCGATCGCTGCGGGCCTGCTGGATCGACTCGGCCTCGTGGCCGAACTCGTCCGTCGTGGCGCGCGGCAGCTCCACCGGGCGCCTGCCTCCGGCGGCGAGGCGTGCCCCGATCGCGTCGGGTGCGGGCGGGCGGGCGAGCACGTCGCGCCAGGAATACCCGGCGTGCCACAGCCGCACCACGCGGGGGACCAGCACCGTCCCCGCCCAGATGCCCGCGACGAAGATCGACCAGCTCGGCCGGTGCGGCCCCGTTGCGACGTTGATCATGAAGAGCGAGCCACACACCGACGCCCACGTGACAAACCGGCTCCGCAGCTCGCGCACGATCTCGGGCTCCCCGCTCGGCGCGAGCTGCGGGCGCTCCTGTATCCGCTCCAGCCGCCGGACGGCCCGCTCGGCGGTGGCGCGTCTCGCGGGCGGCGGCTCGCGCCCCGGCGCGGGAACCGGCCGTCCCCGCGCCGGGCCGGAGCGCCGCGGCTGATACATCGTGGCGCTGCGCGCCTCGAGCGCGCGCCGCAGCGCGTCCGCCGTGGGCCAGCGATCTTCCGGCTCCTTCTCGAGCGATCGCATCACGCACGCGGCGAGGTCCTCGGGAACGTCCGGCCGCTTGTCCGTGACGAGCGGCGCTCGCTCGGTGATCTGCTTCATCAGGATGCCCGGCACCGTGGGGGCCTGGAACGGCAGCTCCCCCGCCAGCGTCTGATACCCCACCACTCCCAGGCTGTAAATGTCCGAGCGCCCGTCGATCTCGCGGTCGCCCGCCGCTTGCTCCGGGCTCATGTAGTGCGGAGTCCCGATGGCCACTCCGGTCGCCGTGAGCGTCGCGGAACCCGTCGACGACGAGAGCGCCTTCGCGATGCCGAAATCGGTGACCACGACCCGGCCGCGACTGCCCTCCAGCAAGATGTTGTCCGGCTTCACGTCGCGGTGAATGATCCCCAGCGCGTGGGCGGCCCCGAGCGCGTCCGCCGTCTCCAGCATGATGCGACGCGCCTCGTCCGGCGGCAGCCGGCCGCGTCGCTTGAGCTTCGCGCCCAGCGACTCTCCGTCGACATACGCCATCACGAAGTACACGAGCCCGTCCGGCCCCTCGCCCACGGAGTGGATCGGCACGATGTGGGGGTGCGACAGGCGGGCCGCGGTCTCCGCCTCGCGCAAAAAGCGCAACCGGATTTCCTCGCGGAACGCGAGCTCGGGTGGGAGCACCTTGACGGCGACCCGGCGCTTCAACCGCTCGTCGCGCGCGTTGTAGACGACGCCCATCCCGCCCCGGCCGATTTCCCCTTCGACGGTATAGGCGCTGCCGAGCGCCTGTACCAGGCGGGCCGCGAGTGCCTTGTCTGCTTGGTTCATCCCAGCTCGCGTGAAGTGCGCGCGGATAGATTAGCCGCCGTGGAGCGGGCGTGCAACCTGTAAGCGCCTCTTCACTTACGGACGCACGCGCCAAGGCGACGGGCCACGCTGTCCACGCAATGGCTATTCGGCAGCGTCTGCCTAATTGACCGCCAAGCGATGGAACGATCGTGCTCAGTTAGACGTTTTTCCTTGGCATGAACGATGCTATCGACCGCTGGCGATATGCAGCGGCAAGACCCTGACAAAGAGATCGTACCTATGTCCGAGAGACTGACGCTCCCGGTGCTACCGCTCCGGGAGGTCGTGTTATTTCCGGGTGTGGCCGCGCCGATCGGCGCGGGACGGCCGGCGACGTTGCGCGCCATCGAAGCGGCCTTGAAGAGCGAGTCGCATCTCATCTTCGCGGTGGCCCAGCGCGAGAACGTCGATACCGTGACCCCCGGCGTGCTGTACACGACGGGGACCATCGCCAAGATCAGCCAGATCCAGCGCGGGCTGGGTGGTGTGCAGCTGCTGTTGCACGGCGAGAACCGGGCGACGGCGCTGCACTATAGCGAGAACGGTCGCTACCTCGAGGCCATCGTGCGCGAGGTGGAAGACCTTCCTCCGCTCAACCCCGGTGACCCGGCCTTCGTCGGGCTGCATCGTGAAGCACGAGGGCGCGCCGCCGAGCTGGGCCAGAAATCGGGGCTTCCCGAAGATGTGGTCCGGCAGGTGCTCGAGGGCGTGGCCGACCCCGGGCGGCTGGCAGACCTCGTCGCCGGTTACCTCGAGATCCCGCCGGCCGAGCGCCAGGGGCTACTCGAAACGCTGTCCGTGGAAGACCGCTTGCGGCGCGTCCTGGTCCATGTGCAGCGCCAGATCGGGGTGCTGGACGCGCAGGAGCAGATCAAGTCGCAGGTGCAGGAGGAGCTGGGCGAGCGTCAGCGGGAGATGTTCTTGCGAGAGCAGCTGAAGGCGATCCGCAAGGAGCTCGGGGAAGAGAACGAGGTGGTCGAGGTGGACGAGCTGCGGAAGCGCCTCGGGGCGCTGGACCTTCCCGAGGCCGCCAAGAAGGAGGTCGAGCGCGAGCTGCAGCGGCTGGAGCGGGCGAATCGCGATTCCATGGAAGCGCAGGTGATCCGTACGTACCTCGAGACCGTGGCCGAGTTGCCCTGGAACAAGCGGGCGGAGGAGTCGCTCGACTTGAAGCGCGCCGCGGAGATCCTGGAGCAGGATCACTACGGCCTGAATGACGTGAAGAACCAGGTGCTCGAGTTCCTGGCGGTGCGCCAGCTGCGCCAGCGCGCCCCACAGCAAGCGGCCCAGGGCAACGACGACGACAAGGAAGCCAAGGGGCCCATTCTCCTGTTCGTCGGCCCCCCGGGTGTGGGAAAAACGTCGATCGCGAAGTCGATCGCGCGGGCCATGGGTCGGCCGTACGTGCGCATCTCGCTCGGCGGCGCGCGCGACGAAGCGGACATCCGCGGCCACCGCCGCACCTACGTGGGCGCGATGCCCGGTCGCATCATCCAGGGCATGAAGCAGGCAGGGGCCAAGAACCCGGTGTTCCTGCTCGACGAGGTCGACAAGCTGGGCGTGTCGTTCCAGGGCGACCCCGCCGCGGCCCTGCTCGAAGTGCTCGATCCGGCGCAGAACGATTCGTTCACGGATCATTATCTGGGAGTGCCGTTCGACCTGTCGGAGGTGTTGTTCATCGCCACGGCGAACTTTCCGCAGAGCATTCCGGGGCCCCTGCTCGACCGGCTGGAGATGGTGAACTTCGCCGGCTACACGGAGCGTGAGAAGCTCGAGATTGCCAGGCGCTACCTCGTGCCCCGGCAGCTGCGCGACAATGGGCTCTCGCCCGAGCAGCTCGAGATCACTGACGCCGCGTTGAGCGAGATCACCACCAGCTACACCCGCGAGGCGGGTGTGCGCCAGCTCGAGCGCGAGATCGGGAAGCTCGGCCGCAAGGTCGCACGCAAGATCGCGGACGGTGGGGCGGAGCGCATTCGGGTCGACGCGGGTGATGTGGACGACCTGATCGGACGGCCCAAAGTCCATCCGGAGCACAAGGCGCGGGAAGATCAGGTGGGCGTGGCCACGGGCATGTACTACACGCCCGTCGGCGGCGATATCATGTTCGTCGAGGCGAGCGTGATGCGGGGCAAGGGCGAGCTCGTGCTGACCGGCCAGCTGGGCGACGTCATGAAGGAGTCGGCGCGGGCGGCCCTGACGTACGCCAAGTCGCACGCCGACCAGCTCGGCATCCCCGAGGACGCGTTCGTCGAGACGGACATCCACGTCCACGTCCCGGCGGGCGCCATCCCGAAGGACGGACCCTCGGCGGGCGTCACCATGGCGACGGCGCTCGTCTCCGCGCTGTCGCGCCGGGCGGCGCGCCACGACCTGGCCATGACGGGTGAGATCACGCTGCGGGGCCGGGTGTTGCCGATCGGCGGAGTCAAGGAGAAGGTGCTGGGCGCCGTGCGCGCCGGCATCCGCACGGTCGTGCTGCCGAAGGAGAACGCGCCCGATCTCGAGGACCTCCCCGAGGACGTCCGCTCGTCGCTGGACGTGCACCTGGTGGAGGACCTGGACGAAGTCCTGACATTGGCGCTGCGCGGTGCGCGCTTCGAGGCGGGCCACCTGGTATTCGACGGCGAAGCGCCGATCGAGCCGAGCCTGGTCGCTAAGCACAACTGACGCTGCCGCTCCACGATGGATCTCCAGGCCCCCGGGCGCCGCCCGGGGGCCTTCTTGTCATGGCTTCGTCACGGCCGGAACCTGCCCAACCCTTTCACCGTACGACCTGTCTAATCGTCCGACCAGGCTCGGGGGGCTTCCGTCATGCCGGCTATCGTCCTGTTCGCGATCCTGTTGCAGTCGACCGGCTCCTCTTCGGGCACCGGACCACCGTCCACTGCCAACCGGGCGTCCGCCGTGCGGGCGGCCAGCCCCGTGGTCATCGACGGCCGGGATGACGATGCAGTGTGGCGCCTGGCACCGGCGATCACCCAGTTCCGCGAGTTCCAGCCGAAGGAAGACGGCGACCCGCGCTACGCCACGGAGGCAACCTCTACGTCTTCATCCGCGCGTTCGACCCCCATCCCGACAGCATCCTGAAGCTGCTCGCGCGCCGCGACGTGCGCGCCGCCACCGATCAGCTCAAGATCATGATCGATTCGTATCACGACCGGCGCAACGGCTTCGAGTTTGCCGTGAACCCCGCCGGCGTGAAGCGCGACTACGCGATCTACAACGACAACCAGGAAGACGACGCCTGGGACGCGGTGTGGGACGTGGCCACGCAGGTCGACTCGCTCGGGTGGACGGCCGAGTTTCAGATCCCGCTTTCGCAGCTGCGCTACGTCCCGCGCGGCACCAACACGTTCGGGTTCGGGATCTGGCGTGACATCCAGCGCTATACCGAGCGTGAGAGCTGGCCGCTGTACCGCAACTCGCAGGCGGGAATCTCCTCGCAGCTGGGCGAGCTGACCGGGCTGGTGGGCCTGCCCTCACCGCGCCGGCCGGAAATCGCGCCATATATGCTGACCAAGAACGTGTCCGTTCCCACCGGCAGCGCCTTCGATCGGTCTCAAAAAGTCACCGGCGGCGCCGA
>WNEX01001030.1_pt1 | contig 14538 bp, 19 predicted proteins | sample 5399841 | NCBI WGS metagenome assembly WNEX01 (sample SAMN13153337, study PRJNA577476) | soil metagenome | isolation source: 40 cm grassland meadow soil 2 days after 1st rain plot 5 | place: USA:California | collected 2015-09-18 | reverse complement strand
CGTGCTCCGCAAAAATTCTTTGTACCATTGACGTCGGGGAATGCCCATTTCGGCGGCCGCATGGGGCCGTAATTCCATCACTCGCGAGCAACGGCGGAAAATTGCGCTTGACAATATGACCCATGCTGTCATAGTGTCATAGGACAGAGTGACGCATGATACTGCAAATCAATTTCAAGTCCGGCATGCCCATCTATCTCCAATTGGTCGATCAGATCAAGACCGCGGCTGCATCGGGGGCGCTGCGGCCCGGCGAGGCGCTCCCATCCATCCGTCCGCTGGCTGAGGAACTTCGCGTCAACCGCAACACGGTCGCCAAAGCTTATTCGGAACTGGAAAGCCTCGGCGTGATCGAGACGCTTCCGGGGCGAGGTTGTTTCCTGAAAGAGAATCATTCGGCCCTGAGAAAGGAAGTCCGCCGCAAGCTGCTCATCGAGGAAATCGACCAGGCCATTGTACAGGCTCACCATCTGCAAGTACCCCGCCATGAGTTTCTCCAATTGATTCATGAGCGAATGGATGTTCTGGACGACAAACGGCGCGCCAACGAAGACCACAAGAAAGAGGTATGACCAGCCATGAGCTCTCCAACTCCCGCGATCCAAGTCGAAAACCTCTCATACGCCTACGGGCGCGCGGAGGCCATCCATGATTTGAGCCTTGCAGTGCAGCCCGGCCGATGTTACGGACTTTTCGGTCGCAACGGCGCGGGCAAGACAACCACGATGAAGTGTTTGCTCAATCTGCTGCGCCCGCAGCGCGGGCAGGTGCGGGTATTCGGTCTCGATCCGGCAAAGCAAGAAGTCGCGGTGAAGCGGCTTCTCTCTTACGTACCCGACCAGGTGGCATTCTATCCGTGGATGAGTGTTCGCGAGACGCTGGATTACCTCGCTTCCTTTCGTCCGTATTGGAATCGGAAGACGGAACAGGAGTTGCTCGGGCATTTTGGGCTCGATCCGGCGCAGCGCACGGGAAGTCTGTCGAAGGGCCAGAGAACCCAAGTGGCGTTGATCGCGGCGGTCTGCCCGGAGACGGATCTGCTGGTGCTCGATGAACCGACGTCGGGCCTGGACCCCATCGTTCGCCGCGAGTTCATCGAGACGGTGATCGGCGCGTACCAGGAAGGGATTCCCGGCAAGCGCACGATCCTGGTTTCCACCCACCTCATCACTGAATTCGAGGGATTGATTGACGAGTTCACGATCATCGATCACGGTCAGGCCGTGCTGACGCTGGACTCCGACCACGCCCGCGAGCGTTATCGGAAAATTCGCGCACGCTTTGCGCAATCGCCGCCGGAACTCGACCTGAAAGCGGCACTGCGCGTGCGGCGCGACGGCCGCGAACTCGAGTTGATCGCCAATGGCGCCGGAGACGAATTGCTGGAGCGCTTGCGGCAGCACAATCCCGAGGCACTCTCGACGGAGTCGCTGACGCTCGAGGAAATCTTCGTCGCAACCTTGAAATCATAGGAGACGGGAATGAGCGCGAAAACCACGCGAATCCTCAAAGAGGCACGCTCCCTGTTCTGGCCCTGGTGCGCGGTAATCATCGCGGGCGCGCTGCGGCTGGTTGAGCAGTCGGATTCCGCTTTGCTGAGGGGCGGCGCTCTTCAGGGAATTCACCCCTTGGTCGAGGCTATCAGTTTTCTTGGATTTTTCGTGGGCATCCCGCTGCTGGCGACTCTTTCGCTCGGCAATGAATTCCACCACCGCACTCTTCAGCTCCTGCTCAGTCAACCCGTTAGTCGGATGGAAATCTGGAGCGAGAAGTTGATCGTCACGATCGTCGCGGTCCTCGCGGCGGCCTTGGTTTTCCGATATGGCCAGCAATCAACGTTTCCGCAGGACCCGGAGCTTTGGGTGGTTGGGGGAGCATTAATCATCGCCATGATCTCTTCGGCGACATTTTGGACGCTGGTCGCAAGGTCGACGATGGGGGGACTCGCCCTAAACGCGGTTAGCTGCTCCATCCCTCTCGTCTGGCACCTCCGGCGGGAGGGGATTGCCGAAACCATGACGACCCGATCGGTCGCCGTCTTCGCCGTCCTCAGCTACGCGGGGGTAATGCTCTGGCTTGGCCGGCGCGCGCTGGCGCGGTTTCAGGTGACGGGAGGCCTCGCCGGCGATGATCTGCTGATGGCCGGGCCGAAGATGATGCCTAGAGCTGTGGCGGAATGGCTTCGCTGCCGTTCCACAAGCCCGCTTCTCAACTTGATCCGCAAGGAACTTCGTTTATTGCGGCCTGTTTGGCTGATCAGCCTGCTGGCCGTCCCCGCATGGATTTGTCTGCCCGTGCTTGGGTTCACGGTCGAGCGGGGATCGGCACTCGCAGTGCTCATGCTAGCTGCGTTCACTCCTTTGATTGCGGTTCTAGCCGGGACCATGTCGCTGGGGGAAGAAAGAACGTCGGGGACGCATTCCTGGCACCTGACCCTGCCCGTGCCGGCTCGCCGCCAGTGGCTCATCAAACTGGTCACAGCCGTGTTCACCGGTTTGGTTTGTGCCGGTCTGCTTCCCATCTCGCTGCTGATGGCCGACAGATTCATCTTCGGATCGACCCTCATGTCCGTGAACCTGGATGCGGGGATGACCTGGCTGCTTGGGGTGCTGCTCTTGAGCTTTGCCTCATTCTGGTGCGCCTGCGCGGTTAATGGAACCGTGAGTGCTGCACTGGCTGTTTTTCCGGCCCTGATCGCACTGCTTCTTGCTGGTGGACTCGGCGACTGGGTTGCGAACAGACTATTCCTTGGTGGAGGAAGGGACTTCATTGTCTCGAACTTCGGTCTCTTCGCAAATTTCCGATTTACCAAGGCAGTTTCAAACATAAACCTGCTCGCTATCGTTGTACCTTCAAAGCTGCTTCTACTTCTCTTGTTGCTCCCCACGTTGGTCTTCGCAGTGATCCAAAGTGGCCGGCTGTTTCGGAAGCTACTCCAAGACAGGCCCCTTTTTGTAGTACGGCGTTTGTTGCCTTTGGCCATCACTGCATTTTTGTGCAGTTTTTTGCTGGCAGCCTTTTTTGCCTTCGTGGCCCATGCCCAGCAACAGATGTGGGGAATGTTCCGTGAGATCCACGAAGCGATTGAGAACACTCAACCCGGCGCTGGGAACCTGGATGCGGCGCATCCGCTGCAAGTTTCGCTGGAAGATTTGAACAAGGCTGCTCCACTCTCCGAACGCACGCAACGGTGGCTGCGCAACGCCCGCATCAGTGTCGCTCCCGACAAGCCTCACCTCGGCGGTCGCTACTGTTGCCCGGGAAACTCCAGGGGCATCCCCTTTGCTCCTAACCAGGCATATTCGTGGTATTTGGCCACTATCCATCTGCCAAGCGGTTCGGACTGTACCGTGTCGTTCCAGGCCGGAGGCAGGTACGGCATTCTCGGCGGGGTATGTAGGTAAGGGTCGGTGCGTCAGCCTGAAACCTTTGTGAAACATGCTCTCCGAAATCGCGCCTACCATCGTCGCTCCACTTTCTGCTTTCGAGCTCTGCGGTTGCGTAGCACCCTTACCTTCCGTCCAGCACATCCTGCCATGACCGCATCTATCTTTTTTGTCACTCCCTACATGACACGATGAGCAAGCGGCGATTGCGCGGTTTCTGTCGACACCGGAATCGTGGAAAATATCGGGAGGCGGCGGAAAGGATACTCTATGACAAAGCCACGAACACTCGCTCTGCTAATTGTCGTCGCCCACTGGATCTTCGCAATGTGGCATCTGTTCCTTGCGGCGAAGATTCTTCCACCCCCAAACAACAACGTTAGTTGGCTGGCCATAGTTTTGTTGACGTCACTGCATTTGGGCGTATCAATTACGTTGTGGAAGCTTAGCGATAAATTTACCGGGCTGGTCTCGTTGATCTTCTTTTTGGCTGCTTTGGGTGTCGATCTTTATGAGCACTTCCTGCATAAATCTCCAAACAATGTTTTCATGGTAGCGTCCGGTAATTGGACGGCCTGGTTTGACGCAAGTGTCTTTGTCCTTCTCGTGCTCGAGATTCTGGGATGCTCGCTTGGAATTCTGGTCCGAGGCGATAGGGCAAGGAAAAACAAGTCAACCCCGGAACTCAATTCAAATCTCAGCAAGCAACGCACCAGGCCCTCCTCCAGTCAATTCAACGCGCTCACGGCATGAAGGCTTTTGCCACCACGGAGGTTCCAGGCTATAACGAACTCACGCTAGGGATGGTTTGTCGGAACTTCCCTTAGCGCGTAACGAAAGGTTTGCCGTGAACCTCCATAAATCGCTCCATCGCCCGTGATGATGCTCGTTTACGCTTGGGATGAAGATAGCGCACCTGATTCTTGGCGCCCTCGCATCGTTGGCCGCGGAGGCAGCAATGGCCGCCATCGCACGCTCGAGCCCGTGTCTGCCTTGGGTGGTCGGCGCCATTCTCCTCGTGGCATTCGTCCCGGAACACATTCTAATCTGGGTGAGATTTCCCGTTTGGTATCACCTGGTCTTTCTCATAACTCTCGGTCCGCTGGTTGCGCTCGGCGCAGCGCTCCTTCGCCGCCGCGCCTCCTCGCCAAAGGCCGTGTAAACCTTCGTCAGCGTTATGGCTCCCAGTCTGTGGCGGTACCGGAGTTGATTCACGAGTACTTCCACACTGAGGAAGAGGTTAATGAAAATCATTCAGGGCGAGCGGGTAGGACGGTCCCCTGCGAAGGCGGGCTCCTTCTACCTGTCCGGCTCTGACCGTAACTGTTGCCGAATTTGGGCTTGAAGGAATGTCAAACTCACCCAATTCAGTATCAAAAGCCACATTGCCACTCGGCCAGAGTCCTGCTTCTTTTGACAGTGTTCGAGACTCCATCTACGGTTGCAAACTTAACTGTTCGGCTTCTTTTGTTGCCTTGTCCATCAAGGCTGGGGCCCGTGCTCAGAGGGTTGCTCAAGTGCGGAAAATGCGAAATGAATAAAAAGACCATGGCGACGGATTGAAGCACCACGGCTTTTCATTGGGAGGTCCAATATGAACTGCACGATTGGAACTGTATTTTGCTGCGCGGCGTTCTTGGCCGCCGTCAGCCTTTCCACCACGACGCATGCCCAGACAACTCCATTTACAAAAACTCAGATTGCCGACCGCATCCGTAAAGTGGAAGACGGCGTGGACCAATTCCGCAAGTATCTGGAGAGCCGCGGAGGAGACGCTAAGGACCGGGCGGAATCGGCGCAGAGCAGCGGAGCGACAACGCGCCGGCAGCGTTCAAATTCAGCGAACACAGAAGCTCGGGGGAATCAAGCCAAGCAAACAAAAGACGATCTCGAAGACGCCATGGACGATCTGAATCGCACCACGAACCGTCTCCGGCGCAAGTTCGATCCGACGCCGAATTATCTGGAGACAAAGGTGCAAATGGAGCAGGTCATGGACAGCGGGCGCCGCGTCAATCAGGTGATGGTTAAGGGGAATTACGGCACTCAGGCAGAACGATACTGGGCTGCTTTGCGCTCGAATATCAATGATCTTGCGCGCTCCTACAACTTGACGCCCCTGGGCGCATAGGAACAAGGAAGAACGCTGCCGGATCGCGGACTTGTGGCTGGCGAATTGTTGTTTTGCTTCGGGGCATTGCTAGGGGGCATTGCGTTGAGCCTTGACACCGCATCAATTTCGCCAGGGACAGGTCATTTGCCATGCTAATTCTGTTACAATCATTTAGAATCATAGAGTTAGAGTGGGCGTGTAGCTCAGCTGGGAGAGCACCTGCTTTGCAACTAAGCAGGTTAAATTACATAAGTGCCGCATCTGGTGTCGCTTACACGCAAACGTACGGCGCAATCATCGCCTTGAATTGGACGGAAGTTGGACGGAAATCGATGCCGGGAATCTTCGCATGGTTCTACCCCCTGAGAGCTTTCTGCGCGGAACGATCAATCTGACCCCACGGGCTTCGCGCTCTTCGTCAGGAAGGCGGGTCCCTTTTCAGGCTTCTGTAAGTCGTTGATTCCACGGTTGGGAACGTGGTTCAGTTGGTCAGAACGCCGCCCGGTCACTTGTTCGAGTTCCGCACTGTCACGGCCACCTCCGGCAGAACCTTCAATCCCAGCAGGACCACTAATCGTCCTTTTTCCTTCCCCGCTCTGGCCTTACCGCGCCGGGGACCATTTTTCGCCGACTCGTGCTCGGTTCTTTCGTGAAGTGAAGCATGGCATTCCGCAGCAGCCAATTCGCTTTGGTTTGATAACCCCGGCCATCAGCTTTGAGCCAGGCAATGACGTCGGAATCCAGACGCATAGTTACGGGTTTCTTCTTTGGCCGATAGAACTTGCCGATTTCGGCTCCGCTCCAATCGAGGATCGGGGGCACGTCGGAAAAATCAATGTCCTGGTCTCTCTTTGCGGCGATGGCGCGGATGTCTCGCTTCTGCTCCTTTGTGAGCTTCCTCATAGGCTCTCCTTTCGTGCGACTCAGCAGCACGAGCCGAAATGATGCGGATGATTTCTTCACCTTGTTGTTCACGGAAAGTATGCACGGCTAGTAGAATCGAACCGGGCCCTATAGCTCCAACCGTTATCCATCGCTGTTCATCTTCAGAAGTGAAGTCGCGTTGCGTAAGAGCGTAGGGATCATCGAAAACGAGCATAGCCGTTTCAAAGCGAACATCGTGCTTGCGAAAGTTTTGTCGGTTTTTCTGTTCATCCCATTCAAACCGCATAAGCTGGTCGCGACCAAAACAGGGTATGACCTTCTTTGGCGCGTGTCAATACATTTGTACGTACACATCTTGACTCTGCCCCACACATCTCGCGTGTCGAACGGCAGCGTGAAATATGCACTAGCGTCAGCCCGTGAATCATCACCCTTTAGTTTCGTCCTGAATTCCTTTCGCATTAGTCCCCCAGATCAATTCGTATGGCAAGGAGTCGTCGTCCCGTGGAGGCCGTGTCGAAGTATTGCTTAATGATCTGTTTCCGACCGTGCGGTAGATCGCGGTCTTTTGCGACGCGCCGCGGTGCTGGCTCGCGTTCTTACTTTTTGAGCGGCTTAATAACTACCTCCTTAAAGAACACAATGTCGTTGTCGCTATGATTCTGCAATCCGAACCAGCCGAACTCCGGGCGCGGTCCGCGCTGCGGCTCGAAATCGAACTTCTTCTCTGGCACCGGATCGCCTTCCTTGAAGTCCGTTACTTTCTTACCATTCAGCATGACAATTGTGTGATTGCCGTCCAAAGTGATATCCATCGTGTTCCACACTCTGGGCCCGGCTTCCAGGCGTTTTTCACCAGCGGTTTGGTCAGGGAGTACAACATGCCGGTCTCGTGATACTCGTCCTCATTCGACTTCTCGGGATGATTGTCGATCTGCACTTCGTAACCATAATGCACCGGCATCCATGCTTCACGGGGTTCGATGGGAATACGGATGAAAACTCCCGAATTGTCGTTTTCATCGCGCATCTTGAACACAACGTGAATTTCACAGTTGCCGATCTTTCCTCCCATGCAGTAGAGCAGGCCCATTCCGCCGTGCGTGCGGATCAGGCCGTCTTCCACCGTATCGCCGCCGGGACCGACATGTTTCCATCCTGTTAGATCTTTGCCGTTGAAAAGCTGCTGCCACTTGCCGGGGTCGCCCTTGCAGCTGTCTTCATCGGCGGCAAGTGCCAGAGTCGCAAGTCCGGCAATCAGAAAAGTGCACACAATAAATCGTTTTAACATAGGGGATCTCCTCGAGTGTCCTGCTTGGCTGTCATAAGGACAGACCAATCTACTCGCACCTGCGCAAAGACGTCAAAAAGGTTGGTTAGTCCTCTCGTCCCGGCCTACTCAGGCGGCTCAAATCAGTAACGTTCTGCAGTAACTCGAAAACCTCGCAGCGTGGACACAATGTGGATCGCGTTGGCACCGGAACCGGTGCCTACTCGCTCGGCGAGCCACGGCAGATCGAGTTCCGCTCTTCGATTGAAAAACGCGGATCGCCGCTTCGAAGCTCGTACAAGAGCGCCTTCTGCCTGATTCCCGCAACGTCGTTCCTACGTGAAACAGGTAGACAAGGTTTTTCCTGTTTCCCTATCGGAAACAGGGGTTCGACGGAGTGGACGGACAATCAAAGACTGGGTATTTGAACCCAGCACCGTAAGCCCTTGAAAGTACAATGGCCTGCAGTGCAAGCGCGCACAAGCCTCTCCTGGGAGAGCACACGCCCACGCGTACGGCGGAATCATCGCCTTGAGTTGGACGGAATTGACCACCGCTGGCCCGCGATGCAGCCCACAACCAATGGCAGGAATCGCACCCAGAGCCTGCGCCGATACTTCTGGGCGTCATCCCAGCTCGCGATAAGCCACTAAAATCGCTTGTCTGGAAGCCTGTGCCCAAGTTTCCGATTTTCCGGTCAGGAGTTGGACTTGAGCGCGTATGTCCGTCCGCGTCGCACATGGGGCTTTTACGAATTCCGCCGGCAGTTGGAGTACAAAGCGAAGCTGAACGGCGCGGAGCTCGTGACAGCAAGTCGCTGGTTCCCGAGCAGCAAGATGTGCTCGGTGTGCGGTCGGATTGCGGAAGATCTGCCATTGTCCGCGCGGGAGTGGACCCGCGAGTGTGGTGCGTTCCACGACCGGGACATTAACGCGGCAAAGAATCTCTGCTGTTACCCACTCGCTAGGGTGAGTTGGACCCGAAGGAACGCCTGTGGAGAGGAAGGCTCTGGCCTGGCTTTACCGCCAGCGTGAAACCAGCCTCGCGGAAGCAGGAATCAACTATGGCTCATATTGGCATAGATTGAGCAACGGTAAGGATTGGTTGACACGGGCGCGGGCGGGCCTATCCGGCCGGCAATCAACGCCGTGTTTCTTTCAGCCGAGCGCGTCCGCTATCCTATCGCGCAATTCCTTTTCCGCCGCGAGCGCGCTGATGTAGCCGAGCTTGCGATAGTTCTCGAACCGCTCTTCGTCGAACCACTGGTCTGCCGTGGAGTCATGGGGATAGGACTGATTGACTTTGGAGTATCCGAGCAAATCCTCCGGGTCGTCCGTTTTCAGCCCCGGCTTGATATACAGAAGCAGGCCGTCATCGGCCTCCTTGCCGGGCGTGTAGCGGATTCTGCACAGGTCGAAGTGCTGGCTGACGTACCCATTTTGCGGCACAAGGTCCCGGGTCACACGAGTAATCTCCACACCAAAATCAACCCGGCAGCGTTCCATGGCATTGTGAAGATCTGCGAAAGCGTAACCCGAATCGCACGAAGCGTCGCAAGCAACGATCAGCTTGCACCGGCGGCGCACGAGTTCGTACACTGCCAGGTTCTCGAAGTGACCTCCGTCAGACAAGTAGACATATTTACTGTCATCGCTCGCCGCACCGAAGAGTTCCCGCAAAAGGCACAAGAAACCCAGATCCGGGCTGCCTCTTAGCCACTTCTCTTTCCCTGGATTTCCAAGCCACCACCCCAAACGCACGTCAAATAGCGTCATCAGAAAGGCCAGGGCGGGTTCGGAATAAAAGCCCATGTTAGGACTGGCCGCGGCACCGGAGATGGCCATTGCGGTCCCCAAACTTAACCCCTTCTCGGTGCCCGGCTTCTCCATCCCCGCCAGTGCCGTCTCCGAAAAGAGGCTTTGCTGTTCGAGCCCTCCCGGCAGCGGTCGCGTGTATCCGGAATAAGATGGAGTCAGTATGAACGACCGAGCTTTTCGAGTCTGCAGCCCGATTTCATTCCCTCGGGTCACATTCACGCTGGCATTCAACAGCACCACGGGACGCGCTTTCCATTCCGATCCCGGTTTGGTCAAACGGATTTGCAGCGAGGAAAGCGGCAAATCGTCTTCGGTGGAAAACCCGGTGAATGGCTGTCCTTGGCGATCGGGGACCGACGCCCCGAGGTAGCAACGCACAAGCCGGTTCCGGTATAGCAAGTGCGTCGAGAATGCATTGATGTCCACACGCCAGGAAAGCACTAGCGCCGCACCAGCGAAACCTATCCAGACGCAAGCAACCTTGAAATCTACGTAATCGCTGGCCGCGCTAAACTTAAAGGGCTCGCCATAGAACTCGGCCGCCACCCACGCCGAGAGCACAGACAACCCGACGAGCAACCCCACGATGAAGATATAGGGAGTCACCCGCGCCGCCCAGTCAGGCATCTTTTTCTTCAACGGAGCATCTGGAATTGGGAGTCCAGTGGCCGGACTTCGGCCAAACAACACACCGTATGCCGTCGAGGCAGCCCACAGGAGCACGCCGCTGACCGTGAATCGATAGTGGTGCTGGGCCGCCTCTTGAACTACAAGCGCGTTCAGCCAGGTAGGCATGTAAGCAACCAGAACAAAGAGTAGTACCCAGCCGCATGCGTAGGCGGCCAGCCACCCTCCGAGCCGCGCCCACCATTCCCGGTACGCGTCGAGGAACTGACGACCCATCAGGCCGATATGGAGCGCCCCGGTGACCAGCATGAACACGACGAGTCCCGGTGCCCCGAAGGTCACCACCTTCCACACTCCGATAACCGTGTGGGGTGTTACTTGTCCATTTACGCTCGATGCGTACGGCAAAAACAGGAGACCGCCGAGCGCCCCGGCCAGAATCGCAGTCGGCAGGATCACCGAAGCCGCTGGTCCACTATCGCCGCTGCACCACCCCTGAAGCCATGCCAGCCATCGCGCCACGCACGCAATCGTCCAAAAGGAGCCGTACGCGACCAACCCTATCGCCATGCTCGAGAAGAGGAGGTAGTCCGGTGGCAGGTCGTAACGGAAAATTTGGTCCAGGGCATAACTGAACAAAGCCGCCGAGAGAAACAGGGGAGCCAGGATTAACGCTTGGATGGCCCAGGGCCTGGCAATCCAGTGGATCTTTGAACCCTTTGGTGGGTTTACCCAACAGAGATTCAAGCCCATGCCGACGACGCCGAACAGTCCGAAGGTCAAGCCGACAACAAGCGCCCAGTACTGCGCAAAACCGGACTCGGTCGGAGTTTTCGCTGTCAACCAGGCCAAGCCATAACCCCAGTCGTCGAAGCGGTCGAGGAAGTGCGGAAGATACACGATGCTTCGCGGCAGGAGCAGCAGACTCAACAAGGCCAGCAAAAGGATAATCAGGTTCAAGAGAGTGTTTCGAAGATAGCTTGCTAGGAATGCCCAGAAGTCCGCGCTTAACAGGCCTGTGCGCGGTGTCAGATAGTTGCTGTAATTGCGCAGGAAGCGAACTTCGGAGGCTTCCGTTACGTTCTGAGGTTCGTAAGCCGCTGGTGCCAGTTTCTTTTCCACCTCCTTGATGCCGATATTCTGATGGTGCATCCATGCCATGAGCCAGCTTCCGATGTAGCCGCCTCCGGAAACAGTGGAGAGATAGTCGAATTTGCGCAGCAACCCGAGCTGCGCGAGTCCCTGAAGGATTCCAAGGTTAAATGTGGCGCTTCGGATGCCGCCCCCGGAAAAAGCCAGCCCGATCAAGCTGTCGGCAGGATCCCGGGTGTTCTCTTTGGCTTCAAGCCGCTCAAGCCGGCTGCTTCGAATTTGCTGGAGCTCACTGTGCAGGACATGGCCGACAGTAATTCGAGGGACATTGAGACTCAGAGTTTTCCCTTGGTCTCCTGGAATACCTTCGGAGACGCTGGTCGTCTGCGGCGGCGCAAGAGCTGCTATCAACGCGTTGCCATCCGGCGTACCAAGCCCCGTGCAAGCGTCCCAACCGGGACCAGCTTGATAGCCCCCATTGTTTCCGACGGTGATGTCGTGAAATGTTGCTTCCACGGGTGCCGTGTAGAGCAGCGGGTTAAGGTGGCCGACGGCACGCGCGGCATGCTGGTTTATGACTGCAATTAACCCTGCCCAGAGGGGTGCGACTGCGCTTGTGCCTCCAACCACACCCTGCTGGCCGTCCACGATGATTTGGTAGCCGGAATTGGGATCGGCATCTCCCGCAACATCCGGAACACCGCGGCCGAGCATTCCGTTGGGGGCCTGGGGAACGCCTGCGGTTTGTTGCCAAGTCGGAAGGTCGAACACTTGGCTCACGCCGCCTCCCGTCGCGCCGCCTCCGGTTCCGAGATCGTTCCAGGTTTCCTCGTCGTTGATCTGCTTGCCTGTGGCATGCAGGACTGTGCCGCCGCAAGCAAGGATCGAAGGGCTCGATGAGGGAAAGTCAACATGAAATTGGCCGTCATTCACGCCATCGCTTGCACCGTTGTCGCCCGAGGCAGCGCAGACCGTGACTCCCAGGGTAGCCGCATCCTGGCATGCAGCATCGAACGCCATCATGGCCTGTTGAGTCCACTCATTTTCCGGTCCTCCCCAGCTGATCGAGATCACCGAGGGATTATTTGTGGTGTCATGAATCGCGGTGGTGAGGGCATCGAGAAAACCTTGGTCGGTGTTCGGTGCGAAATACACCGCGATACTCGCGCCCGGCGCCACGGAGCCCGCGACCTCAATGTCGAGCGCTACCTCCCCGTCCGCTTGGTTGGGATCACCTGTTGGCGCATTCATCCCGCCATCCACCGACACGGCACTCACCTGCGGTACAGAGATGCCAAGGCTGGCAAAGAAAGCGTTCAGATCGTCGGTGTTGTACCCGCCGCCAAGCTCGAGAATGCCGATACACTGGCCCGCACCCTGTCCACTGGCGGGAAAATCATAGGCCTGCGCAACCTGCGTCGGTGTATAAGAGGTTGTTGCGATGTGAGGCTGCAGTCCGCCCGAAGCGTCTTTTTTGAGCCGGAAATGCGGCGTGGACTGCGGACGATTGTCCAACCCGAAAACACCTTCGATGACTTCCGCAAGATCTCGCGGGATCCTCAAGTGCCCAGTCCGCCCGCGGTACTCGCCGCGAGGATGCCTGTAGAGGCTGAGTTCGACTTCAAAAGCACGACAGAATGCACTCACTGGCCCGGTAAGGACGATCGAGCGCCGCGGAACGCTTTCACTTTTTACTCGCAGGCCTTTCGTCTCCGCGAAGGTCCGGATACGCGCGAGGTCCTCGGCGAGGGCGCCGTGCGCCTGCGCAAATTCCTCACGAGTTAAATGGCGCCGCTCGGCAACCGGCCTCCTGCCGAGTTCTTCGATGCGCGGAAATCGCCCCGACCCTTTCGAACGCCGGCGAACGACAATCGTAACGTCAATAACTTCATGTGGGTCACACGGCCCAATCCTCACAGCACCGGGGAGAGGCGCCCGCTCGCTGTTGGGCATTTCTATTTTGCTGTCCTTTTTAGCCATGATCCCTCCCTCACCCGTGTCCTAGAGGACTATAACCACTTGTTCCCCCTGTGAAACGCTGGTCGATGAAGACCGGAGCCTCGTCTGCCTTATGCAGCGTGAATGGATCTGGGCACAAGAGTGGTGGGAAGAGGACGGCTGGGAGCGTAGGAAAATGGCACAAGAGTGGTGGGAAGAGGACGGCTGGGAGCGTAGGAAAATGAGCGAGCCTTCTCCACTCTCAGGTTAATTCACTTGACGTCTATTTTTCTCAGGGATAAACACTGTCTCACGCTTAAGGGGTGATACGCAAGGGAGGCGGTACCTCGAGTAGTACCTCGAGAGTCTCCGTGCGGGCACCGAGCTCGAGGAGCGGTGACGATGCTGATCTGCGCCACCATGGCAGCTCGACCACCGAGTCAGAGAGACCAAAGCCTCTCTGACTCGGATTCCTTGCGCAGGAGCACCTTGGATGGAACGGAAACTGCCAGTTTGGCACGCTGAAAAAGCAAAAAGAAAAGCATCTCCCCTTGCTTACCGAGGGCAGAGGTGCTAGCCTCGGTTACCGAGGACATAGACATGAGCAAACCTTCGGATCTCGTGCAGGGCACGCTGGACATGTTGCTGCTGAAAATTCTGGCGCTTGAGCCGATGAACGGATTCGCAGTTAGTCAGCGGCTGAAACAAGTGTCTGGCGACGTTTTACACGTGAGCGACGGATCGCTCTACCAAGCCTTGCACAAGTTGGAACAAGAAGGCTGGATTACAGCCGAGTGGAAAACGTCCGAGTATGGACGGCGGGCGAAATATTATTCTCTGACACGACTGGGGCGGCGACAGCTCGAAAAAGAAGCAGATAACTGGGGCAGGCTTTCGAGCGCCATTTCGCGGGTTATTAAGCTCGAAGAGGCGTGAGCGTCGGTTGGCCCCGAGCGGAGGTTGAAGTATGCGACCGGAGCATTGGCTGTACACGATTCCGCTACGGTTACGGTCGTTGTTTCGCCGGGCGCAGGCGGAGCAGCAATTGGATGACGAGCTGCGCGACCACCTCGAACGAAAAACCCAGGAATACGTGGCTAAAGGGGTGGCACCCGAGGAAGCGCGGCGGCGCGCTTGTCTCGACCTGGACGGAATCGAGCAGACCAAAGAGAAATGCCGCGATACGCGCAAAGTAAACTGGATTCAGGACTGGATTAAGGATTTGCGCTACGGGCTGCGTATGCTGCGGCAAAACCCTGGATTTACAGCAGACTGCCATTCGAGGAGTTGACTCCTCTACCCCAGAGGCCCTCGCTCCGGTCTGGGTTATGCTGTCCCAGTCCATCAACGCTTAATCGGCCTCATGCGTCCCACTCGTAGGCACATCCGGTTTTCGACTGGATGCCTTCG